>Ga0209376_1003873_pt1 | contig 13278 bp, 11 predicted proteins | sample GraSoiAngelo_134_FD_185891 | JGI IMG/M metagenome (GOLD analysis project Ga0209376, IMG submission 185891) | Grasslands soil microbial communities from the Angelo Coastal Reserve, California, USA - 14_0929_05_30cm (SPAdes) (version 2) | ecosystem: Environmental > Terrestrial > Soil > Grasslands ... | reverse complement strand
ATTAGCGTATCGATGAAGGCGGGCTGCCCTCCGCCGCGGTAAGGTCCACGGCCGACCACGGGGTCGCAATGCGCCCCAAACTCAAGGAGGAGGGCAGCCCGATGGAATCGTACGTGGGACTGGACGTGCACAGCAAGCGGAGCGTGTTCGTGATCGAGGCAGAGGATGGCCGCGTGGTGGCGCGCGGCGATATCCCGACCACGCCGGCGGGCTTCCGCCAGCTGCGGCAGCAGCACGAGCTTGCCGCGGAGACGCCCGTGGCCCTCGAGACCGGGACGGTGGCGTTCTATGCCGCGCGGGAGCTGGCGCGCGTCGGGCTGCGGCCCGTGGTGATCGACGCCCACGAGGTGCGGGTGAAGGCCCACCGGCCGCGGCAGAAGAGTGATCGGCGGGATGCGTTCGAACTGTGCGAGGGGCTGCGCCGCGGGCACTACCGCGCGATCGTGCACGTGCCGCCGGCGCCGATCGGGGCGCTGCGCGAGACGCTGTCGCGGCGGCGGCACTTCGTGGCGGTGCGAGTCGCGGAGGTCAACGCGGTCAAGCGCCTGCTGCGCGCGGCGGGCCTCGGTCACCTCAGCAAGAGCCTGGGGACGGACGCGGCCTGGGAGAAGCTCCTCGCGGCGCTCGCCACGGAGCCGGCGCTGCGGACCTACGTCGCCCAGCACCACGCCCTCTGGCGCTGCGCGCAGGAGCAGATCGTGGCCCTGGAGGAGACGCTGGCCGCCCAGCCGGCGACGATCGCCAAGGTCGCCGCGCGCCTGCAGACCGTGCCGGGGGTCGGTCCGATCGTCTCCCTGACCGCCGTGGCCGTCTTCTCGGACGTGCACCGGTTCCCGAGCGCGAAGCACGCCGCCAGCTATGCCGGCTTGGTGCCGTCCACCGACCAGTCTGGCGACCGCGACACCCACGGCCACATCACCAAGCGCGGCTCGGCGGCATTGCGCATCATGCTGTGTGAAGCCGCGCACCATGCGCAGCGCCCGAATCATCCCTTGCATCCGTACTTCGCCCGCCTGTGCGCGCAGCGCGGCTACAAGATGGCCGTCGTCGCGGTCGCCCATCGCCTCTGCCGCATTCTCTTTGCGTTGCTGCGCGACGGCGCGGACTTCGACGTCGCCAAGCTCGCCGTCGAAGAGGGCGTGTTCCGCCGCACGACGGTGCAGCGCTTCCGGCTCAAGCGCGCGACGGCGAGCCGCGCATGAACGAGGAGCCGGCCTGGACGACGGATTGAGAGACGACTCCGTATCCCCGATGACCACGCTCAATCATGAGCACGTGACCCCGGAAAGGCTGGTGAGCCCCCAGCTCGGATTAACGTGTGGGGCCGTGCTCCCTGGAACGAAACGTGGGGCGACAGTTTCGACCCCGAATGGACGGCTGGTGAGCGAGGACGTCATCGGGCGACGCACGCAGAGCCCGCCAGACCCACGCGCCGCGCGCCGGAGGTCTTCCCCTACGCACACAAGGATGCGGCTTTCTCGTTCACCGCCGTCCCGGAACATCGTCAGCCCACCGAGTGCTCGTGGGCCGCGAACCCTACCACCGTCGAGCTTGACGGTCCGCCTTCATGGGCGGCCTTTCTCGGGCCCGGGTGATATAACGCCCGAAGTCCGACGTTCCCCGCCTTACGTCCGCTAGGACGGCCTCTGGACGCCGTCGCTCGTGATCCCCAGCTCCAAGTTCGCGTGCTCGCGCAACGACAGACGATTTAGGCAAGCGATCAGCATCGCGTACTCTACGCGCGAGGGCGTGCTGGTGCAGATTGTTCCGGGGTACTTATCAATGCGCTCGGGGCCAGTGACGCTGCGAACAAGGGGCGGTACGCGGGACGATGGGTCCAAGCAAGGAACATTGCGAGCGTTGCGACGAGAACGGCAAGGGGCAAACCCGCCGGCGCCAGGAAGACGTGGAACTCAACGATGTGGACGATCACAGGCGCGAGGATGACAACCCCGAGCGGCACCATGCCGAGCAGCAGCAGCGCTCCGCCGACCAGCTGCGTGGCGAAGAGCGTCGGAAGCATGAAGCCGCTCGCCGCCAGGCCGCCGAAGAAAGCGATGGCCGCTTGTGGCATCTCGGGCTGCGGAAGGAACTGAAGGAAGCCATTCAGCCCGAACACGACGAAGATGATCCCGAGCAGGATTCGCGCGATAAACACAGCAGTCTTCATTGGATCTCCTCTCTGGCCCCCAGGTTGCGGGGCGGAATGGCGCCAAGGCGGCCGGCGGCGGCATCGTCTATCGCCTGCCGGATCTCGGCGCGGTTGTTCATGACGAACGGACCGTACTGCACGATCGGCTCGCGGAGCGGTGCGCCTGCGATCAGGAGGACGCGGGACGGCTCGGCCGCCCGCAGCACGACGCCGTCCGCGGCCGGGTCGGTGGTGAGGATACCCATCCGCCCCCGGGCGACCGAGACGGCGGGATCCCCAACCCCGACCACGCCCTCGTAGACGTAGACGAAGGCGTTGTGCCCCGTCGGCAGCGACGCGGCCCAGCGGCGGTCCGCCGGCAGCTCGACGTCGAGGAACACAGGCTCGGTGACCGGCTTCGAGACGGCACCCGTGACGCCGCCGATCTCACCGGCGATCACCTTCACACGGACGCCGTCCGCGTCCGTGAAGATGGGGATATCCGCGGCGGAGATGTCGCGGTACGTGGGCGCGCTCATCTTGTCTCTCGCCGGGAGGTTTAGCCAGAGCTGGAAGCCCTGCATCAGGCCGTTCTCCTGCTCGGGCATCTCCGAATGGACGACGCCCCGTGCCGCCGTCATCCACTGGACGCCTCCCGCGGAGACGACGCCCTCGTGGCCGGCGCTGTCCCGGTGCCGTATGCGCCCGGCGAGCATGTACGTCACAGTCTCGAAGCCGCGGTGAGGATGATCGGGGAAGCCGGCGATGTATTCCTTCGGATCATCCGAGCCGAAGGCGTCGAGCAGCAGAAACGGGTCGAGACGGCGCTGCAGATCGTGGGTGAGGACGCGCGTCCGTATGCGCCCGGCGACCATGTACGTCACAGTCTCGAAGCCGCGGTGAGGATGATCGGGGAAGCCGGCGATGTATTCCTTCGGATCATCCGAGCCGAAGGCGTCGAGCAGCAGAAACGGGTCGAGACGGCACTGCAGATCTTGGGTGAGGACGCGCGTCAGCCGGACGCCCGCGCCGTCGGACGTCGCCTGCCCGGTCACCTGTCGTTCGATCTCCCGCGAGCGACGGACCATGGATGCTGGATGGGTCATAGGACGCGTGCTGCCTCCTCGAATGAAAGTCGTGGATTCCGCGCGTGCAATCGCGAGCGGTCGCCGTAGCCCAGGTTTACGAGGAAGTTCGACCTGAGCTGGCGGTCGGGAAAGAACTCGCGGTCGACCTTCTCGTTGTCGAACCCGGACATGGGGCCGGCGTCGAGCCCGAGCGCGCGGGCGGCGAGGATGAGATAGGCGCCCTGCAGGGAGCCATTCCGGAACGCCGTCGCATCGGGCGTCGACGTGCGGGAAGAGCCGCGGGAGCTCGTCGTAGAACCGGAGGTCGTGGGCGACGATCGCGGTCACGGGCGCCTGCAGCGTCTTGTCGACGTTCTGCGGCGCCAGTGCCGGAGCGAGCCGCTCCTTCGCCGCGCGGCTCCGGAGGAAGAGGAGTCGTGCCGGACTCGAGTTGGCGCTCGTCGGGCCCCACTTCATGAGGTCGTAGATCCGTCGCAGCTGGTCGTCCGTCACTGGCCGGTCGAGCCACGCCGAGTGGGTGCGCGCCGCGCGGAAGAGTTGGTCGAGGGCCCCGGCATCCAGCTCGGTTCGAACATCCTCTCTCATGACCCGCACCGTACGGCTGTTGCTCGATGAGCACTAGCCGCATAGAGACGAAAAGACTGTTGCTGGTATGTCCACAATCGACCTGAACCGCGTGCGCCTCTTCGTCCGCGTAGCCGAGGCGGGCAGCTTCACGGGCGCGGCGCGCCTCTCCGGGCTGCCGACATCCTCGGTCAGCCGCGCGGTCGCGGCGCTCGAGCGCGAGCTTGCGGTCCGGCTGATCCAGCGGACCACGCGCCGGCTCCAGCTAACGGAGGCAGGCCGCGTCTACTACGAATCGGTGTCGCGCGCGCTCTCCGGCATGGACGAGGCCGCGGCCGCCGTGTCCGAGCTGCAGGATGCGCCGCACGGGCGGGTGCGGATCACCGCTGGGAGGCAGGCCGCGTCTACTACGAATCGGTGTCGCGCGCGCTCTCCGGCATGGACGAGGCCGCGGCCGCCGTGTCCGAGCTGCAGGATGCGCCGCACGGGCGGGTGCGGATCACCGCTGCCGCGGACCTCGGACACTGGCTCCTCGCACCAAGTCTCGTGCGCTTCGCGACACGGTATCCGGAGGTGCAGATCGAGGTTTCGCTCACGCAACGGATCGTCGATCTCGTGCACGAGGGCTTCGATCTGGCGCTCCGGGTCGGAAAGCTCGCGGACAACCGGCTGGTCGCGAGAGCTCTAGGGCCCGTCCGCGCGGGTATCTTCGCGGCGCCGCGGTACCTCAAGCGACGCGGCCGGCCGCGCTCGGTCGCCGACGTCGCCGACCACGACTGCGTCCTCTTCCGCAGCGTGTCGGGTCGGGCGGTCTGGGAGCTCGTCGGCCCGGCGGGGCGGCAGAAGGTCGAGGTCCGGGGCGCGGTCGCCGCGGACGACAACGAGTTCATCCGCGAGGCGGCCGCGGCAGGGCAGGGCCTCACGCTGCTCCCGATCTTCGCGTGTTACGGGCGCGAGAAGGACGACCTCCAGCGCGTGCTCCCGGAGTACGCGACCGTCGGCGTGCCGTTGCAGCTCGTGTATCCGACCGCGCGCTTTCTGCCGAAGCGGGTCGTGCTTCTCCGGGATCACCTCGTGAACGAGCTGCCGCCGCTGTTGAAGGTCTGAGAGATCAGAGATGGGCCGCGGGGACGGAGCTCCGGCAGATCACCGACATGTTTGATGTTGACCTGTTATCATCGATGGCCTTTGGTGCCCTTCGACGCGGCCGATCTGCCGATCTGCCGCACGTCGCGTAGGCGCTTCAGCAAGTGGTCGCGTTCCGCATCTCGGCGTCCTCACGTGATGACTACGCAATGCCCGAGGCGAGCGACGCCGTCGGCCGCTGTTGTGAAGAGAAGAGCATCCCCTTGCCTGGCTCACGTGACCGGGCATGATCGTAATCGGAAGGCGGCGGTCGTTGACGACCTCGCCGTCAAGGAGGCTCGCATGTCGACCGGCACCATCGCGAACCCGGCCCTTGCCCAGGAATTGCTCGACGCTTTGGACGCGCTGTCCGGGCTCCACCCGGGCTTTCGGCCGGCCCATGCCAAGGGGTTGATGTGCTCGGGCACGTTCACGCCGTCCGCCGAGGCGGCGAAGCTGACGCGGGCACCGCACGTGGCGGCGCCGTCCACGCCGGTGACGGTCCGGTATTCGGACGGAACGGGCCTGCCGAACATCCCGGACAACGATCCGGCCCGGTCTGGGCCACGGGGAATCGCGATTCGGTTCCACGTGGGCGACCACGCCCACACCGACATCATCGCCCATTCCACGAACGGCTTCCCGGTCCGCACCGGCAAGGAGTTCGTGGAGTTCGTTCACGCCGTCGCGAAGTTCGGGGCGGGACAGCCCGAGGCGCTCGGCGCGTTCCTTGCTGCTCACCCGAACGCCAAGCGGTTCGTCGAAACGCCGAAGCCGATCCCGACGAGCTTCGCGCGGGAGGCGTTTTTCGCCGTCACGTCGTTCAAGTTCACCAACGCCGAGGGGATCAGCCGCCACGGGCGGTTCCGTATCAGGCCCGAAGCGGGGACGGAGTATCTCTCCAACGACGATGCGGCCGCGAAGTCTCCCAACTTCCTCTTCGACGAGATCGGCGAACGCCTCGCGCGCGGACCAATCCGGCTCGGCGTGTTCGTGCAGATGGCGGAGCCGGGGGACGAGGTCGCCGATGCCAGCATCACTTGGCCAGACGCCCGGAAGGAAATCCCGTTCGGCACGATCAGCCTGACAGCGCCCGCGGACGACCAGGTGCCAGAGCGGCGGAGGATCATCTTCGACCCGTTACCCCGGATCGACGGCATCGATTCGTCAGGCGATCCGCTGACCGACGTCCGCGCCGACGTCTACCTTCTCAGCGGCCGCAGGCGACGGGCCGCCCTGGCGACGGACGCTGACGGCCGCCACGACATCAAAGGGAAGGGGATCGCCATGCGTGACCCGGCGAAGTTCGGCGCTGAGACCACCGCGAGCGAGGTCGCAGAAGGGATCGACTTGAGCAACAAGGTGGCGCTGGTCACCGGCGGGTCGAGTGGACTCGGACAGGAAACGGCGCGGGTCCTGGCCGAGAGGCGTGCTCATGTGATCCTCACCGCCCGGGACGTGCCGAAGGGCGAGGCGGTTGCAGCGGCGATTCGCGCCTCGACGGGGAACGAACACGTCGAGGTCGAGGAGCTCGAGCTCGGCTCGCTGAAAGACATTCGCGCCTTCGCACAACGCTTCCTGGAGCGCCACGCGATGCTTCACATCCTCATCAACAACGCCGGCGTCATGGCCTGCCCACCTGCCAAGACAGCGGATGGCTTCGAGCTGCAGTTCGGCTCGAACCACCTCGGCCACTTCCTGATGACCTGTCTGCTCGCCCCGGCGCTGCTCCGGGCCGCGCCGGGCCGCGTGGTATCCGTCAGCTCGCGCGGCCATCACATGTCTCCGGTCGTGTTCGACGACATCCAGTTCGAGCGCCGGCCGTACGACAAGTGGCTCGCCTACGGTCAGTCGAAGACGGCGAACGTTCTCTTCGCGGTCGGCCTCGAGCGACGTCTCGGGGCTCGCGGCGTGCACGCCAATGCCCTGCATCCAGGCGGCATCATGACGGAGCTCAGCCGTCACCTGCAGCAGGACGATTGGCAGTTCCTCCAGGCTCGCACCCGCGGCATGAAGTTCAAGACCGTCGAGGCCGGCGCCGCGACCTCCGTGTTCGCGGCGACCGCACCGGAGCTCGAAGGGCGCGGCGGGCTCTATCTCGAGGACTGTCGGGTCGCCGCTGTGAACGACGCTCCGGATGCGCTCGACGGGGTCAAGTCGTACGCGCTCGACCCGGACAACGCCGAGCGCCTCTGGGAGGTATCGGAGATGTTGGTGGGCGAGCGCTTCCCGATGCGACCGTAGTCGCGGCGATCGTCCATCGTCTCGCCCCGCCGCCAGTGTGCAGCGGGGCTCGTCGGAGCGGGTGGAAAGTTGCTGGCGTGACATATGGCGCGAGTGGGGCGGCGGACCGCCGTCGTGGAGCGCCGGTACATCGGCGGTTCGTGTCCGAACATCAATTGCATGCCCAGCAAGAACGAGATTTGGAGCGCGAAGGTCTCGCATCTCGTGCGCCATGCCGTGCAGTTCGGTACGAGCATCACCGGTTCAGCCACGGTCGTGGCCGGCCGAGGTGGCGTCATCAGATCGTCATCCTGTGATCGCGATCCCGATCACCTTCCCCAGACCGAAAGTCACTCCGGCAGCCGCGAGCCCGAGAAGGAGCTGCCGTCCGCCCGACCGCCAGACTGGGCGCCCGGTGAACAGCGTGATCGCCGCGCCGATCCCGAAGAGCGCAAGCCCACTGATGGCGCCGCTCGACGCTACCGCGGCATTCCCCCGGGTCACGAGGAACGGAAGAATCGGCACCACGGCCCCAACGCTGAAGAGCAGGCCGGGTCACGAGGAACGGAAGAATCGGCACCACGGCCCCAACGCTGAAGAGCAGGAACGATGACGCCGCTGCTTCCCCCGCCGACCCTCCCAGCTCACTCGGTTCGATCCCGAGCTCCTCGCGGGCAAGCGCGTCGAGCGCCGTCGCCCGATCCGTTAGGAGGTGGTTGACCATCGTGTCGGCCTCGCCGGAGGAGAGGCCTTTGGCCTCGTAGATCAGCTTGAGCTCCTCACCTTCGCCCTCAGGATCCTCGGCCAGTTCGCCCGACTCGATCCGGATCTCGCGCTGCGCGAGCTCACGAGAGCTCGTCACCGAGACCCACTCCCCGAGCGCCATCGAGCACGCGCCAGCGAGCAGGCCCGCCAGGCCCGTGACGAGGATCAGCTGCGCGTCGGCGGCGGCTCCGGCCACGCCCATGACCAAGCTGAGGTTCGAGCAGAGACCGTCGTTCGCCCCGAGGACCGCTGCCCGGAGCGCGTTCCCGCCCACGGCGCGATGCCGGCCTTCGAGCCGTCCCAAAAAACTCCCTCGCAGGCCCCGCGGCTGGGTCAGCACAAGTTGCTTGAGCACCTTCGCATGCCAGCGCTCCTGGGCCGCCATCCGCGTGTCCGTGGTCTCTGGCTGGGTGATGTAATAGTTCTGGTCTGCTTCCTCACGTGCGGCGATGGTGGCGAGGACCAGATCGGGTCCGAGCCGTCGCCCAATCCAACGGAGCACGCGGCTCCGCCACGATGGTCGGCGCGACCCGACCTCAACCCCGGCCTGGCGAAGCTTGTCCTCCCAGAACGTGATGTGGACCTCCTCCATCCGGGCAAGGTTGCCATAGACCCTGGCCAGGCGAGCGTCGGGCTCACTCTCGGCCATCGCGCGGTACTCCGCCGCGCTGTCGATTTCGTCCTGCCAATTCTCGAGGTAGCGCCGACTGTCCTCACGCGTTGCCATCAGACCTCCACCGCACAGGCGCCCGCTTCATGTTCAAGGCGTGCTGGGACCGTGCAGGCTTGTGAGTTGATCCAGGTCCGACTTGGAAGCGGGCGCGTTGTTCTTCTCCGCGACGTTCCCGACCGGCACGCGTACGTTGGCCTCCGGGTGGTGGGTTGCTGCGTACCGATTGTGCCTCGGCGGGCCCACGACACCGCTGCCCGCTCCGCGAGTCAAGTTGGGCGGGTCCCGTCTCGGGCGCGAGGCCCGCCGCGCGCCCCCGTTCCTCGGCGACCAGCACGACGAGGGCCGCGGCGCCGCTGACGTCTCAAAGGGACGCTCTCGAAAGGGAGGGAAATCGCGAATATCCGGCGCAGCAAGACCGTATTGCGTTATCCCATTTCTGCTACCGCCGCCGAAAAACCCTTGCCCCGCAAGGGCCCAGACAGCCTCCCAAGCTGGACGTCGCCGGTTCGACCCCGGTGGCTCCGTACTCGGGGCGCAAACAGCTAGGATCGATTGATCGGGAAGACTGCAACCCCATCTCTTTCGGCGCCCCACTGACGCGGATGACGCTGACCTCGTTGCCACCGTGTCGATCGCCAAACTCTATGCGGACCTCGCGGCGGCTGGGTTCATTGAGCCCGTGACGCGGCACTGAACTGCCGAAGCGGGCACGGATTCCTCCTGCGGTAGCCCGCAATGGGCTGGAAAAGACCCGTGCGGGGATTCTGGTACAAGACGAAGCCCATGGGCTGGGTGACGGGAGAGAAGGGCTCCAACACGCCCTGAGCGTTTTGCGCAATTCGGTCGAGGCCCACCTGCCGCCTGGCTCCGTACGTAGAAGGACGGTGCCTGTGGTATGGCGAGCGCTCCGGGGAAGGGAGGGGATCGGCATGGGACGAACTCGATGGGCGGTAGCAGCCGTCGCCGTCGTCGCTAGCCTCTTCTCGTTCGCCTTCAGCGCCCTAGCCTTCGCGCCGGGGAAGGCGCGCTGGCCGATCAAGACGAGCGTCCCCGAGGGCGCCGACCTCGATCATCCCAGCCGGGCAGACCTCGGTGATCTCATCGACGCGGACAAGCTCCCCGACGCGCCAGGGGTGACGAAGAACGACGCCCGCTTCCAAGACGCCCTCATCCCGAAGTTCGACAACCCCCTTGGCGTCACGGAGGGCAACATCCTGAGCACGGTCGGATGGCTCCACCTGGTCGCCGCCGAGGCCGATGGCGACTACCACATCCAGATCAGCCCGGCGCACGACGACGACCACGGCACGGACTTCCTTATCGTAGAGGTGCCGACGCCAGAGACCGAGTTCGTGGTCGATACGTCCCTGCACCCTCGACTCGAGGCCGTGCGGAGTCTCATCCGAGAGCGGATGTTGCGAGGCAGCGAACCTTCAACGCGAGGGTCGGTCCTCACCCATCCAGCCTGCGTGGAGGTCGCGGGACAACTCTTCTACGACGATGCCCACGTCGGAGATGAACCCCGAGGTAAGCGAGGTATGAAGGCCGCGACCCTGTGGAAACTCCATCCCGTGACGCACATCGCGTTCAGTCGCGGCTGCACGCAGTGACATGAGGCGCGCCAGGCGAGAACAGCCAAAATTCAGCCACAGTCGGGCGGTGGAGCGGGCACGGCTGACACCCGGCCGCCTACGTAAGTCCGCGATCTGCCAAGGAGGCCAGTCGGACCCCCTACACCCTCGCGGGCGGAGGATTTTGAGAACGCCATCGGGCGCGAATTGGTACCACTCGCTACTACTCGCCATTGCAAATCGCGGCCTCGGTGGTCACGCCGCGCAACTCAGGAGACGGCGGGTGGTCAGCGTTCGGGGACACGGACGGGGACACGCCGCCCCGTGTCGCGGAGCAGCGGGCGCGAGTCCGCCGCGGCGCTCCCGGCCGTCCCAGCCGACCGCGCCCCCGGCCGCCCAGCGCGCCGGAGCCCCGCCGGTAAACCTTCGGACGAGCAGGGCCGTGCGCCGGCCCTGCGTCGCCAGCATCGTGCGTCGACTCTGCCGCCGTTCCCGCCGCGTCCACGTCGAGCACCGTAGCACGCGCGCCCTACGGCCGCACGAGGTTGCGGGGCGCCTCGAGCGCGAGAATCGCCGCGCGGCGGAGGCCAGGGCGCGGAGGCGGCGGGCCTTGCCTCGGCCGGTATGGCGCCCCGGACGCCGCCCGGAGCCCTCCCAGGTGCGCCGGAACCGGCGGTCGTGCGCTGCGTCGTTATGAAAGGCGGGCGGAGTCGTACGACGCGATCGGGGCGAATACCCGCTTTGAGTTTCCTATCTGCCCTATTGCCGAGCTCGATCTACCTCACCCGAGGTATTGTCGCCCTCGTCGAGTCACGCCTACAGTCCGCGCGTGGTTCGGGGGAGGGGCGCATCTGTCATGACCATCGTGCTGCTCGCCTGCGCGGCGATCGGCACAACTGGCGCCCGGGCTGACCTACCGCAGCCCGTCACCACGACCGCTCCGGTGCGCGCGAACGAGCCGGTCGTTCTCACGGGTTCTCTGTTCCCCGACTGGTCGGCCGGCCCCGAGCTGACCTTCCGCGCCTCACAGGTGCCTGTCGACTATGGAGTGGCGGACTCTCAGGGCCTGCAGCCCGCCTACCTCCGGAGCGACTGCTACGTCGCCAACCCGCCTCCCGACGTCAACGGATACGTCGACACCAACCACGACGACCACAACTGCTACCAGTCGAATCAGCTCCCGTTTCGGACCGCGCCCGGGCGGACCGGTGTCGACCCCAACGCGCTGCTCGGCTACCGATGGGACGGCAAGCGCAACCGTTTCGTGCAGATCCCCTTTCAAGTCGATACGAAGTGGATCCACTACATCTCCAACAACGCGTCCGGGTTCGCCTTCTACTCCGGCGTCGACCAAGAGCTCACCTACACGTTTGATCGCGAGGGCTTCCGTTTCACGACCAACGCGCCGTTCAATCCTAGCAACCCGGCCGTCGTGTGCCAGTCAGCGCCCGTAGGCGGCATTGCCGCGGCGCCCGACCCCAACCCATGGCTGATCGACACCGATGAGATGGCGTTCATGGCGCGCGATGCCGGCGCCCAGGCGCCGCCCGGCGCAACGCTGCCCCGAGGCATCGCCGACGCACGCGAGGTCGTGATCACCGACCCGATAACGCTTCAGCAGAGCTTCGCCTACGTGATGCTGTCGGCGAAGAACACTGATGGCACTTACCGCGTCACACCCAGATTCACGGCCGCGAACTCTCCGTACGTGTTCTACCAGCGCGACCCCAACGCTGACCAGTTCGTGTACTCGCAGAGCGCTTTCAGCAACTATGGCAACGCTCCCAAGGGTCCGGTCTGCAACGCCGACGGCACTCCCTCGATCGGTCATGGTTTCAAGTACGACGCGCTCGGCAACATCGTCCTCGACGTCACCACTTTCGTCCAGCGCCGGCCCCTCGACACCGCCACCGTGAACACCCCGCGCTACAGCTTCCGCTACGACGGGCGCTGGGTCATGGACTCGATCACGGTCTCGCCGGACGACAAGGGCCTGAGCACCGGCGACTACGGGCCGAACATCGTCGACCGCTGGAAGGCTCGCGCGTTTCAGCAGACGCCCGGCGGCAGCGTGCCCTGCTGCGGCTACGAGGAAGAGGCGACGAACTGGGGCGGATCATCGCAACTGATGGGCGAGAAGTCCGGGCCGGTGCGCACGATCCGCGTCACGTGGGGCGCCGATTCTTCGACCAACAACATCAGGACCGAGATCTTCTACTCGGCCGAGGTCCGCTATCAGGATCACCTTCGCGTGCACGTGATCCCGCCTCTCGACGGCATCTACGTGCAGCGTGACATGGCCGCCGGCAGGATCACGACCTACCGCAACAACTACACCCCGGACGGTGTGCAGGTCGACGGTCTCAACGACGAGGCCTTCGGCAACCTGCGAGCCCACGTCGGCCCCGATGGCGCATACGTGACGGACAGCCCGGGCTCCGTGATCTACAACGACGCCAACGGCAACCCGATCGTTGTGGGCAGTCCCAACGACCAGCATTGTCCGTCGCCGTGCATCCACGGCAACTTCGACCTTCCCGACCTGAAGTTCAGCGGCCCGCCGGGCACCCTGCAGTGGGAGGAGCTATCCGGCCCTGTCGGAACCACGGTCGAGCGGTGGAACGTGCAGCAGGTCACTCCGGTCGGAACGCCGTTGGCTGCCGTGGCCACGATGCCCTACTTCCGCGACGACTCGTGCTTCGACGACGGCACGGGGATGGACCCCGGGCCGAAGCTCCACCTGCGAAGCGCCACCGAGCCGAGCACGTGGGGCTACGACCCCGTGACCGGCATCCCGGTCTCGCCCGCCCCCGCGGGGGCGACGCAGGTGTTCCAGCGCCGCTGCTGGAACCATCACCCAGACGGAACGCCATACAACATCCCGGGCGCCACTTTCTTCGACCCGACCAATGCGGCAGAGCTGCCCGACCCGATACCGGATTCGGGCTTTTCGCCGCAAGGCGACATCCGCTACTACCAGGGCGACATCGGCACGCACGGGCTGCACATCCTGTTCATCACGGACTCGGACAATGCGCAGCTGACGGTGCCGGTGGACGAGATCGACTCGGAGCAGCGCCAGGTCATCCTGAGAGGCGACCCTGGGAACGTCGGCGAGCAGTATGGGCACAGCTTCGA
>Ga0209376_1003867_pt1 | contig 13292 bp, 8 predicted proteins | sample GraSoiAngelo_134_FD_185891 | JGI IMG/M metagenome (GOLD analysis project Ga0209376, IMG submission 185891) | Grasslands soil microbial communities from the Angelo Coastal Reserve, California, USA - 14_0929_05_30cm (SPAdes) (version 2) | ecosystem: Environmental > Terrestrial > Soil > Grasslands ... | reverse complement strand
GCTGGTGCCGCGACCGCCCGGGCTGAACAGCGACTGCCCTTACTCGCAGCTCGTCGGATTCGCCACGCAGTACGGGTTGGCCAGCAGCTCCGTGATCGTGATCGGGAACAACACGCCCGGCCTCAGAGCGGCCTCGGACCCAGCCGCCCACAAATCCGCCCGCACCCCGAAGCGGTGGAGGTCAAGCAGCCGCCGCCCCTGCAAGAACAGGTTCGCCTGGCGCTCGTACTGCAGCATCGCCAACGGTACCGGGGTGCCGCTGTAGGGCGTCAGCGAATTCAGCGCCCGCAGGTTGTTGATGGCGGTCGTAAACCCGGGGTTGTTGCCCGCGGCCAGCGCCGCTTCGGCCACGATCAAGTGCATCTCGCGCGCCGACAGCATGGTCAGGGGTCCGTGGTTGGTGTTGCCCAGAAACTCGGCGAGCACCGCCGTGAAGTCGGGGTCCGGGGCGTTGGTGATGGGGTCTTTCAATCTGATGCTGTCCACCACCACCGTCTTGCCGCCCGTGGTGCAGCCCGACACGGTACAGTCGGGGTAGACGTACACCGCTCCGATGCGCATCTCGAGGCGCTGGTTCACTTCGAAGCCGATGTCCGTCGTGACCGTATTGACGCTGTAGGCGAAGCGGTACTTCCAGTCCGGGACGCCCAGGGTGGCCGCGAGCGCCAGGGCGGCATTGGCGTCGGCGGTGGCGCCGGTGGGGCCGGCGTCATTGATCAGCGGCGCCGCGGGCGGCGGCCCCGCGATCGCCGGGTGCGGGAAGAGCGCCCAGAGCGCCTTCTGGTACTTGGCGACGGCCCGCGCTGCCGTCAGGGCCAGCTCGTTGTCCTGATCCCCCGTCGCTTGCGCCAGGGCAATCCCTCGCGTGGCGTAAGCGATCGCGGTGTCGAACACCTGGCCCATGTTGGCCGGGCCGAGGGGCGGAGCGATATTGGTCTTGTCGGATCCGATGGGGAAGTTGTTGAACATGTCCCCCACCATGATGTAGGCCAGCGCGCCGTACAGATACACGCGCGTCAAATCGGTGGTATCCGGCAGCACGCCCCTCGCGGCGAACCCGGCCAGGCGTTTGATCGTGGCGTCCGCGTACCAGCGGGCTTCGCCGACGAACGGAAACGCCGCGTCCACAAATTCATTGGTCGGCTCGGAAATGGTGCCCTGGTCCAGGGTTTGCCAGGCGTCCCGCGAGCCGATCCACGTCAGCTCGTCGGTGGCGACCGCGTAGGGCGTCTGCACGATGCCCCACGCCCGGGCCAGGGAGGAGAGCGCCCCGTTCGCCTGCGAGGCGGCGGACGCGGGGTTGTTGAGGTCGCTCTCGTTGACGTTGTTGGGGTTCTTCACGTCGAGCAAGCCGCTGCATGCGGGCATCCCTACCAGCAGCAGCACGGCGAGCCGGCGGCCCGTGGCTCCCAGGAACCCGCGGGCGAGCGATGCGGCGCTTCCGGTGTTCATGGCATGGCTCTCCTCGTTGGGGTCCGGGTCAGAAGCCGAAGCGCGTCGAGAACGTGATCCGGCGCGGCAGGGCCAGCCCGAACGCATCGATGCCTTCCCCGAAGTTGTTGTCGATCCCACCCAGGTCCGACCCGGCGCCCCCGCGCCCGTACTCGTTGAGCTCGGGGTCGATGCCGGTGTAGGGGGTCCACAGCGCCAGATTGCGCACGGACACGGTGAACGAGATATGGCGCAGCCCGAGCCGGCGGCTCGCGACGGCTCCCGGGACGTGATAGGTGAGCGACAGCTCGCGCCACCGCAGGAACTTGCCGTTCTCGTTCTGGTTCAGCCCGTCGTACGGCGTGAGGGCGCGCAGCTTGAGCCATTCCTTGGCCGCATCCACGCGCTGTTGCGCGGTGCTCGCCGGGTTGGTGATCGTCGCCTCGACCGTCGCCGCGCGCCGGGAGTTGCGCCCGATCACGGCGTTCGAGTTGCGGAACGCGAAGGTGAGGTTCGTGATGGTGTAGTTGCCGGTCTTGTACTCGAACACGTTGGACAGCTCGAAATTCCGGAACAGCGTCGCGCTCATCCCGAACGAGCCCGCCCAATCCGGCGTTGACTTCCCGAGATAATGATCGAGGAAGTCCCCGTCGCCGTCCTCGTCCACGCGGATGGGGAGCATGGAGCTGAGCGTCCTCGGGACTGCGAGCCACGCCAGCATGTCGGCGTCGGTATCGAAGTTGCCGTCGCCGTTGAGGTCGTAGGGGTTTTGCCCGGGCTGCAGGCAGGCATAGGTCGCCCCCGCGGGGCGCTGGCTGCACGGTTGCACCAGCTTGGCGCCGAACAGCGAATTGGGGGCGTAGCCTTCCTTCACGAAGTTGCGATACCGCGGGTAGCTCCCGCCGACCTTGAGGGGCGGAGCGCCGCCGAGGCTCGTCACGATCTCGTGCAGATAGGCGGCGTTGGCGTAGAGCTTGACGGAGAAACTGGGCCGGTTCACCGGCAAGCCGGTGACGTTGATCTCCAGCCCGTGGGAATCGATGCGCCCGACGTTGGACAGTTGCACGTTTCGGAACCCGCCGGAAGGGGCGAACTGCCGCGGATACAACGCATCGCGGGTCACGCGCTTCCAGTAGGTGAAATCGAGCGCCGCCCGATCATGCAGCACGCCGACCTCGGTCCCCGCCTCCCACTCCGTCGTGATCTCCGGTTTCAGATCCGGGTTCCCCAGGTTATTCGGGGCCAGCCCGGGCCCGAGAACCGAGGCCAGTGGGGAGTACGTCGTGAGCTTGTCGAATGCGCCCGGCTGCAGACCGGACTGGCCCACGGCCACCCGGAGGCGCAAGGTGGAAAACCGGGAGGTGATTCCCGAGCTTCCCCAGTTGGGCATCGAGGTGGGAACGAAGGAGATGCCGGCCTTGGGATAGAACACGCCTTGGGACGTCCGCCCGAACGCGCTGTTCTTGTCGTAGCGCCCGCCCAGCGTCAGGAATGCGTAGTCCCGGTACCCGAGCTGTTCCTGACCGAAGACGCCGACGTTGACGGTTTCGAGGAAGCGCTCATAGGACGTCTGCAGCGACCCCGCACCGATCACCTCGAGCCCGGGGCCGGGGAACAACTCGCCCGACCCGGCGGCGTCTTCGAGTTTCGCGATGAAGCCCTGGCCCCCGCCGACGAACGTCGAGGCGAAGTCGTCGCCAAGACGGCGATTCCAGGTCGCTTTGAATTCGGCCGTGATCTCCCGGCGCGTGCGATCGTCCAGGTACTTGTACCCCTCGGGGTCGAACCCGATGATGTTGTCGACGTTGTACCCGAACGGGGCGAAGTCCGAACTCACCTGATTGACCACGTCCACGCCGAGAGTGCCCTCCAGCGACAAGGCCTGCCAGGGCTGGTAGGCGACGTTAATGCTGCCGGTGAAATGCTTGGCGTCCTGCCGCAGCCGCTCCTGCATGTTCTCCCGCTCCGTCGCGAATGCGGCTGAGCCGTAGGGATTCCCCGGGCCGATGGCACTGTTGGGGTTCCCGTCGATGGTGCAGGCCCCGGTGCCGGTGGGCAGCGAGCCGGCGAAGCACTCGGCCCGCTCGGGGTGACCGAAGAGCGCGACGGAGATCGTCCCGAAAATGTTGTTGTTGTTCGACGGTGTCTCGTGGTGCGCGTCCACGTACTCGGTGTTGACGCGGATCTTCACGTTATCGGCGGGGAACAGCTGCAGCGACGCCGATCCCTGCGCTCTCTGATCGAAGTCGCGGGCCGGGCCAAGCTGCTCGGCGCCCCACGGGCCGTTCTCGTGCTGGAAGCGGCCATTCACGTAATACGTCACGGCGGCCGTGCCCCCGCTCACCGAGCCGGAGTAATTGCTGGTATACCCGGTCTCGAACAACGAGGTGACGAACGGGCGGGAAAACACCTGGTACGGCTGCAGCGACAGGCCATAGAAGCTGTTCAAGCGCGTAGAGCTGCGCAGCGGGTCGCTGGCATCCCGCGCGAATCCGTAATTGGGCTCGTAGCGACCGTTGGGGAAGTTGGAAACACCCTGCTCGGTGGTGAAGTCGAACCGCGGCGCGCCGCGCGAGCCGGTGCGAGTGAAAATCTGAATTACCCCGGCCGAGGCCTCGGTGCCGTACAGCGTGGCGGCCGCGGCGCCCTTCAAGACCTCGATCCGCTCCACCGCCTCCGGGTTGATGTCATCGATGCGAGAGGGGTTGCCACCGCCACCCGTGCCCACGTAGTCGCCCCACCCGCCGCTGCGGTCCACCCGGACGCCATCGACGTACACGATCGGCTCGTTCGGCTGTGACAGGCTGGCGGCGCCGCGAATGCGGATCCGCGCCCCTTCGCCGGCCAGCCCGCCCGACGGCAGAAGCGACACGCCCGGCTCTCGGGCCGCGAGCTGCTCGGAAACGTTCACGACGGGGGCGTTGCGCAGGTTATCGGTGTTGATCGTCGCGACCGTATTGGGGACCTTGCGTCGCTCGGTCGACGCGCCCGCCCCCGTCACGACGACGGCGTCGAGCCCGATCGCCACCTGGCTGACTTCGAAATCCGCCTGCGCGACCTCTCCGGCAGTCACCGTCACCTTGCGACTCGTCGTGCCGTAACCGACACGGCGCACCCGCAGCTCCACCTGGCCCGCGGGCAGGTTCAGCTGAAACTGCCCCAGCGAGTTGGTGAGCGTGCCGAGGTCAGTGCCGGCGACGAACACACTGACGCCGTCGACGGGTCGCTTGCTCACGGCATCCGTAACAGTTCCGCGGACGGTGCCCGTCCCTTGCGCGGCCATCACGGACGCACAACACAGCAGCAGGCCGGCACTCCAGTTCAGGGCGGTCCTCAAACGACGAAGGGAAGGGCGCATCTCCACCTCCTTGTGTGGGGGAAACACAAGTGCGACGAGGGATGACTTGTGGCGGCGCAGCATTCTCGCAGACCAGTCCCATGAAGTCGGACAGGTATGATCCGCGCGACCGGGGACGGCGGCGAACCCAGTCGTGCCTGATGGCGGTCTGAGCATGCCGCCAGAGTTGGACTGCGTCAAGGGTCAGGAAAACCGCGCCCGGACTGGGCGCGGGCCGCCGCCACCGCTACATTCCCGCCGGAGGATTCCGTGGCCAATAGCAGCCGTCTGCAGGGTTTGGTGCCTCTGGCCGTCATCGGGGTGGCAGCGTGCGGGGGCACTGAGACCCTCGCGCCGGTCCCGATCGACGCGCCGTTCGCGTCGATCCATGCGGGATTCCTCCACACCTGTGGCGTGACCACCAGCGGCGCAGCCTACTGCTGGGGATGGAATCGCGACGGTGAGCTCGGGGACGGCTCGCGCACGGACCGACCGTTCCCGGTACGGGTCTCCAGCGCCGTGCCCTTCGTGGACCTCAGCGCCGGCGCGGGCCATACCTGTGGCGTCACAACGGGGAACGCGGTCTTCTGTTGGGGCTTCAACCTAACCGGGCAACTCGGCAACGGCTCCAATAGCGCCAGCCCCACACCCGTCCCCGTCACCGGGGGGTGGTCGCTGCGGTCGGTCGCGGCCGGAGGGGCGTTCACCTGCGCCGTGAGCGTGGACAGTGCCGGCGCGTGTTGGGGGTGGAACGGCAACGGCCAGCTGGGGGACGGTTCCAAGGCCGACCGCAACGTTCCGGCGGCGGTCAGCGGGGCCCTCAAACTCGTCGCGGTGAGCGCCGGCGTCCAGCACGCCTGCGGTCTCGCCGCGGACAGCACGGCGTACTGTTGGGGCCGGAACGACATCGGTCAACTCGGCGACAGTACGATCATCGAGTCGGCCACGCCCGTAGCGGTGAAGGGTGGCCGCAAGTTCATCGTCGTTGCGGTCGGATATTCCCATACCTGTGCGCTGACGTCGGGCGGCGACGCGTACTGTTGGGGTGACAACTCCAGCGGTCAGATGGGGGATACCGTGCGCAGCTCTTCCTCGGTGCCGGTCCGTGTCGTGGGAGCGCGCGCGTACCTGGCGCTGTCGACGGGAGCGTCGCACACCTGCGCGGTCGCCACGGGCAACACGGTGTACTGCTGGGGATCGAATGCCGGGGGCCAACTCGGCGGCGATGCGGCCGAGAACTGCTTCACGCCAACCGGCGCCCCGTATCCCTGCAGCCACCGGCCCATCCCCATCTTTGGAACCCTCACGTTCGCCATGGTCAGCGCCGGCAATCAGCACACCTGTGCCCTGACGACGGGGCAAGTCGCGTACTGTTGGGGGTACAACAGCAACGGCCAGCTCGGGGACGCCACGAAATCGGGGAGTGAGACCCCGGTACGCGTCGCGGGGCAATGATGACTCGCGGAGTGAACTGCATGCGGGCTTTGATCGGAGTGCTCCTGGTGGGGTGTGGCGGCTGCTTCTCCTACGTCAGACTCGATCCCTCCGCACCGGCACCCAAGCGCTCGACCGACGTGGTCGCGCGGCTCGTGGCGCCCACCGACTTTCCGGCGGGGCAGGTCACCGTCCACGGGGTGATTGAGGTTGCCGGACTTCTGGCGTACGGGGACGGCGACTCCCTGGTGATCGCCGCGCGGCACGTGTCGGCGGCTGACGGAGACAGCTACGCGGGCTATGGAGGCCTGATCACGATCCTGCGTCCCAACGTGGCCACGCTCGAAGCAAAGCGCGCCTCGGCGTGGAAGACGGGGATCGCGCTTGGCACGGGAGGCGCCATGTTCATCGCCGGAATGCTCGGTGTGCGTCAACTCCTGGGCTCGGGCTCGGGCGGCGGCGGCAAGCCTCCACCCCTGCCTTGACGGCGTCCCCGGTTCGCGCCAGCCTCAGGGAGGACTCAACAGCGAGGGTTACATGCGCGCAGTCATCATCACGGCACTGGCGGGGGCGTTCGCCCTGGCCGCGTGCCGCTCCGACCGGCCAGCGGGCCCGCTCCCACCTCCGCAGTTCGCTCACGTCCAGGATCTCGATGGCACGCCGGACTTGATCGTGGACGCCAAGCGCCTCGCCGACAGCTGGGTCGTCTACGACCAAACCTTTCTGGCTACTACCTGCAGCGTGATCGAAGGCGGCGTCACCGCCGGCGACCATCGCGTGCTGCGGTTCACGGTAAGCACTCCGAACATCGGCGATGCCGACGTCTTCATCGGCGATCCCAACGTACACGTCGCCGCCGGCGACGGGCTGTTCGAATTCGCGACCTGCCACAACCATTACCACTTCCGCCATTACGCCACCTACCAGCTCATCTCGGCGAGCGATGGTCACCTCTGGCGCTCCGCCAAGCGAGGCTTCTGCATGATCGACGTGACGCCATGGCAGAGCGATGGGGGCGTCGGGTCGTGGGTCTACCATAGTTGTGGCAGGGTCGGGATCCCCGGCAACCAGGGGATCAGCGTCGGCTACGCCGACACGTACTTCAAGTTCTTGGGTGGGCAGTACTTCGTACTGGACGGTGGGGATGGGCAGGCCTCTATTCCGCCGGGACAGTACCTCATCCGGATCACGGTCAACCCGCCGTTCACGGCCGCCGCGGGCGAGGCGTGCCCGCACGTCGATCCGCACGGCTTCTGCCATCAGTTGCTCGAGAGCAATTACGACAACAACGTCGGCGAAGTGCTGATCACCATCCCGGATCGTACCGGCAAGACCGGCTTCGGCCCCGGGGCCGGGACCATCACCAACGACGAGTTGATCGACGACGAGAACCGGCCGGACAAGACGTGACCGTACGGCCGTATGGCCGGATGATTAGGGCGACCTGATTACCCGGCCATACGGCCCATACGGCTATACGCCCAGCCGTCGCGCCCGGCGCGCCAGCGTCACCATCACGATCCCGAACGCGAGCAGCACGGCGCCCCACACCAGGTCGATCGGCACCCCGGTGGGGGAGGCACCGGGCTCGTGCAGCGTCACCGCGCCGTAAACGGTCAGGAGCGCGCCCACCAGCACGAAGAACAGCCCGATCGGCATGCGGACGTCGAGCTTCATGGCGGGCCTCCCCTCAGAAGAACACCACGTTTAAGAGAACCGTGAGCCCGAGCACTACCGCCGCTAACGCGACGGGGCGCTCGTACCAATGCGCGACCGCGTCCCTGGGCTTCTCAGTCAGCCCGTAGACCAGTCCACCGAGCTCCGCCTCCGGCCTCGGCCGGGTCGCGAGGGACACCAGGATGGTCACGAGAAAGCAGGTGACCCAGGCGACGATGGCCGTCCAAAACGTCTGGGCCAGCTCGCTGGGGAAAGTGGCAAGAACGCCGAGGTAGCCACCCTTCACGCCGACGCTCGCGCCCGCGGGCAGGGAGAGCCCGTGGTGCACGGCGGCGGCGAGCGTCCCGGCGACGAGCCCCGCGAACGCGCCGTGGCCCGTCGCGCGCTTCCAGAACATGCCGAGCGCGAAGGTGGCGAACAATGGCGCGTTCACGAACGCGAACACGAGCTGCAGGAAGTCCATGATGTTGTTGAATGAGGCGGCGACGTACGCCGCGGCGATTGAGATCGCGATGCCCGCGACCGTGGCGATGCGGCCCATCGCGAGGTAGTGCGCGTCCGGCGCGCCGGGGCGCACGTAGCTCTGGTACAGGTCGTAGGTCCAGACCGTGTTGAATGCGGTGACGTTCCCCGCCATGCCGGACATGAAGGACGCGAGCAGAGCGGTGAGACCGAGCCCCAGGAGCCCCGCCGGGAAGAAGTTCAACAGCAGCATCGGTGTCGCGAGGTCGTAATCCAGCACCACGCGGCCGCGCGCGTCGCGCAGTGGAGCGCCGGTCCGCGGGTCGAGCTTCGGCGGTACGACCCCGGCAGGCGCGGCGGCGGCGGCGGTGGCGGTGGCGGTGGCGGTGACCGTGACGGCGGCGCCGGGCGCCGGCGCGACCTGGGCGCTCGGCGCCCGAGAGGCCGCCGGTGGCGTTACCACCAGCGCGATCATTCCCGGGAAGATCACGAGAAACGGGAACAGCATCTTGGGAAGCGCCGCGATCAGCGGGGTGCGCCGCGCCGCGGTCATCGAATTCGCCGCCATGGCGCGCTGCACGACCAGGAAATCGGTGCACCAGTAGCCGAACGAGAGCACGAAGCCGAGTCCCATCACCAGCCCGAACCACTCGACGCCGACCGGGTTGTGGGCGGCGTGCCCCATGAACGCCCAACTGCGGGTGTAGGCGCCCGGGGCGTATCCGTTGGCGGCGGCGACGGTCGCGAGCCGCGCGCTCAGCCCGGGCCATCCGCCCACCGCGCGCAGGCCGAGGAACACAAGGGGAGCGAAGCCGAAAACGATCAGGAAGAACTGCAGTACTTCATTGTAGATGGCGCTGGTCAGCCCGCCGAGAAAGATGTAGGCCAACACCACCCCGGCGGCCACGAGAATGCTCGCGTCGAAGCTCCAGCCGAGGAGCAGGTGGAGGAGCTTCCCCATGGCGTACAGGGAGATGCCGGAGGAGAACACGGTCATCGTGGCGAACGACACGGCGTTTAAGGCTCGGGTTTTCTCGTCGAAGCGCAGCTTCAGGTATTCGGGGACGGAGCGGGCCCGCGATCCATAGTAGAACGGCATCATGAAGAGCCCGATGAACACCATCGCGGGAATGGCGCCGATCCAGTAGAAATGGCTCGTGGCGATGCCGTACTTCGCGCCCGAGGCGCCCATGCCGATGACTTCCTGCGCGCCCAGGTTCGCGGACAGAAACGCCAGCCCCGTCACCCAGGCGGGAATCGCACGGCCGGAGAGGAAGAAATCCTCGCTGGTCCGGACCGAGCGCCGCAGCAGCACTCCGATGCCGAGCACGAACGCGGAGTACAGCCCCATCACGGCGTAATCGATCCCGGCCACGTGGGTCATCGCTCACCTCCCCCAATGGTTATTGGAGCGGTCCACGTCGGGATAGCTCCGCGCCGGATCCACGGTCACGGCGACGACCGGCTTGCGCGTCGCGAAGCGGGCCGTGAAGCGGCTGCCCAGGTTCCACATCTCGATCGGCAGGGCGCGCGTCTCCCGGGTGCCGTCTGCGTAGGCGAGCTCGAGCGTCACGGGCATCACCATTTGCGCGCGATTCGAGAGGAACACGAACGTCGAATCCGTCCCCACAGCCTTCACCGAGTCCACGGCCTGGTCGAGCCGGGCGGTGGTGAAGACCCACTCGCGCCAGAACCAGTCGAGGTCCTTGCCGCTCACGTTCGCCATCGTCCGGAAAAAGTCCGCGGGCTGCGGATGCTTGAACGCCCAGCGCCGGATGTATTCGCGGAACGCGCGGTTGAAGGTGGCGCTGTCGAGCACGGCGTCCCGCAGCAGGGTCAACATCAGGGGCGGTTTCTGGTACGCGGCCCACGCCAGGTCGCGCTGCTCGACCGGCTTGTCGATCATCGGCTGTTCTTTGCCCGGCACGGCCGACCCCTGCGCGGCGCTGAGCAGCTCGCGCCGCACCGTGTCGCCGTAGGCCGTGCCCTGGAAATAGCTCTCCGCCGCGCCGTAATCGATGAACGAGTTGAAGCCCTCGTCCATCCATGGATAGCGGCGCTCGTCCGAGCCCACGAGCATCGGGAACCACTCGTGCCCGAACTCGTGCATCAGGTCCCAGAACTGGTCCTCGCGCTTGGGCAGCGCCGGGACGAACGTGATCATCGGGTACTCCATGCCCTCGACCAGGCCTTCGCACGTCGTCGCCTGGGGCCAGGGATAGGGGTACCAGGCTTCCGAGAAATGCCGGATGGTGAAGTGCGCCATGCGGTGCGCTTCATCCCACGGGCGGGCCTCGGGGCGTGACAGCGTGTTGATCTGAATGCCGTGGTAGCCGCTCGCGTCCCAGCGGTAGTCCGGGGAGGCGCACCAGGCGAAGTCGCGCACGTTTTTCGCGGCGAAGTGCCAGGTTTTGGTTCCGGGAATGCGCAGTGCGCGGTGCGCGGTCGCCTCCGCCCGCGTGACGATCGCGATGCCCGTGTCGGAGGTCAGCGCCTGCGTGAGGCGCGCGCGCTGCTCGGGTGTGTAGACGGCCTCGGGATTCTGCACCGTTCCCGTGCCGCCCACGACGAAGCCCGCGGGCACGGTGAGCGTCACGTCGTAGTCGCCGTACTCGAGGTAGAACTCGCCCGCCCCGATGTAGGGCAGGGGATTCCAGCCGTTCACGTCGTCGTAGACGACGAGGCGCGGGTACCACTGGCCGAGCTCGTAGAGACGCGTCCCGATGCGGCCCATGCGGCCGCCGCCGTAGGGCGGGATCGGAAAATGCCAGGCGACGTCGAAGTCGATGGCGGCGCCGGGCGCGAGCGGCGCCGGCAGTTCCACCCGCATCATCGTCCCGTAGCCCCGGCGCACCAGCGGCGTGCCCGTGACTTCGAACTTCTCCATCACGCCGCCGCCGATGAAGCCCTTGCCGGTGAAGTCGAACGACACCCCGCCCGCGAAGACGAGCGGCGGCTGATTCAACGTGTAGGTGATGCTGTTCGCCGCGAAGATGTTCTGCTCCACCTGGATCCACACGAAAGCGAGCGAGTCGGGCGAATGGTTGACATAATGAATGCGCTCGCTGCCGCGGAGCGTCTGCGTGGCGGTATCGAGCGTCGCCTGGATGGTGTAGCTCGCCTCCTGCTGCCAGTAGTCGGGGCCGGGGGCGCCCGACGCGCTGCGCACGCGGCTGGGCGTCGGCAGGGGCAGCGCACGGAAGGGCGAGGTATCCGCGACTTGAGCTTGGAGTGCCAGGGTGGTGACGGTTAGCAGAGCGAGCATGCGGTGCGCCTCCGAAGAGAGTGCGGAATGTGGAGTGCGGAATGCGGAATGTCAGGGTGGGCGTCGTAGCGCGGGGTCGTGGATCGACGCCATCCTTTCAATTCCGCATTCCACACTCCGCATTCCGCATTGGTCAGAGCCGGTTTGCGATCCCCAGCGCCGCCCGATGCGCGATCCCCATGATCGTGAGCATCGGGTTGACGCCGGAGGCGCTCGGGAACGTGCTGGCGTCGGCCACGTACACTCTGTCGATGCCGTGGACTTGATTGTCGGCGTTCACGACGGAGGACTGCGGGTCGTCGCCCATGCGGCACGAGGCCATCTGATGGAAGGTGACGAGCAGCAGCTCGTTCGGGCCCATGCCCGCCGACTCCACGCGTCCCAGCCAGCGCGCCCGCGCCCCCGCGCCTTCCTCGGGGTGGTACGATACCCAGCGCGCCAGTGGCGCCCAGATCTCCCGCGCGCCGGCGGCTTCGAGCAGCTCCGCTCCCGCCGCGACCGCCCGGCGCAGATGCGCGTGGTCGAACGCCGAGATCCCGTAGCGGACCACCGGGTTCCCCTCGCGGTCCACCGTCACGCGGCCGCCGTCCCGATCGCGAAGCAAGATCCCGCAGATCGTCGTGTGCGCCAGCTGGGCCATCCGCTCGGCGTGCTGCGCGCCCGATTCCCAGGGGACGGCGAGGGCGAACAGCGACGGATGCACCGGCGCGGTCTCGAACTTAAAGCCGAATCCGTCGTCTAGGTCGGCGAACTGGTCGGAATAGTGCGCTTGCACGGTGCCTGTCCAAGGACGCACCGGCTCATCCATCCGGCCGAACACCCCCGTCGCGGGGTGGAGGGCCAGGAACCGGCCCAGCGCCGGCAGGGCGACGCCGGAGCGCAGCAACAGGGCGGGGGAATGGATCGCGCCTCCCGCGACGACCACCACGTGCGCGCGGACGGTGAGCGTGTGCCCACCGACGCGCGCTGTGACCCCCACCGCCGTGCGGCCCTCGATCAGCACGCGCCGCACGTCGGCGTTGACGACGATCCGCGCTCCCCGATCGGCTGCGTCCTGCAGGTAGGTGACCAGCGTCGATTGCTTGGCCCCCTGCCGGCAACCCATGCCGCAGTAGCCGCAGCCGTCGTCCTGGGGGCAGCCGCGGACGTCGCGCGGCAGTAGACCGTGATGCCAGCGCAGCCGCTCGAGCCCGCGGATCAGGCACTGGTCGCGGCCACTGGGCTTCGCGTGGTCGGTGTTGACGCCGAGCCGCGCGGCGACGGCGTCGAGGGAAGCGAGGAATTCGCGCGACGTGAAGTGCGGCAGGCGGTGCGCCCTCGCCCACTCGTCGCGGATCGCTTCGGGCGGATGGAAGCTCGTGGTGTAATTGACGACGGTGCCGCCGCCGAGGCAGTTGCCCTGGAGGATGAGCATCGCGAGGTCGTCGGTCGCGAGGAGGCCGCCCGCGTCGTACATCCGCGCCAGCGCGTCGCCCTCGAGCTGGGTGAAGTCGGCCTCGTTGTAGTAGCCGCCCTTCTCGAGGACCATCACGTCCTTGCCCGCGGCGGCGAGCACCGCGGCGACGACGCCGCCCCCCGCGCCGGAGCCGACCACGACGACGTCGCAGTCGAGCGTTGTGTCGCGGTCCACCGCGAGCGGCCGGATGCGCTTGGGCCGCTGTGGGGCCGGGCCCGGCGGTCCCGGGT
>Ga0209376_1003859_pt1 | contig 13316 bp, 13 predicted proteins | sample GraSoiAngelo_134_FD_185891 | JGI IMG/M metagenome (GOLD analysis project Ga0209376, IMG submission 185891) | Grasslands soil microbial communities from the Angelo Coastal Reserve, California, USA - 14_0929_05_30cm (SPAdes) (version 2) | ecosystem: Environmental > Terrestrial > Soil > Grasslands ... | reverse complement strand
GGCGGGGCACAACATCAAGTACGATTGGCTGGTACTGCGCCGCGCAGGGGTGGAGCTCGCGGGCGCGTCGTTCGACTCGATGCTCGCGAGCTTCGTGCTCGATCCCGGGCGGCGGTCACACGCCCTCGACGACCTGGCGCGCGAGCGGCTGTCCCTCGCGGTGCGGACGTACGCGGAGCTCGTGGGCCGGGGAAAGGCGGAGCGTCCGTTCGCTGCGGTGCCGCTGGCGGACGCGGCGCGCTATTGTGCTGTGGACAGCGAGATCGTGCTGCGCCTGCACGACGCGTTTCGGCCGGAGCTCGAGGACCACCAGCTGGTTCGCCTGCTGGAGACGATCGAGATGCCCCTCATGCCCGTGCTCGTCGACATGGAATCGCGGGGGGTGTGCATCGACCTGACACGATTAGGCGAGATCTCCCGGGCCTTCGCCGGCGAGCTGACGGCGCTCGAGCGCACGATCTATCACGCCGCAGGCACCGACTTCAACATTAACTCGACGCCCCAGCTGCGGCACGTCCTGTTCGAGAAACACCAGCTTCCAATCCTCAAGAAGACGAAGACGGGTCCCTCGACCGACTACGAGGTGCTGGAACAGCTGGCGGCGATGGGACACGAGGTGCCCCGGTTGCTGATCGAGTACCGCGAGCTCTCGAAGCTCAAGTCCACCTATGTGGACGCGTTGCCGGGATTCATCAACCCGCTGACCGGACGTATCCACACCAGCTACAATCAGACCGGTGCCGCCACCGGCCGGCTGTCGTCCTCGGATCCGAACCTGCAGAACATCCCCGTGCGCACCCCGCGCGGCGAGGCCATTCGCCGCGCCTTCGTCGCTCCGCCCGGCGCGATGCTGCTCACCGCCGACTACTCCCAGATCGAGCTGCGACTCCTGGCCCATCTCTCGGGCGACCCGGCGTTCGTCGAAGCCTTCGAGCAGGGCGGCGACATTCACCGCCAGACTGCGGCGATCATCTTCGGCGTGGCGCAGGACCAGGTCACGCCGGAAATGCGAGCCCGCGCGAAGACGATCAACTTCGGCACAATTTACGGGCAGGGGGCGTTCGCCCTGTCCCGCCAGCTCGGCATCACGCAGGATGACGCGAAGCGGTTCATCGAGCAGTACTTCACCCGCTTCGCCGGGGTCAGGGCCTGGCTCGATCGCACCGTGGCCGAGGCGCGCGAGAAGGGGTATGTCGAGACACTGTTTGGAAGGCGGCGCTACATCCCGGAGCTCAAGGATCGTAACTACAACATCCGCGCATTCGGGGAACGTACGGCCACCAACTCCCCCCTTCAGGGATCGGCGGCGGACCTGATCAAGATCGCGATGATCCGCATTGCCAGCGCGCTGAAAGAGCAAGGGCTCGCGTCCCGCATGATCCTACAAGTCCATGACGAGCTTGTAGTTGAGGTCCCGCACGGTGAGGCGGAAGCCGCCACAGAGCTGGTAAAACGCCATATGGAGCGAGCCGCCGAGCTGCGGGTCCCACTGGTCGTAAGTGTCGGCATGGGAATGAATTGGGTCGATGCGAAGGGATAAGCATGGCTCTTGCAGGAACTGGCTTCGACGCGCACTATATGTGGCACCGAGCCAGGGACTTACGGGCTCGGCGCCCTTTGGCGCCCGGAGGGTTGGCAGCGATGTCTCGAAACGGCTTCACCCTGATCGAGCTGCTCATCGTGGTGGTGATCATCGGGTTGTTGGCGACCATCGCCATCCCGAAGTTCTCCAACACTAAGGAGAAGGCCTACGTCGGCGCCATGAAATCCGACCTTCGGAACCTCGCCACGGCGGAGGAAGCCTTCTTTTACGACAGCGCGAAGTACACGACCAACTTCGCGCTGATGAACAACTTCAATCCGTCGGCGGGCGTGACCATGGTCCTCAACGCGACGACGTCGGGGTGGTCGGCGTCGACCACGAGCGCCTTCGCGCCGGGCCGGCAATGCGCCCTGTTCTCGGGGAACGCGGCGCCGGTGGCGCCGGCGACCGTGGAGGGCCGCATTACCTGCCAGTAGACCCGCCGTACCGTGAATTCACACGCCGCCGCGAGGGGATGTGCTTCGCCCTCGACGGCGGCGTGTGGCTTCATCGCCACAAGCTCCGGGGCGAGCCGATGGTGCACCTGGTGAGCGCGGACAGGGAGCGGTTGCTCGCCCTCGGCCCGGCCCTTGGGCTTGAGCCGGAGTGGCTCCAGTACAAACCGCTGAAGGACCCGAGGACAGGGGTCAGGGTACCGGCGTGGCACTGGGACGTGATGGGAGTACGGCTGGAAAAGCTGGAAACAGGACAGGCCACGACCAGACGCACAGACGCGGTAGACTAGACGCACAGACGCAGCAGACGCGCAGAGGAGAACAGAACGCAGTGAATGGGACTACCTGTTCACTCTCACTGTTCACCCCTGTGCGTCTGTGCGTCTAGGTGTTGCCTTCCTGCATCCTAGTCGCTGTTCTCTCTCTCCAGCTTGGGTGCCCGCACCCCTGGCCACCAGTTCCACCTCCCCGCGATGTGCATGATCGCCGGCACGAGCACCATCCGAATCAAGGTCGCGTCGAGCAGGACGGCGGCGGCGAGACCGAAGCCGATGAGCTGGACGGCGAGGACGCGCGTAAAGGCGAACGTGCCGAACACGAGAATCATGATCAGGGCGGCGCTCGTGATGGTGGACGCCGTGGCCGACAGGCCCTCCATGGTGGCGTGGTCGTTCCGGCCGGTCTTGTCGAAGACCTCCTTCACCCGCGTCAACAGGAAAACCTCGTAGTCCATCGACAGCCCGAACACGATGGCAAACACCAGCACCGGCACGACCGCCCAGATCGCCTCCGTGGGCCCGTCGAGCCCGAACACGCGGCCGCCGTAGCCATGCTGGAACACGAGCACGGTGAGCCCGAACGCTCCGCCCACCGACAGGAGGTTCAGGACGACGGCTTTGATTGGAACGAGCAGCGAGCGGAACGCGACGAACAACATGATGGCGGTAATGCCGAGAACCAGGGCGACGGTCTCCGGGAATCGCGTCATGAGCTCCTGCTGGGTGTCCACGTTCGAGGCGGCGAAGCCGGCGACCAGGATCTCCGCCCCGGCGAGGCCCCGGACGCCGCGGGACACCACGGCCCGGACCCGTCGCACCACGTCCATCAGTCCCGTGAGGGAGACCGTGTCCGCAGGGATCACGTCGAGCAGCGTGACGCGATTGTCGGCACTCAGATACGCGTCGAAGAACTTCGGGTTTTTGGCGCGGACCGCGGCCGGGTCGCTGTAGTAGACGGCGAGCTGCAGCGTCGACATTCTCGGCTTTATGACGCCCCGGACCTCGCGCACGCGCGGGTCCTTCCGGATCGAGTCGGTGAGCGCTTTGAGCCCCGGGAGGCGGCGGGCGGACAGGGCCGACTCCCCTTCCGGGAGCTGTACCACGACACGCACCGGTTGGATCACCCCGCTGGCGCCCATCTCGCGCAGCGCCTCGAGCCCCCGGCCCGACTCGGACTCCGGCGGGAACCAGTTGGTGGCGGGAAGACCGAGGCGGATCTGGCTGAGCGGAAAGGTGAGCAGCGCGATCCCCGTCCCCCCGACCGCGACCGCGCGCCACGGCCGATGGCCCAGCCAGCGCGCCCATCGCTCCCAGCCGGTCGGTGCGTGGAACCGGGCGAGCGGGCGGGCGAGCCACTTGGGGCGGTCGATGTTGCGCCCCAGGATGGCGAGGACCGCCGGGAGGAACGTGGTGGCGAGCAGGACTGCGACCGCGACCACGAACAGCCCACCCACCCCCACCGAGCGGGTGTCCGACAGCGGCGTGGTGACGAGCGCCGCGAACCCCACCACCACCGTCAGTCCTGACGTGACGACCGCCGAACCCGCGGTCTCGACCGTGCGGATGGCAGCGTCGGCAGCCGAGAGGCCGCGGTTGAGCTCCTCGCGGAACCGGGTGACGATGAGGAGCGAGTAGTCGATGCCCACGCCGAGGCCCACCATGGTGGTGATGTTCAGCACGAACACGGACATGGGTGTGTGGCGCGCCGCGATGGTGACGAGGCCGAGCGCGATCGTGATCGCGAGGACGCCTACCAGGACCGGCAGCGCGGCCGCGACCAGGGCACCGAAGGCGACGATCAGCACCGCCAGGGTGAGCGGCAGGGCCCGCTGCTCGCCCCGGTCTGTGTCCTCCGCGCTGATGGTGCGCACGTCGTGGTCCAGGGCGGGGAATCCGGTCACCATGATCTCGAACCCCTCGGAGCCCGGGACCCGCGCCAGCGCGTCCCGGATGGCCGCGCGCAGGTCGGGGACGAAACTGGCGCTCAGGTCATGGGTGGACTCCGGGGTGAGCGCCGCAATCAGGAACGTCGTGTGGCGGTCCTGACTGACGAAGCTCGACTCCCCGATCGAGCGGGCCGAGATCACCTCGCCCACGTAGGGGCGGCGTTCGACGGCGGCCTTGAGGGTGTCGAGCACGGCTTCGAAGCGGGCGTTGGTCCAACGGACCGGGCCGTGGACGACGATCGCCACATAGTCGGCGAACGGTGTCGGAAACACCTCCTTCAGGAGCTCGGTCCCACGGCTCGATTCCGTGGTCTCGCTCCCAGCGCCCCGGAGCGCGAGCACCTGCTGGACGTGGCAGGCCCGCGGCCCGAACAGCAGCGCGAGGGCCGCCCATGCCACGATGACCCACCCACGCCGGCGAATGATGGGTGCCGCGGGTAACGCGAACACTTACGTGCCAAGCATAAGCAGGCCACAATCATAGAGACGCCAGCGGGCCAAAGCTAGCGGCGCGACGCCGTCCGTTCGCATATTGCGCGCATGCTCGAGCGCCGCATCCTCATTCTCGTCGCCGCACTGATCGTCCTGCTCGCATCGGCCGCACTGTGGAACGCCTTCGTGCGACCGCCGGCGCGGGCGTCGGCCAGCGCGACGCCCGATACCGCGTCGGTGGAGAGCGTGGTGCGGACGGCGGGCCCGGCCGCCGTTTCGGGGCCGGACACCGCACGCGCGGCCGCTCAACCCGCCCCCACCCTTCCGCCAACGGTTGTGCCGCCGGTCGGCGCGGGTGGCCCGAGCTACATCGTGCTCCTCGCCCGCTCCGAGATCCGCCGCCGGATCCGCGCCAGCGCTGGCAGCACGTATCTGAACGACATCGTGGCTGGGAGCACGGACTCGATCCTGCACCGCTGGGACGGCCGCGTGTCGACGCCGGTGCGCGTGTTCTTTCCGCCTACGACGGTCGCCAACTTTCAGCCGAGCTTCCTCGACGCCGTGCGGAGCGCCTTCCAGCGCTGGCAGGAGGCCGGCGTGCCAGTGCGGTTCAACCTGGACGCCGACTCCAGCTCCGCCGAAGTGCGGGTCCAATGGCGCATCCAGTTCGAAGGCGAACGCTCGGGGCAGACGGACCTGCAGTGGGACGAAGATGGACACTTGACCGGCGGCGTCGTCACGCTCGCCACCTTCGATGCCAAGGGGCAGCCGTTCGCACCCGACGACGTCCGCGTGCTGGCACTGCACGAGATCGGGCACCTGCTGGGCCTTGACCACTCGCCCGATGCGGGCGACATCATGTACGCGCAGCCCAAGGTGCGTGACCTCTCACCCCGCGACATCCGCACGGCCTCGCTCCTCTACGACCTCGCGCCGGGCCCCCTTCGGGTCGGAAGCTGAGCCTCGGGGGGTGGGCGTCGAGCTATATTGAGGAAAGGCGGCAGTCGGCGGATCCCATGGCACACCGTAGCATCATCTCGTTCCTCACCCACGAAGCCCCCCCCTCCCCGGACGGCGGGGCGGCCACCCTCGCCCAGGCGCTGGACGCGCGGGTCCGCGAGGGGGAGCTGATCGAGAAACTTCCCGATCACGCGGTGCGCTGCTTCGCCTGCGGGCACCGCTGCCTCGTCAAGCCCGGACGCCGGGGGATCTGCAAGGTCCGTTTCAACCAGGATGGCACGCTCTACGTCCCCGCCGGCTACGTCGCGGCGCTGCAGTGCGACCCGACCGAGAAGAAGCCGTTCTTCCACGCCCTCCCCGGCTCCGACACGCTCACCTTCGGTATGCTGGGATGCGACTTCCACTGTGGGTACTGCCAGAACTGGCTCACGAGCCAGGCGCTGCGTGACGACGCGGCGGGCGTCGTCCCGACCGACGTCACCCCCGACGACCTGGTCCGGCTGGCGCTGCGGCAGGGAGCGAAGCTCGTCGGCTCGTCCTACAACGAGCCGCTCATCACCGCCGAGTGGGCGCTCGACGTGTTCAAGGTGGCGAGGGGCCACGGCTTGAAAACCGCGTTCATTTCCAACGGCAATGCGACGTCCGAGGTGCTCGATTACATCCGCCCCTGGACCGACTGTTACAAGATCGACTTCAAGGCGATGGAGGATCGCCGCTACCGCGAGCTGGGCGGCGTGCTCCAGCACGTGCTCGATGCGATCCGCATGGTGTATGAACGGGGATTCTGGCTCGAGCTCGTGACCCTCGTGGTCCCGGGGTTCAACGATGACGACGCCCAGTTGCGCCGGGCCGCCGACTACATCGCGTCGGTGAGCCCCGAGATCCCGTGGCACGTCACCGCGTTCCACAAGGACTACCGGATGACCGACCCCGACAACACGTCGGCCGAAACGCTGGTGCGGGCGTGTGAGATCGGGGCGGCGGCCGGCCTCAAGTTCGTGTACGCGGGCAATCTCCCAGGCCGGGTCGGGCGCTGGGAGCATACGTGGTGCCCCGACTGCGGCGAGTTGCTGATCGAGCGCTACGGGTATGTGATCCGGCAACAGCGGATCGGCGCGGCGGGCGGGTGCGTCGGCTGCGGCCGGCGGATCCCGGGCGTGTGGTCGTAGGGCTGTTGCTCGTCGCCCTGCAGGGCGCCGGTTCGCCTGCTGCGCCCCCTGAGCACCGCCCCGGGGCTCCCTCACCCGAACGGGCGTCGTTCAGTGCGGACAGCTTCGATCCGCTCGTCGAGGTGGGCATCCGCCGCGGCGCCTACCCCGGCGCGGCGCTGATCGTCGGCCGGCGCGACACCATCCTCTTTGGTAAGGGCTACGGGCACCTCACGTGGTCCGCCGCGAGTCGCGCGGTCGATCCCGACGGCACCCTCTACGACCTTGCGTCCCTGACCAAAGTCATCGCGACCACGACCTCGCTCATGCTGCTCGTGGAGCGGGGACAGGTGCGCCTCGATGAGCCCGTCTCGACCTACATCGCGGAGCTCCAAAAGCCGGAAACGGCGGGAATCACCGTGCGCCAGCTCCTCACGCACACGTCCGGGCTCCGGGCCGACATCCCGGACCCGGAGCTCAAGGCAATCCCCGACAGTGCGGCGCTCATGGTGCGGGTGCTGCGCGAGACTCCGCGCGTTCCGCCCGGCACCCGTGTCATCTACAGCGATCTGAACGCGATCCTGCTCGGAGAGGTCGTGCGGCGCGTGGCGGGCGAGCCGCTGGACGTCTTCGTGGCGCGGGAAGCCTTCGTCCCCTTGGGCCTTCACCAGACGATGTTCCGGCCGCCGTCACGCCTGCGAGCTCGCATCGCGCCGACTGGGGTGTGGCGCGGGCATCCCGTCGCCGGCACAGTCCACGACGGGAGTGCCTTCAAGCTCCGGGGGGTGTCGGGCAACGCGGGGTTGTTCTCCACCGCGACCGATGTCGCGCGGTTCGCCCAGTTCGTACTGCGAGGCGGGACGAGTCTCGACGGCCGCCGCCTGCTTCGCGAAGCAACGGTTCGTCTGTTCACGTCTAAGGCGGCGGCGTTCGGAGCCAGGACCGAAGCGCGGGCGCTCGGGTGGCAGGCGATACCCACCGGGGAGAGCGTGTCGAGCGCGGGAACGCTGTTCGGGCCGAGGAGCTACGGCCATACCGGCTGGACTGGAACCTCGCTCTGGATCGACCCCGATCGCGATCTGTTCGTGGTGCTGCTCACCAACCGTGTGTACGCGCCGCGCGCCCGCCGCCCGTTTACGGTGCTCAAACAAGTGCGCGGGGCGGTCGCCGACGCGGCCGCGAGGGCGTCCGATGCGCCCTGATCGACCCACGCTCATCTACGACGGCGAGTGCGGGTTCTGCGAGCAATCCGTCGAGTTGCTGCGGCGGTGGGATCGGGAACACCGGCTTGCCACGCTCCCGTTTCAAGATGAGGCCGGAGTCGCGGCGTTCGGCATTCCGCTTCCCGCGCTCGCGGCGGCAATGCATCTGGTGCGCCCCGATGGACGGGTGTTCGCGGGCGCCGACGCGGCGCCGGAGATTCTGCGGCTGCTGCCGGGGAAGCGCTGGCTGGCGTGGTGGTTCCGGATCCCCGGCGTGCTGCCCGTAGCGCGTCGTGTGTACGGCCGGATCGCCCGCCAGCGACGGTGCCTGGTGCGCGGCTACGGGGCCCACTAGGTTCGGACTGTGGAGACGGTGGAGGGGAGTCGATGACAACGCCAGTAGCGCTCAATGAAGAGACGGCCCGCACTGCGCTCCGGCAGGTAAAGGATCCGGAGCTCGACATGAACATCGTCGATCTCGGCCTCGTCTACGACGTCGAGATTGCCGACGGCGACGTGCGCGTGAAGATGACGCTCACGTCACCCGGCTGCCCGGCGGGTCCGATGATCACCAACGACGCCTACCGGGTGCTGCGCGGGCTCGAGGGCGTGAAGGACGTCGATATCGAGATCGTGTGGGAACCGTACTGGACGCCCGAGCGGATGGATCCCAAAGTGCGGGCGTTGATGGGGCTCTAGCCGAGCGCCGCGAGCAGCGCGTCCCCGAGTGCTTCGATTTGCCAGCGCCGGAGCTCCCCAATTCGGGAGAGCCCGGCGCGATCGTTTGGCGGCGGCTGGGCACGGGCGACGGCTTCCAGGGTCGAGCGCCCGCACAACACGCCGGGATCGAGCCCCAGCTCCGCGGCGGCACGATTGCGGGCGGCCTTGAGGCGCTCGACCCGCGCCTCGAGCGCCGGATCACGCGCCTGGCGTGGGGCACGCTCCACGCGGGGTAGCTCGCTCTCCAGGAGCCCGAGAGCGCGGCGCACACCATCGAGCAGCGCGGGCCCGTGCCGTGCGGCCAGGCTGGGCGGAAGCGCGGCGATCCCGCTCAGCTCGGCGGGCGCGCGGGGCAGGGCCTTGGCCACGGCGAGCAGTGCGTCATTGCCGATGATGCGGAACGTGGCCCGGTCGAGTTCCGCGCCCTGGGCCTCGCGCCACCGGTACAACTCCCGCAGCGCCGCGAGCTGTCGCGGCGTGAGTGCCTTCGCCCCCTTCACGCGCAGAAACGCGTCCGGCCCCCCGCCGTCGGACGTCCCCCCTCCCGTCCAACGAAGGTCTTCGAGCCGCGTGAATTCCTCCTCCGCCCACGCGAGTCGACCGAGCGCCGTGAGCCTGACGCGCAGCTGCTCGCGCAGTGCCGGCAGGTGCGCGGTATCGGCGGCGGCGTAGGCGAGCATCGCCGGGGGGAGCGGGCGGCGCGACCAGTCCGCCTTCTGGTGCTCCTTGGCGAGCTTCACGCCGGCGTACTTTTCCAACAGCGCCGCGAGGCCAACGGCCGGCTCGCCCGCCAGCTGCGCGGCGATGCGCGTGTCGAACAGCCGCCGCGCGCGGAATCCGTAGTCGCGATCGAGAGTCCGCAGGTCGTAATCGGCGTCGTGGAAGATTTTTTCGACCTTGGGATCGGCGAGCAGCCGACCCACCGGCGAGAGGTCGGCCACCGCCAGCGGGTCGATGATCTCGGTCCGGGACGGGCTCGACAGCTGAATCAGAAAGATCCGGTCGCGGTAGCGGTGGAAGCTGGCCGCCTCAGTATCGGCGGCGACCAGCGGCTCGCGCGAGAGTGCCGCGATCGCCTCGGCGAGCGCCTCGGGTGTGCGGATGTAGCTCACTCTTGCTTGCTGAGCGTGTCGAGGCCGGCGGCGATCTCCTCGAGCGCTTTGGCGAGGGTCTTGTAGAATTCAGCGTCCGGCGCCTGGGGCGCCCCGCCCAGCGGATCGCCCGCGCATTTGCGGGCGGCGCGTGCGGCATGGCGGATGTAGTCGGTGGCAACCTGCATCGAGGTCCTCGGGATCGGGGTTGGGGTGTCGGATCCGGCGCAGCTGATCCAAAAGATACGCGTGGCCCTCGCGCCTTGTAGGCTGGGCGACTGGCCCACGCCGCTCGAGCGGGCCCCGGCGCTCGCCCACGCCGTCGGCGTGGCCGAGCTCACCGTCAAGCGTGAAGACCGCTCATCCGCGAGCTACGGGGGGAACAAGGTACGCGGGCTCGAGTTCCTCTTCGCGGGCGCGCCCGCCGGCACGGTCTTCGTAACGCTGGGCGGCACCGGCTCGACCCACTGCCTCGCGACCGCGGTGCACGCCGCTGCGGCGGCCGGCCGCGCCGTGCTCGCGCAATTCCCGCAGCCCGAGACGCCCGCGAGCCGCGCCGTGGCCGCCGCCTGCCGGGCACGGGCGGCGCTCGTCGTGCACGCCCGGGCGAGGGCGAGGCTGCCGCTCGCAGTGCTCGACGCGTGGCGTCGCGCGGGGGCGCTCGGCGCCCGTCGCTGGATTCCCGGCGGGGGAGCGCATCCCCGCGCGGTGGTGGGCCATTTGCTGGCCGGGTTGGAGCTCGCGTCGCAGGGCGTCTCGCCGCCGGACGCGATCGTCCTCCCGCTCGGCACCGGCGGTACCGCCGCGGGCCTCGCGCTCGCCGTCACCGCGCTCGGCTGGCCGACGCAGGTCGTGGGCGTCCGCGTGGCGCCACGGATCGTCGCCAATCGCTGGCGCACGACGTGGCTCGCGCACGCGGCGCGGCGGCTGCTCGCGCGCCATGACATCCGCATCCCGCATCCCGCATCCCGCCTCCCGCTGGTGGTGGTGGACGGGTTGGGGCTGGGCTACGGTCACCCGACGCCCGAGGGGGAGGCAGCCACCCGGCTCGCGTCCGAGCACGGCCTCGTCCTCGATCCCACCTATGGGGCCAAAGCGTTCGCCTTTCTCATGCGTCGTGGAACGTGCAACGTGCAACGAGTGGTTTTCTGGCATACGTTTGCGGTCCCCGTTCCCCAAGCGGAGCCCGCACCGTGACGCCGTTCGAGACGGTCGAGCTGACCGTCTACCCATACGAATGCGATGCGTTCGGCCATTTGAACCAGGCGGCGCTGCTCACGTTGCTCGAGCACGCCCGCTGGGATGCGCTCGCCCGCTTTCGCGTACCCCGCTCGCCGGCCGGGGGCGGGCACGAACCGATCCGGGTGCCGGTGGGCGACGTCGAGCTCGCCGTCGAGATGCGCGGCGAAGGGGTGCCGGTGCTGTTCGTGCATGGGTTCCCGTTCGATCGCACGATGTGGCGGCACCAGCTCGCCACGCTGTCTCGGGTTCGGCGCATCGCGCCGGATCTGCGCGGGGTGGGCGGCTCGGGGACGCCACCCACGGCCGACGGGTACTCCCTGGCGCGGTATGCCGACGACCTCGTGGCCGTGCTCGACGCCCTTGGGGTGCGGCAGGCCGTGCTGTGCGGCCTCTCGATGGGTGGCTACGTCATCTTCGAGCTGTTGCGCCGGCATCCGGGACGGGTGAAAGCGATGATCCTCGCCGATACCAAGCCTCAGGCGGACTCGGCCGAGGCGAAGCGGGGACGCGAGGAGCTCACACAAGTGGCGCAGCGGGAGGGTCAAGACGCCGTGATCGAGCGGCTGCTCCCTCGGCTGCTCGCGCCGGTCACGCAGGCCACCCAGCCCGAGGTGGCCGGACAGGTGCGCGAGATGGCGCGCCGTTGGTCAGTGCCCGGACTCGTGGGCGCGTTGCGGACGTTGCGCGACAGACCCGACTCCACCGAGACGCTCCGGGGGGTGCGGGTGCCGACGCTCGTGCTGGTGGGGAGCGACGACGAGATCGCTCCCCCCGATACGGCGCGCGCCATGGCGCAGCTCATCCCCGACGCGCAGTGTCATGTCGTGCCCGCCGCCGGACACATCGCGCCCCTGGAACAGCCCCTCGCGACCAGTCGTTTGCTGGCCGACTTCCTGAGGGCGCTTCCCCCCTCCTGAAGGAAGAACCCCGGGGTGAGGACCCCGGGGCTCTGGTCACGATCCCTTGCGCTGTGGCTTGCCGGGCGGGCTCGCGCTCTGGAACACGTCCCGGTTCTTGGCGATGTAGGACTTCCACTGCGGAGGCGTGTCTTCCTCCGGGAAAATCGCGGTGACGGGGCACTCCGGCTCGCATGCGCCGCAATCGATGCATTCGTCCGGGTGGATGTACAGCTGATCCTCACCCTCGTAGATGCAGTCCACGGGGCAGACATCCACGCACGACCGATCCTTCAGATTGATGCACGGCTCTGCGATGATGTACGGCATTCAGGCTCCAGGCATTTCGCGTCGCTCCGGCCACGAGAACCGGGCCGAATCGCAAACATAGAACGGGTCCCACCCCCGTTCAAGGCCCGGTGGCAGGCACCGCGAGCCGGGTCATCAGCGACAACACGCCCACGAGGAACGCATACTGCAGCAGAGCGGTGTGATCCGGTTCTTCGGCCGCGCGACCGAAACCGGCAGCCGCCGCGGCGGCGATGCCGAGCAGCACCAGCAGCCCCTCGGAAGTCACCAACCACATCAACGCGATGACGGCTACCGCGATCCAGCGCTGTTGGCGGGTCAGCGCGCGGAAACCGCGCGCGCCGTCGAGCTGCCACACCGGGACCAGGTTGAAGAGGTTCACCCATGCGCCGAAGTGCGCGATCGCGCCCCACGCCCCGATGCCGGTGGCGCGATACACGGCGTAGGCCGCGAGCGCGGCGCCCAGTCCCCAGAGCGGGCCGGCGAGCCCGACTCGCGCGTCTTCACGTGCGTCCGCCGGGTACTGCTTGAGCCGGATCACGGCGCCGATCCCGGGGATGAACATGGGCGCCGTGGCCTTGATCCCGTAGCGTTGCAGCGCCTGCACGTGACCCATCTCGTGGATATAGATGGAAAGCACCACCCCGAGCGCGAACTTCCAGCCCCAGATCGTCCAATAGAGGCTGGCCGATAGCAGCATGCTGAAGAACGTCCCGGCCTTCGTCAGGCCGAGCAGCAGCAGCTTGGCCTTCGTGAGGACGAACATGAGCGCGAACTTGAGCTTGAAGAGCAGGGCACCGAGTGCGCCGACACCGGCCGCCCCTTTGCCCCACCCCGACCCGTGCTTCACGGCCGCAGGCCCGCCGTCCAGGGAGCGGCTCAAGGCGGCGATCCGGGCAGCCACGACTTGGTGCTGGGTCGAGTTCGGCGGCAGGAGCTCGAGCGCCTGGCGCCACGCCGCGAGGGCCGCGCTCACGTCGCTGCGCTGGTTGGCGTGCTCGGCCTCAGCGGCCAGGCGCTTGAGGTCGTCGGAATGGACGAGGCGTTGGCAGGAT
>Ga0209376_1003849_pt1 | contig 13344 bp, 13 predicted proteins | sample GraSoiAngelo_134_FD_185891 | JGI IMG/M metagenome (GOLD analysis project Ga0209376, IMG submission 185891) | Grasslands soil microbial communities from the Angelo Coastal Reserve, California, USA - 14_0929_05_30cm (SPAdes) (version 2) | ecosystem: Environmental > Terrestrial > Soil > Grasslands ... | reverse complement strand
ACGCTACGTGAAGCTCCGCATCGAGGCGCTCGACGAGCACGGCAAGGTGGTCGCCAGGACGGACACCTACAACGAGAGCGCCGAGGCGCTGGCGGTTCCCGACCTGAACCCCCGGGAGCTCCTCGAGTCGGGCAAGGTGAAGCCGCTCCCCGCCGACGCCGAGGAGCGCTTCCGGGGAAGCTTCCTGAAGGAGGAGACGCCGGCCTTCACGGACTACCGCGTGAAGGTGATCGAGACGCCGGAGGTGACGCCGGTGAAGGCGGACGAGAGGCCGCAGACGCTGCCGATGAAGGCGAACGGGACGCCGGAGGCTCCGCCGAGGAGCCCGTCCGAGTAGCCATGGCCGCCCCCGACCCACAGGCCCTCGCCGCCGCCATGCCCTTCGCCGTCGCCGTGGGCGCCGAGGTGACCGCGGCCAGTGCCGAGGAGGTGCGCGGCCGCCTCGCCTGGGCGCCCGAGCGCTGCACGAGCGGCGGCACGTTGCACGGCGGCGCGATCATGGCGCTCGCCGACACGCTGGGCGCGATCTGCGCCTTCTTGAACCTGCCGCCCGGCGCCGGCACCTCGACCATCGAGTCGAAGACGAACTTCTTCGCCCCGGTGCGCAGCGGCCACATCGAGGCCGTGACGCACGCGCTCCACGTCGGGCGGCGGACGATCGTGCTGCAGACCGACGTGCGCGACGCGACCGGGCGGCGGGTGGCGCTGGTCGTGCAGACGCAGGCGGTGCTCGTCGACTGATGGCGGGACCGGTTCTCGTGATCGGGGCGACCGGCACAGTCGGCAGCCGGCTCGTCATGGAGCTCGGCTGGCGGGGCGAGAGGGTACGGGGGGCCACCCGACAGCCGGCGGCGGCTCGGCGCCGCTCCGGGGACGCAGCCGAGCTCGTGGAATTCGACTTCGAGCGGCCGGAGACGTTTGCGCCGGCGCTGGACGGGGCCGACCGCGTCTTCCTCATCGCCCGGCCGGGCGACGAGCAGGCGGACCGGGTCGCCGCCCCGCTCATCGACGAGATGAAGCGGCAGGGCATGCGGCACGTCGTCAACCTGACGGCGATGGGTGTGGAGATGCTCGATGGTATGGCCCTCAGGAAGGTCGAGCGCCACCTCGAGGACTCCGGGATCGGCTTCACCCATCTCCGCCCGAACTTCTTCATGCAGGTGTTCAGCGGGGGCCCGCTGCTCACGGACATCTGCTCGACCGGCGCGATCCACGTCCCGGCTGCGGATGCGAAGATCTCGTACATCGACGCGCGCGACATTGCGGCCGTGGCCGCCGCGGCGCTGACCGAGTCAGGCCACCTCGGCAAGGCGTACACGCTCACGGGTGGCGAGGCCCTCGACCACCACGAGGTCGCCCACGCCATCTCCGAGGCGGCGGGCAAGCCGGTTCGCTACGTGCCAATCAGCGAGGACACGGCCCGCACGGCGATCGAGGGAGGGGGGCTTTCCCCCGAGCGGGCCGAGCGCTTGATCGGCTTCTACCGGCTCGTCCGTCAGGGGTTCTGCGCGCCCGTTTCCCCCGACGTTCGCACGGTCCTCGGCCGGCCGCCCATCTCGTTCGCGCAATTCGCCAGGGACAACGCCGCCTGCTGGATGTGACGGCGGCCCCCGGGGGGCGTCGGAAAGGGCGCCGCGAGGCGGTGGCGCCTACGCGAGTCCCGTGAAGCCGGCCGTCGCGAAATCGTCGCGGTCGAAGGTGAGCGCCTCCAGCACGCCCATGGCGCGCATGAGCGCGAATGACGTGCAATCTGTGAAGGAGAACACATGATCGTGATAGCGAACGAACAGTCCCCAGGCCGCTTCGCGCGTGTCCTCGCCGACCTCCACGATGCGACACCAGCGGGTTTGCATGAGTCGCTCACCGATCCGCACCGCCGCCGCATACCCCACCCGCATCCGGACCAGGGTCAACAGCTCGTCGATGACGTACGTAGAGGTCACCAGGGGGCGGCGCTCGCGCCCGAGCCGCCGCAGCAGCCGCTTCGCGTCCCGGTGGTGGCGGTCGTTGCGGTCGGCCAGCGCGGCGAACGCGCCCGTATCGACGAAGACCGGACTCACCGCCTCCGCGCGCCGTAGAGGTGCTCGTCGATACGGTCGGACAGGTCGCCGTGCGGGCTCGCCGCGATGCCGACGATCGCCCACAGCGGATCGCGCGCGAGGGAGACGCCACCCCTTCGGTCCCCGAGGTGCCGTTCCAACGCCTCGCGGAGGACATCCGCCTCGGTCCGGCGCAGCCGGCGCGCCGCTCGCCGCAAGCGCTCGTTCTGCTCCCAGGAGAGGTATATCTGCTTGCGGACCATGCGCGCCATGCGATGTATGTACATCGCCTCGGTCGAGGTGGCAAACACCGGCGCGATTTCGATCGCCTGGAGGCGATCTTCGGCGTACCCGTGGCGAGTCCGTGAGCGGCTACTCGTTCGCGAGCGGGAACGCCGGCGTCATGGCGAGCGGCTGGTGTCGCCCGCCCGCGGTGGTGTTCACCTGGATCTCCGCCGCCGGCGCGCGCATGGGGGCGGCGAGCGTGAGCTTCCACGCCACGGCCGCCGTGAGCTCGCCGCCCGCCCCGAGCCGGAGCCGCCCGCGCCACGCCTCGGGCACGACGAGGTCGATGCGTCGCGTGCCGCCGCCGATCAGCACCAGCTCGAGGTCGGTCAGCTCGGCGGCGCGGCCCAGGTTGCGCAGCACGAGCTCGCCCGCCACCTCGACCTCGCGCGTCAGCTCGCGCGCGACGGCGACGGTCGGGCGGAACACCGCCGCGAGCTTCGGCGCCCGCTTGAAGAGCCCGAGCATCACGCCGCCAGCAGGCGCTCGAGGCCGCGCGCCAGGCAGCGCGTGATCTCGTCGCGGCAGCGGCGGAAGACGTCCTCGTCCTGCATCGAGGGGTCGGCGATGTCGCCCGACTCGCCGGCCAGCTCGCGCACGGTGAGCACGGGCTTGCCCGCCGCCTCCGGGAAGTCGCGCAGCATCCCGCGCTGCTGCTCGGTCATCACCAGGATGACGTCCGCGTCGGCGAGCAGGTGGCGCTGGCGCTTCAAGTCGGTCGCGCCCGCGCCGGGCGGCAGCTCGATGCCCACCTCGCGCAGCACGAAACGCGCGTCGAGCGAGACCAGGCTGCCGTCGCGGGCGTAGGGCGCGATGCCGCCCGAGCGCACCTCGACCTGGCCCGCGAGACCGTGCTCGGCGAGCAGCCGCTCGAGCACCTTCTCCGCGATGATGCTGCGGCTCGTGTTGGCGTGGCAGACGACGAGGACGCGCCGCCGCGACGCGGACGCTCCGCTCACAGCCCCCCGGCGAAGACGTCGCCCATGCCCTCGGGCGCCGTGATCCCCTTCGCCAGCTCCTCCTTGATGCGCGCGCCGAGTTTCGTCGGCTCCCAGGGCGCCGGCTCGGGGTTCTTGATGCGGGTGGCCGAGTGCCAGCCCTTCATCGGCCACACGCTGCGGCCGCCGACGCGGAAGACCTGCCCGTTCACGCTCGCCGCGTCGTCGCTCGCGAGCCAGGCGACCAGCGGGGCGATGTTGGCCGGGTTGAACATGTCGAACTCGCCCGGCTTGGGCTCCGCCCCCATGAGCGCCGCGGTCGAGGGAGTGGCGTCGACCGTGAGCCGCGTGCGCGCGACCGGCGCGATCGCGTTGGCGGTGACGCCGTACTTCTTCATCTCCTGGCCGATGATGATCGCCATGGCGGCGACGGCGGCCTTGCACGCGCCGTAGTTGCTCTGCCCGACGTTGCCGAGGAGCCCGGCGTCCGAGGACGTGTTGACGATGCGGCCGTTCAGTAGGTTCCCCTTCTTGTGCTCTTCCCTCCAGTGCTCACAGGCGTGGCGGCACATGTTGAAGGTGCCCTTCAGGTGCACGGCGATGACCGCGTCCCAGTCCTCCTCCGCCATGTTGAAGATCATCCGGTCGCGCAGGATGCCGGCGTTGTTGACCACGATGTTGAGCTTGCCGAAGGTGTCGAGCGCGCACTGGACGATGCGCTTGGCGGCCTTGAAGTCGGCCACGCTGTCGCCGTTGGCGACCGCCTGGCCGCCCATCTTCTTGATCTCCGCGACCACCTCCTGCGCGGGCGTGGCGGTCGGCGCCCCGGTGCCGTCGAAGTGCGCGCCGAGGTCGTTCACCACGACCTTCGCGCCGTGTTTCGCGAGCAGCAGCGCCTCCTCGCGGCCGATGCCTCGGCCCGAGCCGGTGACGATCGCGACCTTGCCGTCGAGCAACATCGGAGAGCCTCCTTTGGGGGATGTCAGAGGTCACGGGGAACCTGCCCCAGCGCTCGCGGCCTTGTCAAGGTGAGCGTGGACGCGGGTGCTGGCTGAAGGGCAGCACCGTGGACGCGCCGCGGGGGGTGCGCTATGGGCCCGGCGCGTGCGGCTCGCGCTGCGCCTCGTGAACCTGCTGGTCGCGCTCGTGACGCTGGCGAGCGCGCTCGCCGTCCTCGCCTCGGACCTGCGCGTGCCCGGCTACCGCGAGCACTACCGCGACGCGCTCTGGTTCGTCATGCTCTACGCGGCCGTGCAGGGCGTGATGCTGGTCGGCTTCGCGCGCGACGGGCGGCTCGTGCCGTGGCTCGCGCTCTCGAAGGCCGCCGCCGCGTACCTCTTCCTCGCCGGCTTCACGCACCTCTGGCCCTACTGGCGCGAGTGGACGCCGGCCCGCTACGTCTACCAGCTCTTCGAGTGGGGCGAGGAGCGGCAGGTCGGGCTGATGGCGCTCGTCTTCCTCGGGCGCGGTGCCTTCAACACGCTGAACGCGATGTACTTCACGGCGCCGTGGTGGCGAGCCCTGCGCGTGCGGCGGCCGCTCCTCGGCCGCATCGTCACCGCCGCGCCCATGGCCGCCACGGTGTTCTTCGTGTGGACCTTCATGGCGCTCCAGCGTGAGGAGGCGCGGACGTTCTCCGCCGAGGCGCAGGACGTCGCCCGGCTCGTCTACGAGAGCCTCGACTGCGACGCGGTCCGCGCGCACGCGGGCACGACGACCACCGACCTCCGGCAACGCGGCGAGCGGCGGTACCAGGTGCAGATCGCCTACGGCTGCGCCTCGACGCGCGTCCGAGTGCAGGCCGAGGACGGCCGCATCGGGACGATGGTCGGGCCGCAGCTGCGGTGCTGCCGGGAGGGGGGGTCGTGATCGCCGCGGAGGGTGTGACCCGATCACGCCGCCGCGGGCACGCCCTGTATCGCGCGCTCCCGGCCCCCGACGATCAAACCACCCCACAGGAAGTGGGGCCGGAAGCGCGCGATGACTGCGGGCAGCAGGATGAGGGCGCTGCCCGACGAGACGAGCATGGCGAGGGCCACCAGCGAGCCGAGCTGGACGTGGAGGCCGAAGCCCGAGAGGCAGAGGGTCGCGTAGCCGAAGGCGATCGCGGAGGAGACGAAGAGGACGGCTTTCCCCGACGTCATGAGCGCGCGCCCGAGCGCGTCCTCGAGCCTGCCGCCGTGCGCCAGCTCCTCGCGCACGCGGAAGAGGAAGTAGATGGCGTAGTCGGCGCCGATGCCGACCGCCATCGCGGAGATGGCCGAGGTGATGGTGTCGAGCGGGATGCCGAGCAGCCCCATGACCCCGAAGTTGACCGCCACCGTGAGCCCGAGCGGCATCGCCACCAGGAGACCGCCCACCACCGAGCGCAGCAGGAGACTCGCGATCGCGAGCGTGATGAGGGCAATCTGCACGATGTTGCGCAGCTTGCCGTGCACCATGACCTCGGTGGCCGCGGCGGTCGAGGCGAGCGAGCCGCTGTAGCGCACGCGGTAGCCGGGCGGGAAGGTGCGCGCGACCTGGTCCTGCGCCAGCGCGATCAGCCGCTCGCCGTAGCGCGTGCTGTCCTCGTGCACGAGGAGACGGACCTTGGCCACCCGGTGCGTCGGATCGAGCAGCGTGTCGAAGTCGTCGGCGCCGCCCGAGAGCGTGTAGAGGAAGAGGTACTGCGCGGTGAGCGCCCGCGTCGCGGGCAGCTCGCCCGCGTCGGGCCGGTCGGCGTTCATGGCGAGGTGCATCTTGCGCACGAAGTCGACGTAGGAGACCGCCTTGCCGACACCTGGCTCGGCCTCCAGGTTCCGCTCCAGGCGATAGATGGCGCGCATGATCGCCGGCTCCTCGAGCGACCCCTCCCCGGTGCCCTCGACCAGGGCGATGAGCGTGTTCGTCCCCGCGAAGTGGGCGTTGATGGCGGCGTCGTCCCGCCGCACCTGCTCCCGCGCCGAGAACTCGCGCTTGGTGCTCATGTCGATCTGGATGCGGGAAGCGAAGACGGCGCACGCGGCGATCAGCACCGCCGCGCCGGCAAACACCTGCCACCTTCCGCGTCCGCTGGCCGCGCGCGCCGAGGCCCGGAGGAAGGCGTCGAGCCAGGGATGCGCCGCCGCCTCGCGCTCGCGCTCGCGCCGGCGGGGGGTGGGCAGCATGGCCCGCACCGCGGGGATGATGGTCAGCTCGATCACCAGCGCGGAGAGGATGCCGAAGCCGGTGAAGAGCCCGAAGGTGCGGATGGTGGCGGTGCGGAAGGTGACCAGCGAGCAGAACGAGAGCGCCGCGATCGTGCCCGCGGCGATCATGACCGGCCCCACGCGCGCCAGCGACTCGGCGATCGCCGCCTCGACGTCGTGCGTGCGGTCGAACTCCTCGTAGAAGCGCTTGAGCACCTGCACCGCGTGCCCGGCGGCGACGGCCAGGATCAGGATCGGCGTGGTGGTGTTGAAGGGATCGAGCGGCACGCCGAGGAGCCCCATGAGCCCGACCGCCCAGAGGACGGAGAGGAGCGCCGTCAAGAGCGGCAGGAAGAGCGCCTGCAGGGTGCGGAAGGCCTCGTAGTGCACGAGGCCGATCACCAGGAGGGCGAGCGGGAAGTAGAGGATCATGCGCCCCGCGTAGGCGGAGAGCTGCGAGAGGAAGACGACCGGGCCGGAGAGGCGGTAGTCGAAGGTGCCGTCGTCGGCCGCTTTGAGCGCCGCCAGCACGGCCGTGTGGAGGTGGCGGTAGCCGGGCGTCTCGGGGGTCAGCTCGAAGCTCGCCTGCACCGCCGCCGCCGAGCCGTCCGCCGCGACCAGCGTGCCGACGTAGGCGTCGGTCGCGAAGGCGCGGCGGCGGACCTCGGCGACGCCCGCCTCGTCCGTCGGCGGCGTCTCCATCACCCGTTCCACTTCCATGCCGTCCTCGGTGCCGCGGATGTCCTTCACCTGCGGTGAGGCGAGGCTCTGCACGAGCGCCGGGTTGGCGCCCGGCAGCCGGCGGACGGCGTCAGTCACCTCGGCGAGCTTCTTCAAGAACGCCGGCGTGAACACGTTACCGTCGTGCGGGAAGAGCCCGATCACGACGAGGTTCTTATCTCCGAAGATGCGGTGCACGTCGTTGAGCGTCTGGATGAAGGGATGGTCCTGCGGCAGCTGGCGGTCGGGGTCGATCTCGACGTGCAGGCGCGTGGTGGCGCGAGCGAGGAAGAGGGTCGCGAGAAGCACCGCGAAGAGCACGGCGAGCCGGTGCCTCACCACCCAGGCGGCGTACGTCTTGAGTGCGCGGGACGACATGGGATTCTCCTTCGATCAGGCTGCGGCGCGCTCGAGGTACTCGTGAAGCGCGCCGTAGTACAGGCCGTCGAGCTCCGCGTAGGTCGCCTCGAGCCGCTGGCGGGCGGCGGCGACCGCGCGGCGCGAGAAGCGTTGCTCGAAGCGCTCGAGCCAGCCGTTCAGATACGTGACGTGCCGCGACTCGTCCTGCAGGATCGAGCCGATCACGGCTTGCGTCTTGGGATCGGCGACCAACGCGTCGCAGTTGGCGCGCAGCTTGATCGCCGCGTCGTGCTCGGCGACGAGGGCCATGATCATGAACTCCATGACCTCCACGTCTCCGGCCGGGCCACGCTCGGTGTAGACCTGCTTGAAGTCCCGCGCCCGGCTCCGCTCGGAGAGCGTCTCCAGCCGGTCGAGCGCGTGGGGCACCCGCGGGAGGTTGAACCCGAGCTCCTGCATGCGGCGCAGGAGGAGGTAGGCGTGCCGGCTCTCGTCCATCGCGTGCCGAGCGAAATCGACCCGCATCTGCGGGTCGGTCACCAGCTCGCTCAGGACGAGGACCTCGGATCCGCCGCGCACCTCGCCGGCCCGGAGCAGGTTCAGGACCGCCGCGGTTCCGCCCACGCGCGCATGGAGGCCGCGCAGGAAGTCGACGAGCTGCTCGTGCGTCACTTGCATGATCACTCCGCTGCGGCGAAGGACACGGGCCGCGGGCCGAGATACCGAACCGGGCCGAACTGAGCCGTGGGTGGCGGCAGCACCATCTCGGCCGGGCGGCTGGTGAAGACGAACTCCCACAGGGGATGCTCGCGCCGCTGCCGGAGCTCCTGGAGCTCCACCGTCAGCAGCTCGTGCGCCGCGTTCGCGAGCTTGGCGTACGACGCCACCAGGCCGGTGCGCCGGAAGCACAGCCACTCGTAGGTCCAGATGCGCTCCTCCTTGGAGCACACCACCGCGTGGCGCGCGCCGATCTCGTCCAGGAAGTTGATGAGCAGCTTGAAGAGCCCGAAGGAGACGCTCGGCATGACGCCCTCCCCCCGGCGGTGCTCCGGGAGGATCGCGAAGCGCGTCACCTCGGCGGTGCGGGGCGAGAGCAGGTGCCGCGGAAGCCGGAAGTACTCCTCGGCCTCGAGCGGCCCGGCCGAGCGCGGCGTGATCCGCATCGTCCCCACCGCCTCGCCCGAGTCGACGTGCTCGGCGAGCAGGAGCCAGGAGCGCGCATCGTACTCGTCCGGCACGGGAACGTCGTAGCCGCAGTTCTTCCGGTAGACACGGCGCCGGACGTCGAGCGCGGACTCGGTGGCGACGCGGTCCGTGCACACGCTGAAGCGGTAGCCCCGGAGCAGGCCAGCGAAGGACGACGCCTGGATCTCGGGACCTCTCGCTGTGGCCTGCTGCTGGCTGTCTCGCATGGCGCCCCTCCTGCGGGACGCTTCAGCAACCGCCGTGCCGGGCCTCACGACATCCGGGGCCGCGATCTGCCCTCCTTTCCCGCGCCGCCGGGGTGAACGCGCGTTCCTATGAACCGTCCAACGGTGCCCCCCAGTTCACATCGGCTCGGCCTTGAGACTCGCCCGAGCGGCCCGGACAATCGTCGTATCCATGCAACATCACTGGGCGGTCCCGCTGGTCGCGGCGGTGGCCAATGCGATCATCTGCCTGCTCGTCCTCCGCGGTGGAGTGCGGAACCGAGCGCTCCGCATCTTCGCATGGATGATCTTCAACATCGTCCTCTGGAACCTCGACATCTTTTCGCTCGACTACTTCTCGGACGGACTCTCCGCCGAGTGGTGGAGCCAGCTCTTCCGCGTCGGCGTGTGCTTCGCTCCCGTGGCCTTCTTCCACGCCGCCCTGGTACAGGCCGAATCGCGCGGCCGGTTCTGGACCGGGCTCCTGCTTGCCGCCTACACCGTCGCCGGGCTGCTCGCGGCATTGAACTTCCACGGCGACCTCGTCCACGGCGTGAGCCGGCACGAATGGGGCTGGTACATCGAGCCGACGCGGCTCTACTCCCTGGTGACGGCGGACATCGCGACGTGCATGGCGCTCGGGCTCCAGCGCATCTGGCACGCCTACCGCCGTCCGACGTCGCCGCGGCAGCGAGTGCAGGCGAAGTTCTGGTTCCTGGCCACGGTCGTGCAGATGCCGTTCGTTCTCACCAACCTCCTCCCGGTCTACGGCGTCGGCATCTATCCCCTCGGCAGTCTCGGGAACGTCTTCACCATGGGCATCATGGCGTACGCGATCGCGCGGCACCGGCTCATGGACGTGGACTACGTCGTACGCAAGGGCGTGAGCTTCATGCTCGCCGCGACGCTCGTCCTGGTTCCAGGGGGCGTGGGCATCTGGGTCCTGTCGCAGTCGCTCGCCACCCAAGAGCCCGCGATCATGGTGTGCGCCGCGCTGGCCCTCGCCCTGATCGCCGTGATCCTGATCCCCGCCTCCCAGGCCGCCCTCGAGACGCAGGTTCAGCGGGCGTTCTTTCCGCAGCACTACGACTACCGCCGCAAGCTACGCGAGCTGGCCGCGGCGCTCGTGCACATCCTCGATCGGGAGGAGCTGGTGAAGCGGCTGGGGGACGCGCTGACCAACGTCCTCGACGTCGAGAGCTGCGACATCTTCCTGGCCGAGGAGCAGACGGCGCAGCTCGCGCTCGCCTACCCGACGGCCCAGGCCGGCCAGCCCATGGCCGAGGGGCTCGTCCACGTGCTCGAGCGCCTGCGCGAGCCGATTCTGGCCGGCGAGCTCGAGGCGATCGACGCCGCCGACGCGGCGCTCTTCCGCGCCCGTGCCTGGGAGGTCGCCATCCCTCTCCGCCTGAACGACCGACCGACCGGACTCATCGTCCTCGGCCGCAACCGGGACTTCCGCATCTTCTCCGCCGAGGACCTCCAGCTCCTCGCCGCGGTCGCGGCCGGCGCCAGCGTTGCGCTCGAGAACGCCTCGCTCTCGCGCCAGCTGCGCCGCTCGGAGGCGGTGCTCGAGCGCGCCAACCGGCTCTCCTCGCTCGGGACGCTGGCGGCGGGCATCGCGCACGAGATCCGCAACCCCCTGGTCGCGGTGAAGACCTTCCTCGACCTGCTGCCCCAGCGGCTGGACGATCGCGAGTTCCTCACCCAGTTCCGCGAGCTCAGCCTGGGCGAGCTGCACCGCGTGGCAGACCTGATTACCGACCTGCTCGCGCTGGGCAAGTCGAAGACACCGGAGCGGCGCGCGGTCGACCTCGGGCCGACCCTCGAGCCGGTCGTGCGCCTGATGGAGTCGACGGCGCGCAAGCGCCAGATCGAGGTCACGGCGATCTTCGACCCGCACGTGCCCGCGGTGTGGGCGGACCCCGATCAGCTGAAGCAGATCATCGTGAACCTGCTCCTCAACGCGATCGAGACGAGCTCGCCCGACGGGCACGTCTGGTTCGAGGCGCGGCCCGCGCTAGCCGGCAGCGTCGTGCTCGAGGTGCGCGACGACGGGCCGGGCATCCCCGCCGACCAGCTCGAGAACATCTTCCACCCCTTCTACACGACCAAAGAGACGGGCACCGGCCTCGGCCTCGCCCTCGTCCACCAGATGGTAGTGGAGCACGGGGGCGTGATCACCGTCGAGAGCACGGTCGGCCGCGGCAGCGTGTTCCTGGTGACGCTCCCGACCGCGCCCGTCGCCCTGGCGCGCACCGGGACCTGACCCGGCTCACGTCCCAGCCGAGCGTAATTCGCACCAGCAGGCCGCGGCGTCCCGGCTCGCCCGCAACGTCTGTCGGCCGGCCCGGGCTGCCTCGCAGTCGAGGCCTTGCATGGCTGACGCCCTGGGGCATCGGACGAGAGGCCGAGAAGGCTCGCCTCCTCTCGTGAACGGACTCGCCAGGCGAGCGCACTTGATCGTGAACGCCAGGACCTGACCGCCTGGCAGCAGTGAACGGTCGTTCCCAGTTGCCCACCCGGCGTGCCCTCGTCGTGCCACGGGCAACCCTTTCGGCAGCAGGCACAGCCCTTGCTTTGCCTGGCGCCTGTAGGGACGACATGGCCCGAACCGCATTAGCAATCCACCGCTCCGAGGTCGAAGCGCCAACGGGATTCGCGGCGAAGCCACGAGAGACCCGCAGGAGCTTACTGGCGCTTGTCTTCCTCGCTGGTACCAGGCTTTCCCCGTGGTTCAGGGAGCGGCTTTGGCGCTGGATATACGACCGTCTAACGGCACACGATCCACAGGCGGAGCGGTTCCTGGCGATGAACTATGGTTATGCCGATGTCCGCGAAGACACGACGCGAGCGCCCGCCCTGGAACCGCGTGATGAGCCTTATCGATACGAGCTCCAGCTCTATCGCCACGTCACCGATGGCATCGAGCTCGCTGGGAAGGACGTCCTAGAAGTGGGCTGCGGCCGCGGCGGCGGCGCCTCGTATGTTGCGCGCTACTTCCATCCGAACCGGATCCTCGCGGTGGACCTCGCAGCGCAAGCCGTCGCGAGCTGCCAGGCGCTACATCGGTTGCCCAATCTCACCTTCCAACAAGCATCGGCCGCCTCGTTGCCCTGCGCGTCGGCGAGTATCGACGTCGTGATCAATGTTGAATCCTCGCATTGCTATGCCGACATCGAAGGCTTCATCGCCGAGGTCCGCCGGGTTCTACGTCCGGGCGGTTACCTTGCGTTCTGCGACCTGCGCTGGCCGAGGGTGGCGGCGGAGTTGCGGCAGCAGTTCGATCGGGCGGGCTTCGTCGAGCGGCGTCATCGTATCATTACCGAGAACGTCCTCGCTGCGCTCGACCGCCTCGCGGAGCGCCGTCAGGGGATTTGCCATGCAGTCCCGCGTTGGTTGCGGCCGGCGATGCGCGACTTCATCGGCGTGCGCGACACCGCTGTTTACGACATGCTGCGCGCCGGGCGCTTGGTCTATGTTTCTCTTCTGTTGCAAAAGCCGCAGCTTGTTGCCCGCGCGGAGCGGCCTCGGTCGAACTTGTCTTTCGGTGAGGGGCTCGCGATTCGTTGACGAGCGTCTGTCATGCGGCGTGATAGGCCTGCGCGCTCAAGCGCACTGGCCCCTGATCCGCCTACATCCCCAGCCGCTTCATCTTCTTGAGCAGCCCCCGGTACGTGATCCCCAGCTCCTCCGCCGCCCGCGTCTTCACCCCGCCCGCGCGCCCGAGCGCGGCCTCGATCTGCTCGCGCTCGAAGGTGTCGGTGCGGTGCTGGAGGACGCTCGGCGCGGCGCCGTCGCCGCCCGCCTCCTGGAGCCGCTCGGAGAGGAGATCGTCGGTGATCGGCGCGCCCGGCGCGGCGAGCAGCACGGCCCGCTCGAGCTCGTTGGCGAGCTCGCGCACGTTGCCCGGGAACGGGTAGCGGGCGAGGAGCGCGAGCGTCTCCTCGCTCGGCTCGGGGACCGGCTTCTTCACCTGGCGCGCGAGGCGCCCGAGCAGGTGGCGCGTGAGCGCCGGGATGTCCTCGCGCCGCTCGCGCAGCGGCGGGAGCCGGATCGGGAAGACGCGCAGGCGATAGTAGAGGTCCTCGCGGAAGCGGCCGGTCTTCACCTCGTCCTCGAGGGTGCGGTTGGTGGCCACGATGACGCGCGCGTCGACCGTGCGGGGGCGGTTCTCGCCCACCGGACGGATCTCCCCCTCCTGCAGCACGCGGAGAAGCTTCGCCTGGAGCGCCGGGCTGGTCTCCGAGATCTCGTCGAGAAAGAGCGTGCCGCCGCTCGCCACCTCGAAGAGGCCCTTGCGATCCTCGGTGGCGCCCGTGAAGGCGCCGCGGCGGTGGCCGAAGAGCTCGCTCTCGAGCAACCCCTCGGAGAGCGCGGCACAGTTGATGGCGACGAAGAGGTGGTCGCGGCGCGGTCCGGCGGC
>Ga0209376_1003848_pt1 | contig 13346 bp, 6 predicted proteins | sample GraSoiAngelo_134_FD_185891 | JGI IMG/M metagenome (GOLD analysis project Ga0209376, IMG submission 185891) | Grasslands soil microbial communities from the Angelo Coastal Reserve, California, USA - 14_0929_05_30cm (SPAdes) (version 2) | ecosystem: Environmental > Terrestrial > Soil > Grasslands ... | reverse complement strand
CAATGCCAGTTCGGTGATCGTGATGATTACCGGTGAGGAAGACCGCACTGTCATGGCCCGCGCATTCCAAGCGGGAGTTGAATTCTTCCTTTTCAAGCCTGTCGACCGCAGCAAGCTATTGCGATTGATCCGTGCTACCGGTGGAACGATTGAGCGAGAGAGAAGGCGCTTCACGCGCGTCAGGCTACGTTGCAGCGTGTCGATCAATTCTCCGCAGGCCTCTCTCGATGGAAACACGCTAGACCTCAGCCTCGGCGGCATGTTGGTGCAAGCAGAACGTTCCTTCCCTCTGGGAACTCCCGTCACATTCAATCTGGAAATTGAGCGCGGTTTGGCGGCCCTGCATTCGACCGCACGGGTAGTTCGTGTCGTTGGACCCGATTGCATGGGAATTCAGTTCGAAAACCTTGGGTCCAAAGAATGCAATCGGCTGCAACAGTTCCTCCTGCCGCTAATTCTTGCAGTTACTTGATCCCAGACTTTCAATCTGCTACATCGGAAAACATGGTCCTCTTCGCGACGGCATTACCCGAATAATCTATCGCATGCGCAAGCTCAATTCCCATGGCCAAGTCGCGCTGAAATTGTTCTAGCAGCCCTTCTTGTGGCTCCTGCAAATGCTTGAATGCGATCCCGGTTCATCCGAGTGCTGGGTCCGGAAACGCTGATCGCGGCCACCACCTTCCCGCTTTCGTCGAGAACCGGAGCGGCGACGCATCGGGCCCCCATATCCGTCTCCTGATCATCCATCGCATAGCCTTGCCGTACGACGCGCACCAGCTCTCTGCGGAAGCGCGCAACATTCGGAATAGTCCGCGGAGTTGCGCGTTCGAAGGTCAGCATGGTGAGAATTTCTTCGCGCTGCTCACTGGGGAGAAATGCCAGCAAAACTTTGCCTAACGCGGTGCAGTTCGGCGGACGGTGCATTCCTGGCTGAGAGGCCATACGGAAAGAATGGGAACTCTCGAGCACTTCGAGGTAAAGCACATCGTGCCCGTCCAGGACGGCGAGGTTTACCGTCTCCGTGGTTTCTTTTGCGAGCAGCCTCAGCACCGGGCGGCTGATTTTGCGGAGCGTGGCATGGTAGGCAATTCCGGCGCCAAGCCTGGCCAGTTTCGGGCCCACGATATAGGCGCCGGTATCATCACGGAAGAGATAGCCTTCGTTTTCCAAGTGAGCCACGAACCGATAAGCCGTGCTCTTGTTGAGGCTGGTCTGCTGAGAAATCTCCCGTAGCTGCAGTCCGGTGGGGGCCGCGTCCAGCGCCTCCAAGATCCGCAAGACCTTTCCGACCACACCGACTGGTGCAGATTTAGATTCACGTGCCCGGATCATGGGAAGTCTGCTCCTTCTGTTGAGTCGTCACCGCCGCGTTTTGAAGATCCGCCCGTCCCTGCCCGGCGGCTACGCGGCTACAGCGCCTGGCGGCATTCTAACTCAAAGGATCGTTTAGTTTTTCAACGTTTGAAACATAGATTTTTAATATTGAATTTTGCGATGTAGCTTGATAGAAGCCTTTCAGTCTTGGAGGATTGCGGCGCCGGCAGGATCAACGGTATCAAGTTCCATGGTCGGCGCGTTTCTGGTCTTGGGCCTGGATTTAGCGATGTTTTTTCGGAATTCATGCCTAGGGGGTGTGCATGCGAGCGGCTAAGATGGCAGCGTTTCTCCCTCTGTTCTTGCTCATATTTGCGAATGGAGGTCGCGCGCAAACGGCTGCAGGTGAAGTGAATGGCACGGTTACAGACAAATCAGGAGGATTTGTGGCTGGCGCCGCGGTCCGGCTCTCCAACCTGGCCACCAAGATCGATGATCGAGCGGCGACAAATTCGGACGGCTACTTCGTCTTCATTAACGTCAAGCCAGGAACGTATATTCTGGGTGTCGAGGCAAAAGGTTTCAAGACAACCGAAGTCTCGACATTTGAAGTGGGCGTCAACCAAACGGTCACGCAGGCGGTAAGACTTGAGGTCGGCGCAGTCAACGAACGAGTGGTGGTGAAGGCGGAAGCCGCGATGCTCGAGGCGTCCACGAGCGAACTGGGCACCGTGATTCCCGACCGAGCTGTGAATGACCTGCCTCTAAATGGCAGGAACTTTACGCAGTTACTGACCCTGACTCCAGGTGTCACTCCCGTTTCCACGGCCCAAAACAAGACTATTGGATGTTGCGAAGGAAATGTTGGAATTCCGGGGTCGGGTTTCTCTGATGCTTCGTTCCACGGACAACAGAACCGCTCGAAGTTCTACTTTTTTGACGGCATCATCAACACGAACGTACGCGGACCGACCTATATTGTCATTCCTAACATTGATCTGATCCAAGAGTTCAAGGTGGTTGGGCACGACGCTAAAGCTGAATTTGGCGGCGCGACGGGCGGCGTGGTGGACATGGTGTCGGCGTCGGGAAGCGGATCCTTCCATGGTTCGGCCTTCGAATACGTCCGCAACGACGCTTTCGATGCGCGCAATAGCGTGACGGATTTCGACCCGGTTACGAGAACTCCCAAGATTTTTCCATTTCGACAGAACCAGTTTGGGGCGACCTTTTCCGGTCCCATCATCAAGAATAAGACTTTCTTTTCTGGCGGCTACGACGGCTGGCGCTACAGCAAACCCTCCCTGGACCGTTCTTATGTGCCCACTGCAGCGGAGTTGAGCGGAGACTTTACCGCGCAGCCCTACTACACCACCTCCCACCAGATCTATAACCCTTACAGTGGTTCGGGTTCAGCTCGGGCGCCGTTCCGATGCGATGCCAGTGGAGATCCTCTGCCTCTGTTACCTGGGACCAATCTTCAGGACCAGACGCTGGGCGCCCCTTGCAACAAACTTCCGCAGGCCCTTATTTCAGCAGAGATGCAACAGTTTTTCCTGAAGTACTCCACCCTATCCAATTACTCGGTGGCGACGGACCTGGGTCACAATTTCATTCAAACCAGGCCAACACCGAATACTTCCAACAGTTTTCAACTGCGAATCGATCATCGATTGAGTCAAAAAGACAATCTGTTTTTTCGCTACACCGAACAGCGCGTGTCAGTGGTTAATCCGATTGGCGAAGTTGGATTCACCGAAGGCGGTTCGACCGGCAGGAACTATGGCGGGAGCTGGGTGCACATCTTTCGGCCAAGCTTGGTTCTTGATTTGCGCGCCGGTTATGCGGGCCGGCCTGCCGTGGATGCCGGTCAACAGAATCAGAATCCACTGGGGCTCGACCCCTTGAACCAGCTCGGCTTTAAAGACATCGATAAGTTCTCAGGCATCCTTTTCAGACTCAACACCAACGAGTGGATTGCCGGCGGCAGCAGCGATTTCGGTATTCGCGGAGCGGCGCCCAGGGAGAACCCCAATTGGAGCGTTACACCCAACATTGTCTGGCTCAAGGGGAGGCACAACTTCAAGATAGGTGCTTGGTTTATCGATTCCCAGCGAATACAGATGAACACGTTCCAAAGATACAGCTTTGGGGACGGCCAAACAGGCCTTGGAAACAGCAGTACCGGGCTATCGCTGGCCTCGGCTCTGTTGGGTTTGCCAAGCAACGTAGGTGGCGAGTTGCCCGTCTCAGGATCGGGCCCCGTGAAGTACAAGTATGCCGCCTGGGCCGGATACCTGCAGGACGAATGGAAGGTGCGAGCGAGGCTGACTCTCAATTTTGGCTTGCGGTATGATTATTTGACTCAACCACAGACACTGGATGGCCGACTGTGGAATGCCTTGGATCTATTCCGCCAGCAATGGATCATCGGGGCCACAGCCATGCCTCCGCTGTGTAGCGTAGCCCCACAAGCGCCGTGTATTCCGGATGGGGCGCCGCTTTACACGCCCACAACTACGCCAACTTGTAACAACACCTCGATTCCCTGTGATTTTACCAAGGATGCGCACTTCAACAACGTGATCGTGGCGGGCAAAGCCTTTTTCTCGCCGCCGCCCGTGAAGGACAATTGGGGGCCTCGCATCGGCGCGGCCTTGCAACTGAGTCAGAAAACAGTCATTCGTGGGGGCTACGGGCTCTATTGGGATACGCTCGCGGGCAGAGGTCAGGCCGCACAGAACGTTCTCGAGAAGGCGGTATGGCCGGGCGCCCTGGCCCTTAACGGCGATTTCAACGGGAACAATCTGAGTCCCACCCAACTGAAAACAATCGAACAGATCCAGGGAACCTTCGCAAATTCGCTGCCGGCAGCAACCCCCTGGACCAGCGGGAGTTTTTTCGTCGCTCCCACCTACAAGGATCCCTACTCGCAGCAATGGAATGTTGAAATCCAGCGGGAGTTCACTCCGAATCTGATGTTCTCCGCCGCTTATGTGGGCAGCAAGAATGGACGCCTGGACTTCGAAGGGAACGCCAACGCTGCGAATCAGGCCTCGCCGAACAACACTTGCGCGAAAACGGACACGGCTTGCAACAACGCATACATTGCTTCCATAGACAGCCATCGACTTATGCCCTGGGCGACTTCGGGAATAACCTATGCCCAGAGCATTGGCTACTCGAATTACAACGCGCTGGAAACCAAGGTCCAGCGGCGGTTTGCCAATGGCTTGATCTCCCTTCTGTCATACACGTTTGGAAAATCCATCGACACGAGCAGCGGCTACTTCAATGTCGAGAATGGTCCGCAAGGTGCTTCAAGCGTCCAAAACTATTTTGACTTGAGTTCCGCTCGGGGCATCTCCGGGTATGACATCAAGCATTTTGTGTCTTGGGCTACTGTCTATGAGCTTCCTGCGGGGAAAGGCAAGAGATGGCTTCGGAGCGGGCCTGGGTCGTGGATCCTGGGTAACTGGCAGGCAAATTATATTTTCCAAGGCCGGTCCGGCCAGCCGTACGGTCTGATCGTTCCGGGCGATGTCGCCAACCTCAAGGGCTCTGGTGGAATGGGAAGCAATGGCCCGAGCGATTATGCCCGGCCCAACATGATCGCCGATCCTTTTCAGCCTGGCCCGGTTCCCGCAAATCCGAACCCCAAGTGCCAGACAACTATCTCGCAGGGTGGACTAGCCGCGGACGCCACCCACACTGCCCAGACGTGGTTCAATCCTTGCGCTTTTGCCGCTCCCTCCGGAGCATTTGGAAATCTCGGGAAAAACCCGTTCCGAGGTCCTTCGGTGTTTAATATGGATTTCTCCATGTTTAAGAGCGTCCCCTTGCGTAACGAAGGATGGAATCTGCAACTTCGCTTCGAGGCCTTCAACATCTTTAACATCCAGAATTTAGACGCCCCAGGAGTCGGTAGCGGGAATTCAGTGCGCGTCGGTAACGCCAGCGCAGGATCGATTACCACGCTCGCTGTTCAGCCTCGCCAGTTGCAATTCGGGTTGAGGCTCGCTTTCTAGAGTCGCCTTGGGATTCCCCTTCCTTTGTCACCTGGACGGTCGTCACCACTGCCGCCCGGCCGGGCCGGGGAACAAGCGACAATTCATCAATAGAGGTATCGACCCAATGACAAAAAACAAAACGTCACGCCGGGATTGGATGATTGAAAGCGGCTCCGGCCTGGCGGCCGCGACGCTCAGTTCCGCCCTGGGTTTCAGGCAAGCATCCAACCCGGCGCAGGCTGCGACGGCCCCGTCCGACAGTGATGGCGACCGTCAGCGCCGGATGAAGTGGTGGCACGAGGCGCGCTTCGGCATGTTCATCCACTGGGGACTGTATAGCGTCATCGGCCGCCATGAGTGGGTCATGGAAAATGAGGGCATTCCCGTTTCCGAATACGCTCCGCTCGCCAAGCAGTTAAAACCCAAACCATTTCCTGCACGCGAGTGGGCCAAGATCGCGCGTGGAACCGGCATGCGCTACATGGTGATGACCACCAAGCACCACGAAGGTTTTTGCCATTTTGATACCAAGACCACCGATTACTGCTCGCCCAAACAAGGGCCGGGCCGAGATCTCGTTCGTGAATATGTGGACGCCGCTCGTGCCGAAGGCATGCGTGTGGGCTTTTATTATTCACTGATGGACTGGCACCATCCCGACGGCGCTCGCTGCGCCACCGACGAGGCGGCGCGCAGGCGCTTCGTCGAATACATTCACACGCACATTCGCGAGCTGCTCACCAATTACGGGAAAATTGATGTTCTCTGGTACGACGTCTCGTGGCCGCTCGATGCCCCTGGTTGGGAGTCCGAGCGCATGAACAAAATGGTCTTTGAGCTGCAACCAGACATCATCGTCAACAATCGCAACAAGCTTCCGGGCGATTTTTCCACTCCCGAGCAGCAGATCACCGCAGATAAAGAAGGCCGCGCGTGGGAGTCTTGCATGACTCTCAACGACAGTTGGGGATACCAGCGGGCCGATGACGATTGGAAGAACCCGCGACGCGTCATTCAGAATCTGATTTCGTGCTCTCGCGACACCGGCAACTACCTCTTGAACATCGGGCCTCGCGCCGATGGCAGTGTGCCCGAGAAATCCGTCCGCGCGTTGACGGAAGTCGGCCAATGGATGCGCCGCAACGGTGACAGCATTTACGCATCGGATCACTGCCAGCCGCGGCGCTCCAATTACGCGAGCTTCACGCGCAAAGGCAACACGCTCTACATGCACGTGCACTTTTGGCCCGGCGATTATGTGGCAGTGGCGGGTTTACAGGCGCAGGTGAAGTCAGCGCGGTTTTTTGCTTCCGGCGAAAAAATCACTTTCCAACAGGACAAGTACCGTGTGCGCCTCAGCGGCCTGCCGACAGAAGCGCCGGACCATCCGGTTACCACCATCGCCCTGGAATGCGACGCGGAGCCCACCCAGGACAACATTTTTGTTCGCCAGGAAAAATCTCGCGGCGGAGTCTGAGGCTCGCCGGCAAAGGAACCATGTTCAGGAATTCAGTTTGAACGCTAAAACCACGCAGATAAAAGTGGTTCTTGTTCCCTTGGTTCTGGCGGCTGTCGGCCTCGTCCAAGCGAGCTTCGCACCCGCACAACCACAATCGCAGCCGGCCAAGTCTCGGCGTTCAGAGCGCGTGCACATGCAAGAAGTCCAGGTCGCCAGCCCGGACGGCAAGATCAAGTTCACCGTCCTGCCGAATGCGGAGCGCTTGACCCTCACGGTGACCAGGGGGGACACGGTCGTGATCGAGCCTTCCCCGGTCGTCGTGCAAGCTTGACGGCTATGACCTTTCATCGGGGGTTGTGTTCAACAGCCTCGAACGCTACTCCATGGACGAATCTTATCCGTGGTCTGAAAACTCAATTCATGAGCGCAACGATTCACTCACCATTCGGTTGCGAGCGGGTGGAGGCTACCTCGGTCGCTTTTCGAAGTCACCATAGTCTCTACGCGACTCTATAGACTGATGGAATGGATCCGCACTGCTCGTGGGAGGAACCCACCGAAGAGACCGGACCAACATCCGGCTCCGTAGGAATCCTCTCCCTTTAGGAAGAGGAGGATGTCAACTTCACTACCGTTCAGGTTCCGGCTGCGGAGCTCCCAAGATCAGCGCCTGGTCGTGTTCAAGAGAGCTTCGGCGGAGATCTTGCGAGCGCGCTAAGGCTTTCTGCGCGAGTTCGGCTTGGCCGAGCTTCCGATAGGCCAAATACAACTGATAATGGACGTTCCCGTAATGGTCGATAGGAGACGCTTTCTTGAGTTTCGGGATGGCATTGGCAAACTGTCCTAGGCGCACGTAGGCGGTCCCCAACAAGCCGTTGGCTTCAGCCAAATCCGGTTGAAGTCGCAGCGCACGCTGCAGATACGACAGCGCCTTTTCGTTTTCCCGTTTTTGCACGTAGAAGCGTCCCAGCAGATACAGCGCGTGCGTGCGCGAGGGATCCAGCGCCAATGCCCTCTCGAGCTCACTCTGCGCATCATCATCAGAATGATTGTCCAGGTAAAGTTCCCCGAGGGCTTCGTGAAGTTCTGCCTCCTGGGGCTGCAACTGCAGAGCCGCACGAAACTCTTTGAGAGCGTCGTCGGGATCCTGGCGAAGGGCGTAGCTTTCGGCACGCAGCTGGTGCGTACGCCAGGCGTTGGGAAAGGATTCCTCCAGTTGCGCATACGCCTCAGCCCCGAGCGCTTGGTATGTGCGCGCCAACCAGTAGCTGGCCTCGGCATTTTCGTTGGTGACGCCCGGCACCTGCGCTAACCAATCAGCAGCGGGTTCGTATTGTCGCAAGGTGAAGTGCGTTTTTCCCAGCAGTAACCGCTCCGCGTCGGTTAGATGCTTTCGGGCTTGCAGCGAATCTGCGCAGGTAGAATAGTGATGGGCCTTGCAGGGTTCCTGATTCGGTTGGACTAGCCCGCCGCCATTCGATCCCTGCCGCCATGCCCGGAAGTCGCCTTGTAAGGCTTCCCATTGGCGGTCTGAAAGAGCGCTTTCATTCGTGGTGGTGTATAGAGCCACCAACAAAAAATGCTTGGCCGCTCCTTCTGGTTCGTCCTGCAGGCGCGATATGGAAGTTTTTGCCGACTCCTGAAGGAGTTCGATCGAGGGGAAGCCCCGTTGCACAACCAAGAATTCAGGAGAGATTTCCCAAACTTTTCCGAGAGACTCAAGCGCTGCTGTAGCTTGGCCCCGGGCCAGTTGCAGATTGGCCAAGCCGAGCCAGGCGAGCTCATTTCGTGAATCGGGCTCGAGCTCGAGGTGAAACTCCGTTTCGGCTTCTTCCAATTTCCCCGCATGCAGATAGGCTTGGCCCAATGATGTGTGCAAGCCGGACTGCCGTGGCTCAATGTCCAGGGCCTTGCGGTACTCCTTCACGGCATCTTCCCAACGGCTGCGCTGAAACAAGAGATCACCGAGAAAACGATGCCCCCAGGCCGATTCACGATACAAATGCGCTCCCCGATAGGCCAAACTGGCAGACAGGTCAAGGTATTCGTGTCCGAGTTTGAACCAGGCCTCGGACTTGTCGGAATCATGGACGGCGATCTGACGAAACTCCTCAGCCGCGTTTTGGAAATTTTCCTGGCCCAGGTATACCGAAGCCAAAGCCTGGCGGGCCTCGCGGCTCGATGGATCAAGCTTCAGCGCACGCTGGAGGAAGGGAATGGCCTTTTCCGGGGCACCCAGTTTAAGGTAATCCATTCCGACGATTACGGTGGGGCCAAGCAGGTTCGGTCTTTCGCGCAGCGCTTTCGTCAGGTGCCGCACTGCTAGCTCGTACTCGAAGAGGCTCTGGTAAGCAAGGCCAAGATTGACCTCAGCCTCCAGTAGGGTCGGATCAAGCGCCAGCACCTTCTTGAATTCTTCGGCAGCACGAGCGAACTGCCCTTGCTTCATAGCCTCTTGGCCGGCGCGGAAAAACGCTTCGACCTGCCCTTCGGATGTCTGGCAAGTTGCCAATGAGGGAACCAGCGACCATAGGGCAAGAAAAATGAAGATGGTCGCTTTCGGCCAAGTCTTTTCACGCCAGGCAGATAGCAGGCCGGCAAAATTCGATCGGTGGCACGCAATCAAGGAAGTTCGGCGAGGCGATGGATCGACACTGTTCCCCTTGGAGCACATGGAAAAGGATGTTTCCAAGCAGAATGTTACCAGAGAAGAGAGTCGTGCGCCGGGCGGGAAGGCCCGCCCGACGCCGACGTCAGGAGGTTAGAAGGTGAACCGCAACGCGAACTGGACTTGGCGCGGAAGATTGTACTGTCCGCTTACTCGCCCAAAATCGCTACTACCGCAACAGCCGCTATTCGGCGGACTGAACTGCGGGTGGTTGAAGCCGTTGAAGAACTCTGCGCGGAACTCTACGCCAAGCCTTTCGTCCGGACCGAACTTGGTGTTCTTGAAAACCGCAAAGTCAAAGTTCTTCATTCCGTCGCTCCGTATATTCGGCTCGGTACGCGAGTCGGTGCCGTAGCTGTAATCGTTGGTATGCGTGAACACGGAAGTGTCAAACCAGTGGGCCAGCCGTGCGTCCAGAGAGCCGGAGGTCAGCTTCGACAAGGCCGTTCTCGTATTGCGGGAACAGCCCACGTTCGGGACACCGGAGTCGCTGAGCAAGCCCGGGCACCCGCCGATGATAATCGGGAAGCCGCGCTGGAAGGTAATGATGGTATTGATTCCCCACCCGCCGATGAGCCTATTGGCAACTCCGCCGAGGTTATTCGCATACTTCTTGCCTTTGCCAAAAGGCAGGTCAAGAACGGAAGCAAGTACGAAGCGCTGAGAAACGTCGAAGGCATCCAAGCTTCTCTCGCCACGCAGGTTGTTAACATTGGCGTCGTTCCAGCCCACCGGAGAGGCTTCCAACCAGTTGATCTCCGAGTTGGTGTCATCGATGAGTTTGGAGACGGTGTAGGAGGCAAGCACCTGCGCGCCCGCAGCGAAGCGCTTCTCGACCTTCGCCTGCATGGAATGATAAACGGAATCGCGGTTATCGGGCTCGGACATGGCCACATTGTCATACTGCGGGAATGGCAGCAGCAACTGCGCTGCCATTACCGTCGGATTGGTGCCTATGCCACCTGATTGCACGGGCCCAGTGCAAAGCGCAGTGTTAGGGGGAGGGCAATTCCCGGCGAATGGGTTGTGAACCTGTGTCTTTAGGGCGGTCACATCCGCAGCATTCTTGGGCAGAAACTGGGGCGCCAATTGGTTGAGGGTCTGATCATGCATGGGCAAATGTGTGCCCTTGGACCCCGCATAAGCTACGTCAACCAGCAGATTGCCGGGAAACTGACGTTGGATGTCGAAGTTCCACTGCTGCACGTTAGGTGCAGGGTTACCGTTCACTGGCGCTTCGTTGCCACCCCCTTGTACGTTGATCAAGCCCTGGTCCCTACCGAAGGGCGGAGTGATTCCGCTGACCGGGAAAGGATTGGACAAGGGATTCTTGGGGGTAACTCCATCCGACTGCACTGCTTGCCAAGACGTGTTGAAACTGTTGATGAAGAGGTTGTGGGGAGCATCGTTCCAGCGGATATCAACCGGCAGGTAAAAAATTCCGTAGCCGGTCCGGATAACCGTATTCTTATCCAATTGGTACGAAACCCCAAGGCGCGGGCTGACATGGTTCCAGGAGCTAAATGCACTGCGGCTGGGGTGTTGCGTGCTGCTCACTAGATCATATGCGCCCTTCAGATTCGGCATTCCGGCCGCGGCCCCAATGGGGCTCGTTTCGGAGGGGTTGAAAACAACAATGCGATTAAACCGCTCCGTCCAGTCCCCCTGGAGGTCGACGCGGACCCCCAGGTTCAAGGTGATCTTCCTGGTGAGCTGGAAGGTATCGCCAGCGTATATCGCCTTGTAAAGATTCTGGTCGGCCGTCCTTGCGGGCTCGGTCACGCTGCTGCTGGTGTTGTCTGTCCCGTAGCCGAGCAGGAAAGAAGCAAAGCCATTCCCCGTTGAACCGTTAGCCCCAGACGTGCCGACGGTAGGGTTTGCCGCCGTCATGCGGGCATCAAAATAGTACAAGCCGGCAGGATCGTTGCTCTGATAGTAGTTGTTGCGGAGCACGCGGAATTCTCCGCCGAATTTGAGGGCGTGTTTACCCATAATCCTGGAGAGCGAGGGGGTAAAGCTGTACGTGTCGTCCCAAGCGCCGATGCCGCTTCCGGCTCCTTGAGTGCACCAACTGCCGGCGCCCCAGTGATTATCACCGTTCGTCTGCGATATGCACACGTCCGGAATGTGAGTGTAGGTCATCTGAGGGGCTAAGGCCGCCCAGTTTGCACCAAACTTCGACAAGTCGATGCCTTGGCTAAGCGGCGTGCGCAGGTAAACATACCGCGTGTAACCAATGTGCAAGTCCAAGATGGTCTTGGGTGAAAACGCAATCGTGTCACCCAGGGAAACCTGGTGAGCGTAGGTGGTTTCGGTACAGCGGTCCGTGCATATACCATTATAAGGGTTGTTGGGGAGCGATAGTATTTTAGAATGCGTGTACCGGCCGAAAATTCTCTGCTTCGCACTCAGGTTATAGTCAATGCGCTCGTTGTACTGGTCGACGTCGCCGCCACTGCTATAGTTCTCGGCAAAGTTACCGTTCGGATTGCCTACCTGATTCGGCATCGGCATGTAGGACAAAAGCGCCTGGGCCGTAGGGTCGATTCGGCCGGTCGGAATCACGTTTCCCATGAAGGCCGTTCTGCAAGTCGGATTGCTTGAGATGCAGTTCGTACTGGTGAGCGGGTCGTAAATAGGAAGGACTGAGGTCGTATGGGTTGACCCTGCCTGTGAAAAGTCTCCGCCGCGCTCAGCTTGGGTGGGAACCCATCCCAAAAAGACATTTCCCTGACGCTGCCGAAAGCCCTCATAGCTGGAGAAGAAGAATAACCTATCCTTCAGAACGGGCCCTCCCACGTTGGCGCCAAACTGGTTTTGGGTAAACGGAGGACGGGCGAGGCCGCTGCTGTTGTCGAAGAAGCCATTCGCATTCAGCACTTTATTCCGCAGGAACTCATAGGCCGAACCATGGAAAGTGTTGGTGCCGGATTTTGTTGACAGGTTGATGACTCCGCCGGCAAATCGCCCGTACTCGGGACCCAGATTGTTCGTCTGGACTTTGAATTCCTCGATGGCATCTTGCGTGGGTATCACGGTCACAACGTTCAGGTACGCTCCATTGGTAGGCACACCATCGATCAGGATCTGACTCTGCCCGGCCATACCTCCGCCAACTTGAAAATCTCCGAGAGCGAAGGGATTAGCGCCAACGGGATTGCCCGCCGAAGAATTGCCAGCCGACGGGGTGCCCTGTGGCACAACGCCCGGCACCAGGCCGACGAGTGCCAGCGGGTTGCGCCCGTTGAGCGGCAGCTCCGTCACGGTTCGCTGTTCCACCACTTGCCCCAGCGAGTTCGTTTCCGGCTGGAGCAACGGCGCCTCGCCGGTCACCTCGACAGTCTCGGTCTGCGCTCCAACTGGCAGAGAGATATCCACTCTCAACCCGCTTTCGATCTGCACCAGGATTGGCTCGCGCACAAACTTCTTGAAGCCGGTCTTTTCTCCCTCCAACTTGTAGCGGCCGGGCAAGATATTCACGAACGTGTAGTTGCCGGACGAGTCGGTTTCTATGCTGCGCTTTTGAGCGGTATCCAGATTCGTCAATGTGACTATCGCGTTGGCAACGGCAGCTCCACTTGTATCCGTAACCGTTCCGGCGATGGTGCCATAGACGTTCTGGCTCCAGCCAGACGTAGGCGCGAGCGCCAAAACGATAATCGCCACTAAAAAGGCAAAGCAAAGCTTTCTGAGATGCAGCATTTTTCCTCCCGCGAAGGTTATCTAAAGGCGGTAATACTCGCCTTGCCGATGCACCAAGCGGCCGCGACACATTTGCATTACACAGAGATGTAAGCGCAAGTCGTACACAAGAAACGACAAGAGCCACCCCATTTGCGCCCTGTTGTAGTCCCATTCCATACGAAAGTCAAGCACAATTTCGTTATTCTAA
>Ga0209376_1003845_pt1 | contig 13354 bp, 10 predicted proteins | sample GraSoiAngelo_134_FD_185891 | JGI IMG/M metagenome (GOLD analysis project Ga0209376, IMG submission 185891) | Grasslands soil microbial communities from the Angelo Coastal Reserve, California, USA - 14_0929_05_30cm (SPAdes) (version 2) | ecosystem: Environmental > Terrestrial > Soil > Grasslands ... | reverse complement strand
AGCGGTGAAGAAGGAGAGCGGGCTGTGCCGGACTCTCCCCTGCGCTCCCGGAGCGCGCACGATCAGAATGTGCTCGCTCGACGGCCGCGGTTGGGGAGAGCCCGGCCACCCGCTTGGGAGGCGGTGAAGGGCGCAGGAATAAGATCGGCTGGGCTGACGAAGGGCGCCTCGGCTCAGGCGGCGCGATGATGCGTTGCGCCCGAACTGGCCTTTGCCATCGCACTGCTGGCCGGTCGCCTCCGGCATACCATCGGATTGGCCACCGGCACCCTCGCTCCTAGTTCGTACTCCTTCACGCCATCGCGCTGGCCTTCGCGACCCATCCCAGCCACATAGAGAGTGAATGGAGTTTAAGGGCCCCGTCGCTTCGGCCCAGTTTGCGTTGAGCCCTACCACACCGTACCGCACTCCTCCCCTGTGTCTGAGCATTCGTTGACGGAGCCTTGAAGCCTTGAATGGTACCATGCTGAACGAGTGAGGCAGGTTTGACAGGTGTGAGGCGAAAAGGTATCGCACGGTTCTTCTGGTCAACGGAAGAGAGCTACATGTCACGATCTAACCATCGAACAATCCAAACATTCTCTCTTGTCCTATTTCTGGCATAAACTTTGAGTATTTCCTGACTCCAGGGCACACGACGTTGGCTTGACAACCATCGGGAGGCATTGCTATAGTGCCGCCGCTTTGAGGAAGAATCCGGCTAAGCCGACTGCCCTGTTAGAGGGACGTTTTGTTGATTCATTAGTGGATTCATGAGTCTTGTGTTGGGCCAAACAAAAGGAGGAGCCGCGATGGGGTATGTTTCACGGTCCGTCGGAATTTTAACTGCATTCATGTTTGTAGCCGCCACCGCGGCTGTCGCTGAGGAGCGGGATCCGTTAAAGTCCAGAGTGCCGCCTGACCAGATTGCCGAAGCCAAGGCGTTGAAGAACCCGATCGCGAACACGCCGGAGAATATCGCGAAGGGCAAGGCACTGTTCGAAGGGAAGGGCACGTGCTTTAACTGTCATGGCAAGGAAGGGAAGGGAGATGGCCCGGCCGGCCAGATTCTAAATCCGACCCCGCGGGACTTCACGAACTGCAAGTTCCACAAGAAGCGGAAGGACGGCGAACTGTTCTGGGTGATCAAGAACGGGAGCGCGGGGACCGGGATGGTGCCGCTCATTCCTGCCGCGATCAACGAAGAAGAAGCCTGGACGATCATCAACTACGAGCGGACCTTCTGCAAAAAGGAATCAGAGTAAGTTCTCATTCGGGTGGGAATGAGGGAAGGCAGAGGGGAACGTCCCTCTGCCTTTTTTCTTTTCAGGCACGGAACAGTTACCGGCCATCCGATCCTGCCACGGCTGCCGGCTTGGTCAGCGTGAGCCCGGCCAGCTTGCTTGCTGGGTCTATGGGAGGGAGGATCAGCGGGCGCTGCTCCTGTTTGAAGCTGCTGAGGGCCGCGGCCGGTACCGTCTGCCCGAGAAAGGCCGTCAGTTCGCCCAGGGTGACCTCTCCGTCACGGTTCGCATCTGCCTCGCCTTTGAGGCCGCGCAACAGGTAATAGGTAAAGAGGCTATGCCGCAGCTTCTCCGATTCAAGACTGTTGCGAAGGCCCGTCGTCCCGATCAGTCGAACCACGCCTCCTCCACCGGCATCCCACTGAGGGGGCCTGTTCCGTGATCGGGTGTCTCCGCCGAGCGTTGATACCGAACCGTCAAAGATGAACAGGGTGAGCTGCGTCTTCAGCCGGGCAAGCGAGGCCTGCAGGTCCTTGAGCGGGTAGAGCCTGGAAGCGGAATTCCACCGTCCTTCGTAGGGGACCAGATAGGTTTCGCCGGTTGGGGCGACCAAGGCCTGACCGGCGAAGTAGACGATGACGACCGATTCAGCCGTCACGCGCGGCGGCAGCCAGTCTAGGAGTGCCTCCTCAATGTCGGGCCGCAAGGCTTTCTGGTCTTGTAAGAGCCGTACGTTAGTAGCCGGGACGCCTCCCAGCGACTGGAAGTAGGCGGCAACCATCTCGGCATCCAGCGTCGCGTATTTCCGAGCAGGGATCTCGTGATCACGGTACGCGCTGATTCCGACTGTGAGAAGATGGGTCTTGGGACGCTGAAATCCCGGTGAGGCGGCAGGAACCCGATCAACGTCGTCGTAGCGCGTTGCGGCCGACCTGCCTCCGGCTCCAGCCTCTCCCCCCGGTCGCATCGCAGCCACCAGGATCTGAGCGGCCGGAACGCCAGTACCAGACGCCTCGGCGATCGTGACTACCAGTTCCCCACGCTGCGCTGCGACTACCTGAGGCAGCGTCGCCGAGAACTCCACAGACCGGGACTCTCCTGGCTGCAGGGTGCCCACCGGCAGGGTGGTGGCGGGGAACTGCGAGACCAGTAGCGGCGTCCCTCCCAGATTTACCGAGACGCCTTGTGCTGGGCCTCCTCCGGAGTTTGCCAGGTCAACCCGCACCTTGACTCGCTCGCCGCTCTCCAGAATGAGGTTGTTGTTCTCATCCAGTATCGTCGCCTTAAACGACAGTGCCGCAGGCCCTTGAGCCGAGGGTTGACCAGTTGGTGATGATGGAGTCTGGCTGGCCGCCGCAGTCATGGTGTCGGGGGCCAAGAGGGCTCGGGCCTCTCGGATGAACTTTATCGAGAGTACGACGGCAGTATCGTACACGAACTTATCAATGCTGGCATAAGCGCAGCGCTTCTGGGTCGGTTCGACGATCAGCCGCTCTTGCCTGACTGCCTGGAGCGGTTGCTCAAGGAGGAGCTTTCCGGCCGAATCCTTAAACACTGCCACGGCGTCCAATGTGAGCTCGGCAGGCTCGCGGTCATACACATTGTCTTTTTTAATGTTCAGTCGCGGCTGGAGGAGCGAGATCCGAACCTCGATATCGGGTATGGTATCCGCAGGGGCTCGTCCGGCATAGACGGTTTTGAAGGTCTGCTGAGCGGCCTGGAGCAACACGTCTTCCAGAGGATCTCCGATCAGCACCACATCTATATGCCCACAGGAATCGATGTACTGTGCCCTTGCGTCAGCCAGGGAGGGATCAAATTCCAATCTCACTGATGCAGGAATCGGCGGACCAAGGTTGGGAATCTCAGCCCGGCCCATGACCCCAGCGAGTTTTTCGCAGCCTGTCGTCCCGGTCAGCAGAAAAGCCAACAGGACCGCTCCGAAAGGCGTGGGCGGTATCCTGTTCATCAGGGACGGAGAAGCAAGCTGATTCCTTGGACAGTGCATCGCAGTCTCCTGCAAGGGGCTCACTCACGCCGTGGTGCCGACACCGTACCGAAACCGGAGGAGGAATGCAACCTGGTACTTGCCAGAGCTTGCTAGTCGTGGGCGGCTCGGTTATCCTACCGCGCGGACGCTGAAAAAGCCCCCAACGTTGTTCTCATCCCCCATTGCACGAAACCAAGCAAGGGGTCCCCGTCAAACCCTCAACGTACCGGGTACCCGTTGCTCTCCAGACTGCAACGGGGGAAAGCCGGAAGGGGTCCTCGCTCCCTGCGGCCTCGGTGGCTGGCCTTTTCGAGCGCCCTTTGGGGTTTTTCAATAGAAGGTTCGCCATGCTGATCCTGGGGCTCTCGAACATGCGCGATGCGGCGGCCGCCCTGGTGCACGATGGCAAAATTCTGGCCGCCGCGGAGGAGGAGCGATTCGTCCGGATCAAACACGTCACCGCCTTGCCGGTCCATGCGATCCGCTATTGTCTTCGTGAAGCCGGAGTCTCGCTCGCGGACGTGGACGGGATTGCGGTGCCCTGGAAATATTGGGTGCTGGGTCGCCGCGCCGCGTTGGCGGTAGGCGCAATGCTCCGCTCGCCAACGCTTTTTCGCGTCAAGGGGCGGCGAGGTGTCGAGCGGCTGAGCCAGGAGTGGGCCGAGCTGGCGTTCCTGGGCAGTCACCTGCGTGAACGAGTTGGCCCGAGTCGACATCGGCCTGTGTACCTTGATCATCACCTCTGTCATGCGGCCAGCAGTTTCCTCGTCTCGCCGTTTGAACGATCGGCGATCCTGGTTGTAGATGGAGCCTCGGAAGCTCACAGCGCGATGCTGGCCGTCGGAGAGGGGAGAGAGATCAGGGTCCTCAAGCGAATCGAGCTCCCCCACTCGCTCGGGCAGTTCTACGCGGCGATCACTTCGTACCTGGGATTTCGCCCAGACCAGGACGAATATATCGTGATGGGGCTGTCAGCCTATGGAGAGCCACGGTTCGCGCGCCTGCTGCGAGAGCAGGTGCTGCGGTTGCTGCCCGACGGTTCGTTTCGCCTCAATACAACACTGTTGGACTTTCATCTGGCGCGAGTCCGCATTTTTGTCCCTGAATGTCTGCGTTTGCTAGGGCCAAACCGATTGCCCGGTCAGGAGCTCACACAACGGCACCGCGATGTTGCCGCCAGCGCTCAGGTCGTACTGGAAGAAGCGGTGCTGCATCTGGCGCGGCATCTGCATCGCTTGACCGGCGCTGAAAACCTGTGTTTGGCCGGTGGCGTGGCGTACAATTGTGTCGCCAACAGTCGGATCCGCCGCGAGTTGGACTACCGGGAGGTCTACGTCCAGCCGGCCGCGGGAGATGCGGGCTCGGCGCTGGGCGCGGCGCTTTGGTTGATGAATCGGCGCGGCTGGTTGTCGCACCGGGAGGTCATGCGCAACGTCTACTTAGGGCCTGAGTTCAGCGAAGAGGACTGCCGGAAGGCGCTCAGCCGCGACGGGCTGGCCTGGGAAGCCTTCTCCGAAGATGCCTTGTCTGATCGAGTGGCAACGGAGCTTGAACGCGGCCGTCTGGTCTTCTGGTTTCAGGGACGCATGGAGTGGGGACCTCGCGCGCTGGGCAACCGCAGTCTGCTGGCCGACCCCAGGCGGGAAGATATGCGCGAGCTGATCAACGCCAAGGTGAAGCTCAGAGAGCCGTTCAGACCCTTCGCGCCGTCGGTGCTGGAGGAACGCGCGGCAGAATACTTCGATAGCCCATCGCCATCCCCCTTCATGCTGTTCACGGCTCCTGTCCTGCCGTCGGTCAAAGGAGGCATTCCCGCTGTGGTGCACATGGATGGTACGTCGCGCATCCAGACTGTGGGGCGAGACGAAAACCCGAGATTCAGACGGTTGCTCGAAGCATTTGCGCGAAAGACCGGCGTGCCGATCCTCTTGAACACCTCCTTCAACGTGAACGAGCCAATTGTGTGCAGCCCCGAAGAGGCAATCCAGTGTTTCTTGAGGACCGATGTGGACTGGCTAGTCCTGGCTAATCTGCTCGTCCGACGACAGTCATGCGTGATTCGTGAAACGTGAAACGCGGGACGGACCGAGCGTTTGTGACGAATAACGATTCACGAATAACGAATAACGACTCCTACCCGGCTCTTGACGCACTTCTTCTATTTTTTCTTTTGAACCTGACGGTCCAGCCGCTGGTGGACCCGGACTTCGGGTGGCATCTGCGGACCGGCCTTGACTTGATGCAACAGGGATGGAAGGTGCCGGAGACCGATCCCTATTCTCATACCCTCCCGGACTGGCCGTGGGTGGAGCATGCTTGGTTGACGGACGGTCTCATGGGCCTATTTTACCAAGGTCTGGGTAAGGCTGGGCCGCTCGGCGTGATCATGTTCTTTGCGGCCGTGACCCTTGGCGCGTTTCTCATGGCAGCCGGATCGGGGCAGGCGGCCAGGACCCACAGGCTGCTCGCTGTCTCTGGTGCGCTCTGGATTGCGCTGCCGTTCCTCGGCGCACGAACTCAAATGGTCACGCTGCTCGGCCTAGCATGTGTACTCTGGTTGTGTCGCCGGTTTCTTAACGGACGCGTAACTCATCTCTGGGTGCTTCCGCCGCTGTTTCTGCTTTGGGCTAATTTGCACGGTGGCTTTCCTGCCGGCCTCTTCACTTTGACCATGGTCCTTGCTGTTTCGGCCACCATCCGCCTCCTCATCAGCCGCTGGCCCTCTGTCGCGGATCACCTGAACGAACCGATCCTGTCCTGGCCGCGGATCAGACACCTCGCGCTGATGACCGGACTGGCTTCGTTGGTGACGCTGATTAACCCCTATGGCTGGCGGCTTCATGTCGAGATCTACCAGTCCTTGACTGACCGGTTCATGCTCGCAACGCTGCACGAGTGGCAACCGGTCTCTCTGCAGAGCCGAGCTGGCCTCATCTACGTCACGTACCTGGCTGCGCTCGGCATCGCTCTGCTGTTTCTCTATCGTCGAGTCGAGCCGATTCGGTGGACCATCTTAGCGATGTTCCTGGGGCTCTCCCTACGGCACTGGCGCAACATGCCATTCTTTCTGTTGGTAAGCGTCCCCTTGTGGGCAGAGCTGTTGGCTGAGCTCACAGGACGTGCTTCAGCCCGCTTCGCAATCGACCCAGCGCGGCGGAAACAGATACTCCTGGCAGTCACGCTTGCCGCAGCGCTCGGTATCGGGTTGTTGGGACCAGACCATCTCCAATCAGTTCTGCGATCGGGCCTCGCGCCAGCGGAATTCTTTCAAGGGACCGACTATCCCATCGAGGCAGTTCGCTGGATTCGCGAACACCGGACCTCGCTCGGCACGAAGCTCTATAACGATTATGGGCTGGGAGGATTCCTGCTCTGGTGGCTGCCGAAGGTGAAAATATTTATTGACGGCCGCATGCCAGCCTGGCGAGTCGGGGACCGGTGGATCTTCCATGACTACATCGCTCTCACCAACTGGGATCCGCCTGCGCTTGAGGTCTTGAACAACTATAAAGTTGATTGGGCTATCGTGGGACGCGGAAGTCCCCTCGACCGGGTGCTGGCAGGCCAGCGCGGCTGGCAAGCAATTTACCAGGATATGAAGGTCAGTCTGTATGTGAGGCGGCAGGTGTGAGGTTATGAGATGGAGCCGTACCGGCCGTTCGCTGCATTGCGGCGCACCATCAGGAGATCCAAGAGCATGCGCAGGCCGTCCCGAAGAACCCAGACCTTCGTACCTGGTTGGTCTGTCCAGTTGACCGGCACTTCAGCGATACGATACCCACGGCGCTGGGCAATGTAGAGCAGCTCCAGATCGAAGCCATAACCGTTCACACGGGTCACTGAGCAGAGATCCTGGGCCACGGCCGCCTGGAACAGCTTGAAACCGCACTGCGTGTCGGTAATGCCACGGAGGCCGAGTTGTTGAACGACTCGGTTGAACAGATTCCCCAGCACAGTCCGGTGCCACCGGGCCTTGACTCTGTAGCGGTTGTCGCGGGAGGCCAGGAACCGAGAGCCAATCGCGATGTCCGCTCCGTCCCTGATGTGGACCTCGAGCCGTTCCAGTTCCTGAATGGGCGTGGCTCCGTCCGCGTCTGCAAAGAGTCGCAAGTGGCCCCGGGCTTCCAGCATGGCCTTGCGAATGGCTGCGCCTTTCCCTGTGTTCTGAACAAGCTGCAGGAGCCGGACGGTTGGTACTTCAGTTTGGAATTTCTCTACCACGATGGCCGTCTCGTCCCTACTTCCGTCGTCCACCACCAGGATTTCATAAGCCACGCCGCGTCGTCCCAAATAAGCAGTGATGTTGCGAAGGTAGGAAATGATCCGCTCCGCTTCGTTGTAGGCTGGAATAACGACAGAAATGTCAATGAGTTGGAAGGGATAGGATGTGGTCACATGGGCTTCCCAGGTTCCAAACGTGGTGAGGAGTAACCTCCTCTGAACCAGGCTTTCGCCCCCGCCACCCTAACTGAGCAGAGCAGGGATTGCAAGAGAGAGCGGGGGCTTGACAGATCGGCCTCGCAGGCGCGAACGTATAGGTATTGAGAGGAAAGACTGAGACGAACAGCCAGGAGGTGCGGCATGCACCTGAGGGGTCTTATCTCAAAGCCCGTTGGACTCTTGGTAGGAATTGCCGCGCTCGCTGCCTGCGCCTCGGCAACTCCACCCAGTCGTCTGGCTGACTATGTGGGACAACAAGCGCTGAGCGAGCCCGCGTCTGCCTCGACCTTGCCTGAGCAAAGGCCAATCCGGGTCGGTCTCGTGGTGATCTCCGATACCACAGCTCCTGATGCCGCGCCCGCCCTGCCGGACGAAGCGCTGAACCGGCTGTCCGACATGCTGAAACAGGAATTCAGCCAGTTCCTTCCGATCGCGGTCGAGAAGATCATCCCGGCTGATGGCATCCAGCCAGAAGGAGCGGCGAGCCAGTTCAGCGAGCTCGGAAAGAAACACGGAGTGGAGTACTTGCTGGTAGTGGTCGGCTCAAGTACCGAGCAGGAGTATCCGGTGTATGTCTTCCTCGGGTGGACGAGTCATATGCAGCCAGGCTTCCGGCGCGACAACTGGTCCTTGCTGGAGGTCGCTCTGGTCGAGGTCAAGACAGGGCAAACGTTGCTCCATGCTGAGGGGCGAGCCTGGGCCACGCTGGAGAGCCCCACGGCGCCAGGCATTAATCAGTGGTATCCGGTCGTGTATCTGCGCCCACAGGATCCCGAGCGGCACTGGTGGCCGCCGACGTTCGCAGGCGCACCCAACACGTTGCGGGTCATCGCCATGAATCAGGCGGCCAAGCGCTTGATTCTGAATTTACAAGATGCTTGGAATCAGAAGCGCCAGGCGGAACTGGCTCCCGCGCGCGGGTAATTCCCCCGGCGAAGATTCTGTCGTATCAAACACGCCTCAGACACATCCAGCACCCTTCTGGAGCGCTCCGTCCGGCCTACCAGAGGGACTTTTTGTCTTTGAACGCGGGAGAGTGGTTGGTGTAGAATGGGCGCACATCGCCAGGAAGGATCGGAAGGGGGCCTCCATCGGTCAGCCGGGCACAGGCTCGACGGGGTGGCTGAAGTTTACGATTAAAATCTAAAGTGGTTGAGGTCATCATCATGGGTAAGGGACAACCGTTTATCATGCTTCTCCGGAGCGGACTTTTGGTTCTCTCCGTTGCATCGTTCATGGTCATGGCGCCGGCCAACTCCTCTGTCCAGTTCAGTCCATCCTCTGTTGAGGCCGCGGTTCCCCCCGCGCTGGCTCAAGGGTTTTCGGATATCGTCAAGAGAGTAACTCCTGCTGTGGTGAATATCGCTGTGACCGGAAGCGAGGGAGGGCGTCGCGAGGGAGGGCCACGGCGACCCTTGCCCCCTGGGCCGTTTGGCGGGCCACCGGGAGGCCCTCCTGGTGAAGAGCCGCCTGGGGCGGAACCGCCGATCCCGCCGCCATTCCCGGGACCGCCGGGAGGGCCAGGGCGACCCGATCAGAGTGCAGGGTCCGGGGTGATCATTGATGCCCAAGGGTACATTGTCACGAACAACCATGTGGTCGAAAATGCTACGCAGATTACGGTCACGCTGAGCGACAAGCGTGAATTCCAAGCCAAAGTGATCGGGACCGACCCCAAGACCGACCTGGCAGTCATCAAGATCGAAGCGGACAATTTGCCGTCGCTTAAATGGGCCGACTACGACAAGCTTCAAGTGGGCGATGTGGTGCTGGCGGTCGGGAGTCCGTTTGGATTGAGTTCAACCGTCACGCTCGGCATCATCAGCGCGTTGGGACGGGGCAATGTCGGGATCGCAGACTATGAGGACTTTGTCCAGACCGACGCCGCGATCAACCCGGGGAACTCGGGCGGTGCTCTAGTCAGCATGAATGGCGAGTTGATCGGCATCAACACGGCCATCTTTTCCAGGACCGGTGGCTCCGAAGGTATCGGGTTCGCGATCCCCAGCAGCATCGCGCTGGATATCGTCGACAGCCTGAGGAAGACGGGCAAGGTCGTCCGGGGCTGGATGGGCGTCGCGATCCAGGAGATCACTCCGGCTCTCGCCAAATCGTTCAAGATCCCGGATAGCCGCAAAGGCGTCCTGATCAGCGACGTCAATGAGAACGGTCCGTCGTCCGCGGCAGGGCTCAAGCGAGGCGATGTGATCATCGGATTCGATGACAAGGACGTCCAGAACGTCAGCCAGCTTCGCAACCTGGTGGCGCGCACGCTGGTTGGTCATGACGCCAAGGTCAAGGTGCTGCGCGAAGGCAAGGAACAGCTCGTCACGGTTAAGGTCGGTGAGCGGCCGCCGGATGAGATGTTGGCTCGCCGCGAGCCAGCGTCGGCGCCGTCGGAACCAACGGTAAAGCCTCCGGATAACGTGCTCGCGTCACTCCGTGTGCAGGCGTTGGACGCGGCGATGATGGGCCAGCTCAATCTGCCCGGCAAGACCACCGGCGTGGTCATCAATCACGTCGAACCAGGCGGTGCCGCGGAAGCGGCCGGTCTGCAACGGGGGGATGTGATCCAGGAAGTGAACCACGAGGTCATCAAGAGCCTCGAGGACTACCAGAAGGCATCGGCCAAGATCAAAAAGGAAGAGATGGCAGTGCTGCTGTTGAGCCGACAGGGCAACAACCTGTTTGTGGCGGTGAACCCGAGGTAGGGAAGGTTCAGGCTAAGGTTGAGGTCAACATAGGCGACGTCTTCACCTTAACCTGAACCTCAACCTTAGCCTTTTCGCGATTGGACGCTGATGGCTGAATGGTCGAGGTTCAAACAGTGGCTTCAGGACTCAGTCCTGACCCCGCTGGAAGACAAGAAGATGCCGGTCATGGAGCATCTCGTCGAGCTCCAAGTCCGGCTGACGCGGGCGGTCGTCGTCGTGGGAGTGGTGTTCGTCGGCACCTTCTTCTATGCGGACGCTCTGGTGAAATGGCTGCGGGTTCCTCTGCAGAACATGTTCGTTCCTGGGAAGCTGGCATGGGTCCCCACCGATCTTCCCTTGATCCCCTTCGTGTTTTTAGCACCGGCCGAAGCGCTCTGGCAAAACGTCAAGGTCGCTGGCCTGTTCGCCGTCGTGATGGCGACTCCGTACGTCCTGTGGGAGACGTGGCAGTTCGTGGTCCCGGGTCTGCATGTCCAGGAGCGGCGGTTTGTCGGGCCGTTCGTCCTGATCAGTGCCGGTGCATTCTACGCCGGCGTACTGTTTTCGTTCTTCTTCGTGTTGCCCTTCGCCCTGAATTTCCTGATCTCCTACGGCGTCAACGCTGGCTTCATCCCGCAACTCTCTATCGCCCAGTACGTGGGCTTCGCCCTCTGGTTCCTGCTGATCTTCGGAGTGATCTTCGAGGTCCCGCTGGCCATTACCCTGATGGCAAAGCTCGGATGGGTCGATGCGCCATTTCTCAAGCGCTACCGCAAGTGGGCTTTCCTCGGCGCATTTTTAGTCGCGGCGATTTTGACGCCCACGCCGGACCCCTTTAATCAATGCTTAATGGCGCTGCCGATGTATGTCTTTTACGAAGTCGGCATCCTCAGCGCCGGCTTTTTCGCCGGCAAACGCCGAGGAACCAGCCCGGCGCCGGGGACGGCAGTGGCTGGAGCGCCCGCAACCGGCAACGGCTCGCTGACGCCGGTGGCTGCCAAGCCCGTCATCGCCACGGAGGACCACTATGTCGGCGTGCCCGGTGCCGGTGGACGGCAGTAACAGTGCCCCGCCATGTTGCGCATCGCCCTTCTGGTGATCAGCAGCAAGATTGTGTCCGGGGAAGAGTCTGACCAAGGACGAGACGCGTTGGAACGAATGGTCAGTGAATTGCCCGGCACGATCGCTGCCTACGAGATCGTACCGGACGATCGCAAGACGATCCGCGATTGCCTCGTGAGGTTCTGTGAGGAGGGCATTGCCGACGTGATCCTCACGATCGGGGGGACCGGGGTGCGGCCGACAGACTGGGCGCCGGAGGCCACCCGCGATGTCATCGAGAAGGAAATCCCAGGTATTGGGGAGGCGATGCGGCAGGAAAGTCTGAAGAAGGTCCGGACCGCGATGTTGTCTCGCGGGACAGCAGGGATTCGAGAAGCCACGCTGATCGTCAATCTGCCCGGGAGTCCGAAAGGGGCTCGGGAAAACCTTGCGGTCATCCTGCCGGTGCTGGACCATACAGTGGAAAAGCTCCGTTAGGCGTGAGAGGTGAGGGGTGAGGGGGTTGGCAGACCGTGAGGCGTAAGGAGTGAGGAGTAAGGGATAAACGGGAAGGAACCATGCCGAAAGAACTGAACATCATCCAGCATCCCGGGTCCGGGGACGGCGACGCCTGTACCTACATGTGGGCCTGTGCGATCTGCGATGAGAATGAGACCTGCCAGAAGGACAAGGAGGGGCATAGCCGCTGGCTCGTCGCGAAGCGGATGGAGCGAATCGAGTACAAGGTGCTCGTCATGAGCAACAAGGGTGGGGTGGGAAAGAGCACCGTCACCACCAACCTCGCCGTGAGTCTGGCACTCAAGGGATGGCATGTGGGGATCTGCGATATGGATATCCATGGCCCCAACATCCCCAAGATGATCGGGGCGGAAGGCCAGAAGCTGAAGATCAGCACCGGAGGGGGCATCATTCCGCACCAGGCCTACAACCTCAAAGTGGCCTCGATGTCCTTCCTGCTTCAGAATTCGGATGATCCGATCATCTGGCGCGATGCCTACAAATACGAGTTCATCAACCAACTCCTCGGTGGAGTGGAATGGCAGGACCTCAATTTCCTGTTCGTTGATTTGCCTCCAGGTACTGGCAACGAGTCGGTGACCACCGTTGATTTGATCGGGAACGTGAGCGGATGTGTGATCGTCACCACCCCTCAGGAGGTGGCGCTGCTGGACTCCCGAAAGTCGGTCTCCTTCGCCAAGGACAGCCAGATTCCGATCATCGGGATTGTTGAAAATATGAGCGGCCTGGATTGCCCGCATTGCGGTCAGCACATCGAGGTGTTCAAAAAGGGCGGGGGCGAGGCCTCCGCGCACGACATGAGCGTGCCGTTTCTGGGCCGCATCCCGCTTGATCCAGACGTGGTGACGCAATGCGATGCTGGTGAACCGTTCGCGATGTTCTATTCGGACACGCCCACCGCCGAGGCCTATCACGACATTGCCAACAAGGTTGAACAATTCTGCAAGAAGAGCGGGTCCCTGTTACGGGTTGCGCCGCGGCACCACTGAATACATGGTCAGGATGCGAGGCGAGAGGCGAGGGGCTATGGGTTAACGGCTAGATGCGAGTGATGGCTTCTTTCTATAGCCTCTAGCCTCTGACCTATAGCCTGCTTGATAAGACGATGCAAGGGCTTACTCCACTGCACGAAGCGCAGAAGACGGTTTTCGAAGCGACCAAGACGCTGGGACTTGAGAAGGTCAGCCTGCTCGACGCGCTCGATCGGGTCCTAGGTGAAGATATCGTCGCGGCCCGGGACAACCCGCCGTGGGACAACTCAGCCATGGACGGCTTTGCCGTGCGCTGGGAGGATATCAAGCAGGAGCATGCGATCACCAAGCCGGTGGTGTTGAGGGTTATCGAAGATGTGCCGGCAGGGAAGGTGGCTACGAAGTCAGTCAGCCCTGGTCAGGCGATCCGAATCATGACCGGCGCGCCCATTCCCA
>Ga0209376_1003843_pt1 | contig 13362 bp, 8 predicted proteins | sample GraSoiAngelo_134_FD_185891 | JGI IMG/M metagenome (GOLD analysis project Ga0209376, IMG submission 185891) | Grasslands soil microbial communities from the Angelo Coastal Reserve, California, USA - 14_0929_05_30cm (SPAdes) (version 2) | ecosystem: Environmental > Terrestrial > Soil > Grasslands ... | reverse complement strand
GGGACAGTCGCAAACAGGAACTCTTCCTCGCGCGGGATCGTCTCGGCGTGAAGCCGCTGTACTACGTGCACGCCACCGACGGGTCTTTCTACTTCGCGTCGGAGATCAAAGCGTTGCTCGCGGCCCGGGCGGTGTCGCCACGCGTCAACTACGAGGCTCTTCCCGATTACCTCGCCAATCACGCTCCGTCCGGAGCGGCCACGCTGTTTCAGGGCGTGCAGCGGCTGCTGCCGGGTCACACGCTGCGGTGGCGGGACGGAGCGGTGGACATTCGACAGTACTGGGACCTCACCTTTGCCCCGGTGGATGACGCGCGCCCGGTGGACAAGGATCTCACCGCGTCGTTCGGTGAGCGCTTCACCGAGGCGGTGCGGTCGCATCTGATGTCGGACGTGCCCTTGGGCGTGTTTCTCTCTGGTGGCATCGACTCAGCATCCATTGTTGCGGTCATGAGTCGACTCGTGAAGGAGCCGATCAAGACGTTCAGCGTCGGGTTCGCCGAGCGAGAGGCGAACGAGCTCGGCTGCGCTCGAACCATCGCAGACGCCTACCACACCGAGCATCATGATGTTGTGGTGAGTCCCGAAGCGTTCTTCGCTGCCTTGCCGACCCTCGTGTGGCACGAGGACGAGCCCCTGGCGCATCCGTCAAGTGTGGCCCTGTACTTCGTGGCCCGGCTGGCGAAGGAGCACGTCAAGGTCGTGCTGACCGGAGAGGGGAGTGACGAGCTCCTCGGGGGTTACGGACGCTATGCACGGACCCTGTACAACATCCGGTGGGGGACGCCGTACCATCGGATCGTCCAGGCGCGCGTGCGCGATGCCGTGCGCAGCGGGATCGCGTGTCTGCACCGCGGCTCACTCCTGCGGCAGAAGCTCGAGCGCAGCTTCCTGTGCGTTGCACCTGATCTGGCGAGCATTTACTTGGACAACTTCGCGGTCTTTCCGCGCGCACTGCAGGCACAGCTCTTCACCCCCGTCGCCAAGGAGCAGATGTCCGCAGCCGACCCCTATCGAGTCGTTCGCGGTTACTTGGAACGGACGACTGCTCTAACCCCGCTCGATCGGCTGCTGTACGCCGACACCAAGACGTATTTGCACGAGCTCTTGATGAAACAGGACCAGATGAGCATGGCTGCCTCGGTCGAGAGCCGCGTCCCGTTCCTCGATCACCCGCTCGTGGAATTCGCCGCCGGCCTACCGGGCCATTTGAAGCTTCGAGGGTTCACCACGAAGCGAATCCTGCGGGAGAGCATGAAACACCTGTTGCCAGCGAGCGTCCTCGCTCGTCCCAAGATGGGATTCCCGGTTCCGGTCGGCACCTGGTTCCGCGGTCGCTGGCGCGGCATGCTCACCGAGCTCGTGCTGGGCGAGCGGGCAACCGAGCGAGACATTTTCAATCCCGAAGTGGTGCGCGGCATCGTGAGAGAGCACCTGTCCGGCCGCACCCAGCACACTGAACAGCTGTGGGCGCTCGTGAACTTCGAGCTGTGGCTGCGGAGGTTTCTGGACCGAGAGGAGGACCTCCGGCTGCCGGACCAACGATACAGCGCCGCGATGTGCTGACAGCGCAAGGAGACGGGTGTTCGCGTGAACATTCTCTGGGCAAAAACCGAGCTACTACACCCGCTGGACAAGGGTGGCAAGATCCGCACGTTCCAGATGCTGCGGGAGCTGAAGCGCATCCATCACGTCACGTATGTCACGCTGCACGATGGCCACGCCGCGCTCGATGCGCTCGAGCGGGCAAGCGAGTACTGTCACGAGGCCGTGCCGATTCCGTTCCACGCTCCGCGCAAGGGGTCTCCTGGCTTCTACGCTGAGCTCGCGAGCAACCTGTTTTCGCGGTTGCCGTACGCCATCGCCAAGTACCGGTCCCGTGCCATGCGGCGCGAGCTGGCCACCCGCGGGGCATCGGGTGGAGTGGACGTGCTCGTGTGTGACTTCCTATTCCCGTCGGTCAACGTCCCGGACGGCCTTCCGTGCCCCACCGTCCTGTTCGAGCATAACGTTGAGGCCCTCATTTGGAAGCGGCATTGGCAGGTGGCACGGGATCCGGTCTCGCGCAGGTATTTTAGTGCCCAGTGGCGCAAAATGCGTGCGGTCGAGGCGCGAGAGTGCCGCCGGTACCAGCACGTGGTCGTGGTCTCTTCGAACGATCGAAACCTCATAAGCCGGGAATATGGTGTCCGCCACATCTCGGAAGTCTCGACTGGTGTTGACGCGTCGTACTTCTGTCCGAACGGGCAGGTCCCCCGAGAGGCTCACCGCATGGTCTTCACGGGCTCGATGGACTGGATCCCGAACCAAGACGCGATGCGGTTTTGCATCGAGGAGATCCTGCCTCGCATCCGGCAGACGGTGCCCGACGCCACGTTGACAGTCGTCGGTCGCGACCCTCCTCCCGCGCTCGTCGCGTGGGCCGCGCGGCAGCCCGGGGTGATCGTGACTGGTACCGTCGACGACGTTCGACCACACATGGAGCGCTCCGCCGTGTACCTGCTGCCCTTGCGCATCGGTGGCGGCACCCGGCTGAAGATCTTTGAAGCCATGGCGATGGGATTGCCCGTCGTGTCGACGCGTGTCGGCGCCGAGGGCCTGCCGGTGACGGAGGGACGGGATATCGTGCTGGCCGACTCGCCGGAGGATTTCGCGGCTGCCGCGGTCGAATTGCTGACCAACGAGGGGAAAGCGCGAGCCCTGGGAGCGGGGGCGTCCCGCATGGTCAGGGAACAGGCTGGCTGGGACCGCGCAGCCGCCCAGCTCGCCGCAATTTGCGAGCGTGTAGCGGCAGCCGTCGGTGCGGAGGTGTTGCAGCCATGACGCGAACGTTGGGCGTTTTCGGACTCGGCTACGTCGGGTGCGTGTCTGCGGCGTGCTTCGCGAAGGCGGGTTGGAGAGTCATCGGCGTCGACGTCAATGAGATGAAGGTCGACATGATCAACCAGGGTCGCAGCCCGGTTCTTGAGCCAGGGCTCGCCGACCTGGTCCGTGACGGCGTCGCAAACGGCCGTTTGCGAGCGACGACCGCTCCGGAGGAAGCGGTCGAGGAAGCCGCCCTTTCCCTGATCTGCGTCGGCACGCCGAGCGGGTCGAACGGGACACTCGACCTCACCTACATCACCCGTGTGTGCGAAGACATCGGGCGGGCGCTACGGGAGCGCGAGCAACCTCACGTCGTCGTGGTGCGCAGTACCGTGCTGCCGGGAACGGTGGCCAACGTTGTGACACCGACGCTGGAGCGGGCGGCGCGGCGCCAGGTCGGACACACGCTCGCAGTGTGCGTCAACCCCGAGTTCCTGCGTGAAGGCACCTCGCTCCAGGACTTCTACCACCCGCCGTTTACGCTCATCGGCGCCGACGATCACAGCGCAGCCTGCACGGTCGCCGAGCTCTACGCCGACGTGCACGCTCCCCTCCGCATCGTGGACACGGACGCGGCAGAGATGGTGAAGTACGCTTGCAACGCCTTTCATGGGCTGAAGGTTACGTTCGCGAACGAGATCGGCAACGTCTGCCGAGCCCTAGGTATCGACGGCGGCGATGTGATGCGCATCTTCTGTGAGGACACGAAGCTGAACCTGTCAGCGCATTACTTGAAGCCTGGCTTTGCCTTCGGTGGCTCCTGTCTCCCGAAGGACTTGCGGGCCCTGGTCCATCAGGCGCGGCAGCTTGACGTGGAGACGCCCGTGCTCGCGGCTGTCATAGAGAGCAATCGACAGCAGGTCGAACGCGGAGTCGAGATGGTGCTACAGACAGGAAAGCGGCGGGTGGGGATCCTGGGCCTCAGCTTCAAGCCGGGGACCGACGACCTCCGGGAAGCTCCGCTGGTCGCGCTTGCTGAGACACTGCTCGGGAAGGGCTTGCAGCTGGCGATCTACGATCCCTATGTATCGGGAGCCGCAGTGATAGGGGCGAACCGGGCCTACGTCGAGCGCCAGATCCCGCACATCTGGTCGTTGATGCGGGCCTCGGTAAGGGACGTCATCTCGCACGCGGAGGCAATCGTGATCGGCAACAAGCTCGAGGAGTATCGACAGGTCGAGACACTGCGGCGCGACGGGCAGATCGTGATCGACTTGGTGCGGCTGTTCGACAACCGCACGAGCGACGACGGTACGCATCAGGGGATCTGCTGGTAGTGGTAACGAGATAGGGAAGCGGCGTCCGCGATGCAACTGGGCCCGACTTACTGGTCCACGCCGGCCGTCGCCCCTAGCACGGCGTCGATGTCCGCACCGGGGGCCTTGCCATCGGTGCCATACGCTTTGTAGGCGCTATTCGCGGTCAGGTGATAGTCGCCGCCGTTCCCGTTGTTGTAGCTCACAAAGCCGACATCAGCCGCTGTTGACGGGTAAGCGTTCCCGGTTACCCAGTTTTCGCCACCCCCAATTATGACGTTGCCTGCAAATAAGTAACCCGGCATGTGGGCGTCGAGTGTTGGCTTGCCCGCTGATCGATCATCTGAACGGATGCCGTACTTGCCGAGGTTAACAATATTGTTGACGAAGTTAAACTGCTGCGTAATGCCGTCGATTTGTGCCGTCGCGTAATCCTGAAAGGCCGTTTGATGGTAAAACTTGATCGCGTTCATTTGTGTGACGGAGCTTATTTGAAACAAGAATGCGCCCGCGCCCCACCTCACCGTATTGATATCGTCCCAAATGTTGTTGTCAAAGCGTATCCGCTGTGTTGGGCCGTCCGTCGCGCCTGGCACTTCTGTCCCGGTCTGTGTGAGTTGCAGTCCGCCAGCCGCATGCCGCACGATGTTCTCGCGAATCCACACATCCTGCGTGATCGACCAGGGCGCAGTTCCTCCTTGGTTCACCGACCACACGAGGAGAGCGTATCCCGATTGGGCGTCGCCCCAAGAGTTCTCAAAGACGTTGCCCTGAATCAAGACACGGTTTCCGAGCTTCAGCTCCAACAGGTTCTTGATTGTCCAATGGATTCCTGCGTAACTCGGATCGCCGACACGCCACGTGAGTGGCTTGAAGAAGTAGTTGCGGCGGATCTCGATGTCCGAGGGGATGAGATTGCGAATCGTCGGATCGGCTCCCCCGAACATCACGTTCTCGCCCGAGCCCTCCAGGTAGTTGTCGACGATCTTGAATGGTCCCGGACCATTCCAGCCACAGATCGCCTGCGCGTCGGACCCTTGCGCATGACACTCGCTCAGATACGAGTCGATCACGGCGGTGGAGGCGCTGTTGAGCGCCACACAGCGGCTTAGATTGGTGATCGAGTTGCCGTGAACGTAGGTGCGGTCGAGAATCAAGTCGTGGGGAACCTGAGAGAGGGAGTTTTGAGCGCTCGAACCGTCGCCCAGAAGCACGAGACCGTAGTTGGTGCTGACAGCGTCAGTAACGGTTACCTCAACCCCCAGCAATCGGAAGTGATGGGCGCCCGGAGCAGTCCGAAGAGCGGGCCCCGAGTTCGGGCTGACCAGCTTTGGGAGCAGGGCGGCGTAGGCCGGTTTCATGCGCTGCCCTTCCGCGGGCAGGGTGGCGTCCGCCGCGGACGAGCGAATTATGATCCAGCCCGTCCCGGACTTCACGGGCAACGTGAAGGGACCAACATACGTCGCCCCAGCAGTGAGCACGATTTGGTCGCCCGGCTGCGCGTTGTTGAGCGCGGCCTGAAAGTCGCCGCCCGCCGAAACAATGATCGTGGCGCCGGTCGGCGCGGTGTAGCGGGTATCGAGAATCACGCGCGGCAGCGTCGGGTCAGGGCTTTCCCGGTCGCCGCCCGAGCTAGGCAGGGCCGTCTCGCACGACACGATCAGGAAAACGATGATGCAGCCGGCGACCAGCTTGGTGCGAACCGCCAGCATTTAAGGGCTCCTCATGTCGATCGATGACCCCAGCGGGCGTCACGAGGGCGCCCGCGGTTATGCTCTACTTAAGGTTGCAAAGGACGTTCCTAAGCTGTCCCCAGCTTCACCCCTGGAGGCCTCACAACTTAGCTGGCTCGGAGGCACCGCTGACTCTCGCATTACGCTATGCTTTTTGCAGTCTGCAACAGATGAGCCTGGGCCTTTCAACATTCGCGGCTATGCCTGAGCAGGTTAAGGAGCCGAAGCGGACGCCAGGTCGGATCGTGTCGGGCGCACGCCGCCATGCGAGGTCCGAGATCCGAGCCACAGGTGCAGCACGAGCACTCTCCAAAGGAGATGGCTGTGGTCACGCCGACCACGGAGATGCTCGTCTACCAGGCACTTCACTGCCGGGAGGTCGAGATACTGGTGCGCCAGCGACCGTGGATCGAGGATACTCACCAGGCGGTGACGCAATTCGTGGCGGAACCACTGCGCCAGAGGAACTGCGAAGCCCTGCTTGGGCTTCGTAAGCACTGAGCGAGGCACGAAGTCCGCGACGGCGCGACCCAGAATCCATTTGCCCTGGCCGTTCCGGAATCTCATGCGACTGGGCAGCGAAAGCGCAAACTCAGCCAGATGATGGTCGAGTAGTGGGACGCGAGCCTCGAGAGAGACAGCCATGCTCATGCGATCGACCTTCGTCAGGATGTCCCCCGGCAGGTAGCTCATGATGTCCACGAGCATCATGCGGGTCGGATAGTCCCGCCCGTCAGCCGCGTCGACCCAGCGTCGCAGCAGAGCGTCGAAGGCCTCACCGGACGCGGCCAGGGACTGTTCCGCAATACCGCCTTCCGCCACGTGCAACGGGTTCGCCACGGTCGCGGCGTAGCGGCCCCAACGTGAGCGGGACAGGTCCAGCAAACGATTCCGGCCGATCGTGGAGTGGGGGAGCCGCTGCGCCATTGCGCCGACCAGGTGACGAACGCTGCTTGGCCGGATCTCGCGCCGCCGCTGCGCCTCGAGATAGCGGGTGTACCCACCGAACAGCTCGTCGCCGCCGTCTCCGGAGAGCGCCACCGTGACGTAACGTCGCGCTAGCTGGCTTACCAGGTAGGTCGGGATCGCCGACGAATCGGCATGAGGTTCGTCGAACGATCCGACCACGCCTTCGATGAGGGCGTCGACATCGGGACGGACAATCAGTGCAGTGTGTTCGGTGCCAAGGGCTTTGGCCACCGCAGCGGCGTGCGGTGCTTCATTGAATCCCGGCTCCTCGAAGCCGATCGAAAACGTCTGCACCCGGCGGCCCAGCTGCCGGGTCATTTCGGCTACGACAGCGGACGAATCGAGGCCTCCTGAGAGGAAAGCGCCCAGCGGGACGTCGGCGACGAGGTGGTACCGCACGGCTTCGCTCAGAAGTCGCCTGAGCTCCCGCACGGCTTCGTGTTCATCGATTCGCGTATCCTCAGGCCGTGCGGGCGACCAATAGGACGAGACCCGGGTATCCCGACCGCGCTCCCAGACGAGCACGTGTCCGGGGGGCAGCTTGCGCACGCTTTGAAAAATACTCTGAGGATCTGGCACGTACCCGAACGCGAGATAATCGCGAACTGCACGTCGATCAATCCGGCCCGGGAACCACTCGAGCGCCTGGAGGGAGCGCACCTCGGACGCGAACGCGAGCCCCCCCCGTGCCTGCCAATAATAGAGGGGCTTGATGCCGAAGCGATCCCGGGCCAGCACCAGCTTCCCGCGTCGAGCATCCCACAGGACGAAAGCGAACATGCCGCGCAAGTGATCCACCACGTGCGTACCGTGGTCCTCGTACAGGTGCACGAGCGTCTCTGTGTCGCTGCTGGTCGAGAACCGATGACCTGCCCGTTCAAGCCTCGACCGAATCTCCCCGTAGTTGTAGATCTCACCATTGAAGACTACTTGTAAGCTCCCGTCTTCATTCCCCATGGGCTGCGCACCACCGGCCACGTCGATGATGCTCAGCCGGCGCACTCCCAGCGCAATGCCCGGGGCGACAAAGTATCCCGCGTCATCGGGCCCGCGATACTGGATGGCATCGCACATGCGCGCGAGATCGCTTGCACTGTCATCCGGCCGGCGCTCCCATCCGACGTATCCCGCGATTCCGCACATGGTTAGGCCCACCGCCGCGGCGCGCGTCGAATCGGTGTAGGGGCTGACTGTAGAGCCCGGGTCGCGTTCTGGGCGACGGCCCAGACCAGCATGAGATGGAGATACAGAAACGACAGCTTCGCGTAGGAGCCGAAGACGCCCGCAATCAGGAATGCTAGCAGCCCCAGTTCGAGATACCTCAGCTGCAGCGCGACATGGGGCTGCGACACTCGGCAGAGGCGCCTGGCTTTCTCAGCCTCGCGCACCGCGGACCAGAGCAGCGTAAGGAACAAGACCAGCCCCGGGTAACCGGTTTCCGCCAACACGTTGAGGTATGTGCTGTGAGTATCCGGCTGTCCTAGCTCCAGCCCAAATTGAGCATGTGCCATCGGATACGCGCCCCAACCGACTCCTGTCCACGGGTGATCGCCGATAATCCCGATCGCCACCTGCCAAATTTCGAATCGAGCCTTTCCCGAACCTTCAGGGTCGACCCGGTCCACGCTCTCTGCCACTTGGGTAAGGCCCTTCATCCGCTTCCACACGTCCGATGGCGCCACGGCAATTACCCCGAGAGCGAGGCCGGTCGCGAGGAGCGGTGTCCGCAGGCGCCGACCTTGAGCACTCAAACTACAAACGGCGAACACGCACAGTGCGATGACGCCCCCCCGTGATTGGGTCATGAGGATGAGCACGGGAAGGGTGGCGATTCCAGCAACGGCGCTAATGCGGACCCAGGCGGTGCGCTCGGTCGCGTGTAGCGCCGCGGCGACCGAGAGCAACAACAAGCTGAGAGCCGCGAGGTCATTGGGATTCGCATAGATATAGTTCCACACGGCGCGCCCGTGATGCGTGTCGTGAGTCACGAAGTAATTCACTATCGTCCCTCGCACAGGGAAGAGCGCGTAGCACGCCAGGAAGAAAATCATGAAGAAGCGAATTTGGGCCGGCGAGCGCAGGGCGTTAGCCGCGACCAGCATTATCAGGCACAGTTTGGCAAGAAAAATGACGTTCTCCCAGACCACGCCGGGAAAGTCTGTTTGCAGGTAGCCGAGCGCGCACCACCCGAGAAACACCACCGCCCAGCGAATCAATCCTGGCAGCCGCCATCCTCGCTCTAGTAAAAGCAACCCGATCATCGCGGCGACAATGGAAGAGTCGCCGATAGGCAGCTTGTACGTGGTGATGGCAAAGACGTAACCCAAGAACCCCAGATAGACGAGTGTCCAAGCGACGCGACCATCGGGTCTTGGCTGCGCACGGCTCACACGCTGTCGGGCGGCAGAGTTGGCGCCGCTGTGGGGCGGTCCACCCCCCCTGACCGCTTGACCCAGTGTCAAGTGCGACACTGACTGACAAGGCTTCCGTACAGCGCTTCGAGGGAGGAGATGACGCGCGCGGCGCTGAACCGTTGCCGGACGTCACCCCGCGCCGCGATGCCGATGGCTCGACGACGGGCGGGATCACTCAACAAGGTACCTAGCGCCCCTGCCAAGCGAGCTGGATCAGAGGCAGGTACCAGCAGGCCCGTGGCCTCGTCGGTCACTGCGTCTCGATTGCCACCGACGTCTGTGGCCACAACTGGAACTCCCTGGGCCATCGCCTCGATCAGCGTGTTCGGAAAGCCTTCGCTGACCGAGCAAAGCACCGAGATCTCGAACAGCTGGTGGAGCTGCGGCCCGTCTTCTCGGAGGCCTGCGAAATGGACGCGCTCACCGAGTCCCAGTCGGATAGCCAGCGTTTCGAGGGCGGGACGACATGGGCCGTCTCCGACGAGCACAACGTGAACATCCGGACACGCCGGAGCCAGCAGTGCCGCGGCGCGGAGGAGACTCGCGTGGTCCTTGACCGCGCTTAGAGTGGCCACCGTTCCGACAACCCGAGCCCCGCGAGGTACTCCCAACGCTCGGAGCAGCCTGGCGCGCTCCAGTGCAGCGAGCGGCGCGACGGCTTGGTCATCCACAAAGTTGGGGATTACGACCACTTGCTCGGGTGGAAAGCCCTCGGTAGCGCAGAGCATGTCACGAATCGTCCAGCTGTTTGCCAATACTCGATAGGCGAGGCGAGATGCCACACGGTTAGCGAACCGCTGTGAGCGGCGGGGTGGTGCCCACCACCGCCGGCTGGCGATCACGACAGGGGTGCCCGCGAATCGCGCCCAAGTGGTCCCGAAGATGTTGCTATAGAAGTCATGCGCGTGGAAAATATCCACGTGCCGCCGTCGCAAGAGGGCGGCCAATCTCAGCCCCTGGCGCACGGCGTTCAGGCCGTAAAGGTGCTTGAGGGGAAAGGGTAGCACCGGAATCCCGGCAGACTCGTAGCGCGCCATAAGAGGGCCGGTCTCCTGGAGGCAGATAACGGTAAGGTCGAAGCGCGCGCGATCCAGCCGCTCAGCGGTGCGGACCGCATTTAGCTCTGTTCCCCCGATCTGCATGTTGTCGATGCAGAACATCACCCGCGTTCGTTCGCTCCGGCGACCTGGCGGCGACTGTGCACCCGCTTGGGTCTGCGGAGCGGGCGCCTCGTGAGGGCAAGGTGAGACTCGGAGCGATGGTTGGGGCATCGTTGTGGATCCGCACGGCAACATCGGTGTCTCCTCGGCTGCTACTTGCTCCGCTGTTTCGCAGCCCCGTTCCGCAAGACGTTCGAGGGTCCGCTCGAGGACCCGTTCTGGAAAACGGACGTGTCGTCCGTGCGGAACGGCACGACAACGTATGGACATCTGCAAGAGGCCCAGTGCACCAATGGGGCCAGCGCGATCGGCCTGATGTAACGTCGCAACCACTTTGGGATCAAGGCGTTAGGAGTGTGGACCGTTTCTGTATTGTCGAAGAGCGTCTGTTACAGTTGAGCAACACCCGAGATACAGGTACCGCGCCTGACCTAACGGTCTGCGCACCCTCCTCAACCAGGAGGGGGAAGTCTGCACACGCGCGCCGGGCCCCAAGGCATGCTCAACACCCTTGCCGACGCTACCGGTTCGCCGGCTGACGGGCGATCAGTCGATCCAGTATCTCGGCAAGACGCCGCGTCTGGGCCCTCCGGTCGTAGGCGTCTATACGTGCAGAGCTCTGGAGCCAAGACAGCCTACCGCTCTGCCACTCTCCACCAATGGCCCGCAGCGCCGACACTAGGCCCGGCTCGTCGTTCGGTGACACAATCCAGTGATGTGCCCCCGCGCCTCGAAGAACGTCGCCCACCGGGCATGACGGCGGCGCGAGCGCTAGGATGGGCCGCCCGATAGCCAGGTACTCGAAAATCTTGCCGCTCATCTGATACTGGCCGTGGGGCCCTGAGAACCCGATGAGCAACAACACCGCCGCCTGGGACTGTCGTCTCAACGCCTCGCGGTGGCTCACTTCCGGCTCAGCTGCGACGCACGCACGCAACTGGTAGTGCTCAATGGTCGAACGCAGGTTCTCCACCTGCTCCGATGACCCGCCCACCAGCCGCACCCGCACGGACGCGGTTAGCTCGGGATCGATCCGGCGCCATTCGCTCAATGCCCCCAAGAGTGGCTCTATGCGTCGCGGGCCGTAGACGTGCCCTGTGTGCAATATCGTCAACGTGCCGTCTCGCTCGGCAATCGAGCCGATCCCCTGCTTCCCGGCCCACAGGTCCTCGAAATCCTCGGGATCGAATCCGTTCGGAATCGTTACGATGTCCTCAGCGTGCCGTTCAGGATAGCGGTGGAGGAAGTCCTCGCGCATCGTCTCCACCACACACACGATCGCGTCCGCAGCTCTGGCGGTCTCTGCCTCGGCCCTCGCATTCCACGCTCTGAGCCGATCGAACGGGATGTCCCCGAAGGGGTTCGACACCCACGGGTCACGGAAATCGGCGACCCACGGGACTCCGAACGCGCGCGCAAGCCTACGGGCGACCATATGCCCAGTAAACGGTGGAGCCGTCGAGTATACCGCGTCGAACCGACGGCTCCTGAGGATGCGCCACCCGGCCAGCAGCGTGTGCGGATACCACCCGAGGTAGTGATCGGGAACGCGCAAGCGGACGGCGACGTACCGCTTGAGGTACCGCAGACCGGTTAGCGATTCGATGCCGCCGCCGGTCGACACTCCCGCGTCCCTCGACTCCGCGCTCGGGCGTTTCCGGAGCCGCTCACGCAATGCCGGCAAGTTAAGGTCGATCGTCCGCACTACCTCCGTCCCCTCAGGAACCTGAGAGAGAAGGCTCCAGTCTCGCTCTGGGTCAACAGGATTTCGGGCGCACACGACGGTGGAGTGCCATCGCTCCCGCGCAAGATATTTCACGAACGCCAGCGTCCGATGAGTTCCGGACACGCTGCACGGCGGGAAAGGGTACGCGAGGACGAGCAGCCTATTCATGGGCCACCCGGGTGCACGCACGTTTCTGCCGCGGCCCACGAGCCCTCGAGGAAGACTCGACACCACAGTTCGAGATTGAGGACAGTCCAAGTCCGCCACATATCCCCTTCGTGTCCTACCAGGGGATCTCTGCGAAATAGGCCCGTACGCTGGAGGCTCCGAGCGCTCAATAGGTCCGTCAACGTTCGATCCGACCTAAGGCGCCGTAGCCATAACATCAGGGGGGTTGGGAATCCCTTCTTGTCATTTCGCTGAGTTATCAGCTCGGGTAGGATCGGTGTCGCCACCTGCCGTAACAGGTGCTTAAACCGGAACGCTGGAAATTTGACGACGCTCGGAACTCTGGCCATAAACTCCACGATCCGGTGATCCAACAGTGGGACTCGCGACTCGAGCGACACCGCCATGCTGGTCCGGTCCTCGACATGAAGCAGGGACGGCAGGTAATGCTTCAGGTCATGGTAAAGAAGACCGCTTAACAGGGATTTCGATTTCTCAGACGTGCGTCCCCCGTCCAGGCCTGATGCAAATGGCGATGACAACATTTCGGCGTCGTCAACCGCAAGCCCCCAACTGGTGGCGCTCCGCTGCAGCAGATGCCTGATCGCCCTAGGCGAGGGGAGCGGCTCCAGCCCGCGGAACAGGAGGCTAAGAACCGATCTCTCTTGGCCGCGCCGAACCACATTGATCAGGGCGTCCCGGACAGCATAACCTGATCCAGCGTTCCCCCAGCCACGGAGCGCAGACAGTACCAGGCCCATACACAGGTCGTCGCGATGACGAGGGTATCCGACAAAGATCTCATCACCGCCCTGACCACCCAGAGCTACTTTGACGTGAGTCCGGGCCGCTCGGCACACCATGAACTGCGGATACAATCCCGGGCCCGCAGTTGGCTCATCCATGTGCCACACCAGATGAGCCATGTGCGGGACGAAGTTCTTTTCGTCCACGAGGACGTCCATCAGCTCTGCGTTGACATGGCGCGCCACTGCTCTCGCGTAGCGACTTTCGTCATAGTCTGGCCCCTCGGCGAAGCGGCCATTGAAGCTGAAGAGCCGGCCTGGATGGT
>Ga0209376_1003836_pt1 | contig 13378 bp, 9 predicted proteins | sample GraSoiAngelo_134_FD_185891 | JGI IMG/M metagenome (GOLD analysis project Ga0209376, IMG submission 185891) | Grasslands soil microbial communities from the Angelo Coastal Reserve, California, USA - 14_0929_05_30cm (SPAdes) (version 2) | ecosystem: Environmental > Terrestrial > Soil > Grasslands ... | reverse complement strand
ACCTTCTTCACGCCGAACAGCCGGCCACCGATCGCGTAGATCTTGCGATCGCGGCCCTCGGGCGCGTGGTAGCGCTGGGCGAACACGGGCACGTGGCGGTCGTAGGGCACCTCCGCCAGGTCGGCCGCGCGGCGCACGATCCGGACGCCGTAGCCGCCGCTTCCCTGGTGCGGCTTCAGAACGAGCGGTCCCCCGTCCAGGAGCGGCGCCAGCTCCTCGGCGCGCGAAGCCACGTAGGTGGCGGGCGTAGGGACGCCCGCCGCTTGCAGGATTCGGCAGGAGACGATCTTGTCGCGCAGCGCCGTGGAGACCGGATACGGATTCACCACGGCGGCGCCCAGCTCGTGGAGCGCTCCCGCCAGGCTCGCGGCGAGGCCGCTCGTCTTCCGGAAGACGTACAGGTCGTGCTCCACGCGGACGCGCGACACGTCCACGGGGCGGTCCACGGGGTAGACGGCGTCGACGTCCGCGCCGGTCTCGGCGAGCGCTCGCATGACGAGGTACATGTAGTTCCTGCTGTGGAGGGACGTGCGGGGCAGCAGGAATCCGATGCGCAACCTCTTCATGACAGCGATGCGCTCAGCATCCGGGTCAGGACCTGCCGGGCGTCGAAGTAGGCCTCGGCGATCTCTCGGGCGGCGCGGCACTGCCGCTCGTAATCGCTGTTGATGGCGTCGAAGGCCGCCGCCGCTTCGTCGAGCGTCGAGAATCGGAACATGCCCTCGCCATTGGGGAGGTAAACGCTCGGCCCGGTATGCTGGACGACCACGGGCTTCCCGCTCGCCAGATAGCAGATCGTGCGATCGCTGACCCAGGCGTTTCGTAGCCTGACGAAGAACGGCTTCGCGCAGCTCCACTCGCCGCGCGAGCCCTGGATGTAGGCCTGGTAGCGCTCGGGGCTCCTCGCGACCTCGCGGGCATCGGCCACCCGCCAGCGGTGGCGCTCGAGGAGGCGCCGGTCCTCGACGTCGCCGTCGGCGAGCAGGAGCGCGAGCTCGAGTGGCTGGCTCGTCATCTCGGGGAGCGTCGCATACGCGAGGAAGGACACCCGCTTGTTGTTGTCGGAACAGACCTCTTTCCCGCCTTCGATCACCTTGACCCACTTGCCGGACCACCATCCGGCGATGGTGGTGAACGCCGGGCAGCGCGGGTCGTGGACGTAGGGCCACAGCTCGAGGCACACCGGCGGGTGGATGTGCACCCACTCGAGCCCGCAGTCGGGAAACGGCGCGGCGGCGGTCCCGACGGTCTCGCCGATGGTGAAGTAGACATCGTGGGGAGGGACGCGGAGCTGTCCGGTGCTGATCCAGAGCTGGGTCAGCCCCGGATCGATGTCCACGAACGCGGTGCGGCGCACGCGGGCGAGCAAGCACGGATCGATCGCGTGATGGAAGTTCAGCACCAGGTCCGCGCGCCGCAGCACCGCCTCGGCTTCGTGCCTCGTCGCGCCCACGTACTCGATCGGCCCGTCCTCCCCGTCGCTCGGCGTGTAGAGCAGGACACGGCCCGCCAGCCCGAACCGCTCCATGCGCTCGAAGAAGGTCGCCATCGCGCGCGAGTCCCGGTCGGGATCCACGCCGCGGCGGAACTCCTCGAGCCACCAGACCTCGCACCCCAGCCGAGAGAGCCCCTGGACGTATTGCATGTACACCCAGAAGTGCCCGCCTCCTTCGGGGAAGTTCGCGACGTCGAAGGGCGAGACGACGATCGTGGCCATCAGTCGGGGAGCGCCAGCTCCAGGGCGTCGAACCAGCGCTCGACCTCGGTGAGTTGCTCCCAGCCCCACGCGGCGTTCTGCTGGAGGATAGCCGCGGCGGGCCAGATGACGCGATTCGCGTAGCGAGCGTACTCCGCGGTCTCGAACAGGAGGTTCAGCTCCGGATCGGGTGGCAGGAACCTGCCTCCGCCGGCGGCGCGCCGCCGGTACGCCTCCAGGATCCACGGGCGCTCGCGTCTCGGGAACCGGTAGAGGAACGTCGACAGATCGTAACTCGCCGGCCCGACCGCCGCGTGATCCCAGTCGATGAGCCGCGCGACGAGGCCGTCGCCCGTCGTCGCGACGAAGGTGTTCGTGGTCCACAGGTCTCCGTGCAGCAGCGTCTCGGGCCCGCCGAGCGTCTCCAGCCTCTGCACCCGCCCGGGCAGCTCGTCGCGGAGCTGGCACAGCCGGACGAGCAGGCGGGAGCGCAGCGCGCGCTGCTCCGGCGTCGGCTTCACCCGGGGCGGGACCAGGCCCTCGAGCACGCCGATCGCGTCGCGCACGTTCGCGGCGAAGAACGGAGCCCCGAGGTCGCCGCAGAAGTGCCGGCACTCGGGCAGCAGCGCGTGCCCGGCGGCGCGGGTGTGGAGCTCGGCGATCAGGTCCACGACAGCCCTCACGCGGCCAGGGTCCGGATGCACGGCGTCCACCGCCCCCTCGCCCAGGTCTTCGTAGACGTGCCACACGCACTCGCCCCGCCGGTCGGCCGCCGTGGCGAGGAGGCGCGCGCAGCGCTCGCCCAGGCCGATCGCCGGGAGCCAGCGCCGTGCCACGAGCTCGTTGCGTCGGGCGAGCCAGGGATCGAAGCGCTTGAGCACGACCGAGCGCGCCCGGCCGTTCGATCCGATGCGCACGCGATAGACGTGGGATTTCACGCGCTCGAGCTCGGCGGGCCCCTCGTCCTCGGCGGCGGAGTCGAGGAGCGCTTCCGCGAGGGCGTGGTAGAGCTCGGCCGCGCCCGGCTCGGCCGTAGCGCTGACCGCGCGTCGCAGGGCTGCACGTAGATCCGTCATGCCAGCGCCCCCAGCTCTCGGACGGCGTCGCTCAGCCGACCGTGCATGATCCGCAGCCACGAGACCGGCCGGCTCAGATGGTGGGGCGAATCGTACGCGAGCTGCGGGCTCACCCAGCGAATCGCGACCAGCTCCCGGAAGATACGCCCCACGACGCCGAGCCGCCGCACGTCCTCGAGCCGCACGTCGTGCCAGACCGACCGCACCACCGACCAGTAGGTTGGCAGGTCGATGCGGGCGAGGTCGGCTGCGGGGATGCCCCAACCGGCCGTCTCCCAGTCGATGGCGTACAGCGCGCTCTGGCCCGCGCCATTGCGGACGTACAGGTTCTTGCGTTGGAGGTCGCCGTGCACGAGCGTCGCGGGCAGGCCGGTGCACGCGCGCTCGAGAGCGACCCATGCGCCTTCGAGACGGTCCAGGTCGGACGCGAGGCGACCAAGCGTCGCTGCGTCGCCCGCGGTGAGCGCCGGGTTGGCGAGATTCGCGCGAATTGTCTGGAGATCAGCCCTGAGGTGGTCGAGGTAGCGGGGCGGTCCGCCCTCTGGAAAACCTCGCGCCGCCGGCACACGCGCTGCCGCCGTATGCATCAGCCCGACCCAGTGGCCGGCGAGCGCCAGCTGCGCCCGATCGGTCGGCGTGTAGCGCTCGTCGCCGATGTCCTCGAGGAACAGCCACGCGAATTGCGGGTCCGCCGCCCGGCAGCCATAGTAGCGCGGCGACGTGACGGGCAGGTGCGGCAGGATATCCTCGTAGACGGTCCGCTCGATGAGCGCCTTCGCCATGCACGCGCGCTGGGCGATGATCGACGCGGCGTCCGGCGTGGATTCGACGAGACGATACGTGGTCGATTTCTTGCCCTGACGCAGCACCTCGATGCGCTCTGGATCAGGAGCGTCAGGGACGAGCTCTCGCCACGCGGCGACCGCGGGGTGCCACCCGAGGTTCCCCGACAGGACGGCCGCGGGGGGTTTGCGGCTCATCTTTGCTGACGCAGCAGCGACGGCGTGGCCTGCACGAGACGCCCCCGCTCCACTTGCAGCCTCGTGTCGCACGTCGTGAGCGCGCTTGCACGGTGCGTGATCACAAAGGCCGTACGGCCGCGCATCAGCCCCTCCAGTGCTTCCAGGATCACGGCTTCGGTGCGCAGATCGACCGAGCTCGTCGGCTCGTCGAGAATGAGGATCGGGGCATTCCGCAGGTAGGCGCGCGCGAGCGCGATGCGCTGGCGCTCTCCGCCCGAGAGCTGCATTCCGCGCTCGCCGACCCGGCTCTCGTACCCCAGCCGTGAGCGCACGATGAAGTCGTGGGCGCCGGCGGCCCTTGCGGCCGCGACGATTTCCGCGTCGCTGGCGCCGGGCCGCCCGTAGGCGATGTTCTCGCCGATGCTCGTCGAGAAGAGCACCGGGTCCTGCAGGACGATCGCGAACTGGTCGCGCAGGTCGGCCAGCCGGTACTCTCGGACATCCACGCCGTCGAGCAGGATCTGGCCCTCGGTCGGGTCGTAGAAACGGGTGAGCAGGCTCACCAGCGTGGTCTTGCCCGCACCGGTCGCGCCGGTGATACCCACGCGGGTCCCGGGCTCGACCTCGAACGACACGTCGTGCAGGACCCCCGAACCTCCGTCATAGGCGAAGGAAACATGCCGGAACGCCACCGCGCCCGTGGCGCGCACCAGCCGCCGGGCATTCGGCCGCTCGCTGACGTCCGGTGGGTGATCGAGGAGAGCGAACGCTCGCTCGGCGCTCGCCAGGTGCGACTGCAGGCTCGCCGATTTCTTGCTGATGGTCTTCAACGGCTCGTAGAGCTGGGAGAGGTAGGCCATCACCATGAGCAGTTCGCCCAGCGTGAGTCGCCCGGAGAGCACGTGATGCGCCCCGATCGAGACGACGGCAGCCGTCCCCCCGGCGGTGGTGAGGCCAACGAGGAGACCAAAGCCGTTCTCCACGAATGCGAGCCGGAGACGCGCCCGCATGCCCGCGCGGGAATGACTGACGAACCGTTCCTGTTCACGGATCTCTTGCCCAAACGCCTTGACGACGCGTATGCCCGCCAGCACCTCTTGCACCACCGACTGGGCGGAGCTGTCGAGCGCCTTCACCGCGCGGGCCTGACCGCGCAGGCGCCGGCGATATATCCTCATCAGGACGAGGAGGACAGGCGAAATTGCCAGGCCGACCATCGCCAGCTGCGGATCGAGTCGCACCGTGACGTAGAGCATCAGCGCGAGGGTGCATACCGAGGTGATGAAGGGGACGAGACCGTCGATCATGATGTACTGGATCGACTGCGCATCCCACTGAATCCGGTAGGTCGAGTCGGTGCTTCCCTTGGAATCATGATACGCGAGCGAGAGGCGCTGGACGTGGCAGAACAGCCGTGTGCGGAAGCCGAGGACCAGTTTTTCGCCCGTGTAGGTGCGCAGCAGCGACACGCCGAGCTCTTTCAGTTGGCTGACCAGGGCAATGGCCACCAGGAAGGCGACCATGAGCACCAGGAGGGCGTTCTTGGAGTGCATGGCGGGTGGCAGCAGCACGTCGACGAAGCGAGGGAGCGGGTGGGAGCCCAGCACGCTGTCGACGATGATCTTCATTGGCAGAGGCACGAGCAGGGCAATGGGCGTCGCGAGCAGGCTCAAGAGAAACATGCCGGCGAGGTGCAGCCGGCAAGGCCGTGCCTCGCGCCACAGCCGCCGGTAGAGGGCGAGATCGGCATGGGCCATCAGACGCCCTCGATGCCGGATTGCCCGAGTGTGCGAAGGATCGCGGCCGTGCTGGCGGCGCACTCCTGCGCCGCGCGGAGCGCTGGCAGCAGCGCCGTCATGCCGAGGATGGCGGAGGCTGGCAAGGACGGGTCGATCGCCGCGGCGGTGGAAAGGGCGGCGAACACGACGGTCAGCGTGACTCCCATGGGCGAGCACCTTGGCCACGTGCGGAGCCGCACGAGCTGCCTCCCATGGCCGTGCTCTTCGACGGCCACGAGCACGCGGGTGGCCCCGAAGATTCCACCCCGTACCTCGAGGTCCCAGCGGTCATAGTCGCCCCCAGCCTGTACGATGGCCTGATTTGCGCGCAGCGCCTCTTTGAGGGACCGGAGCCGCTCCTCGTGCGCCTGCCACTGTTCGGTCCAGACCCTGAACGTGCGCGGCCGGGGAAACGCGAGCCCACACATACGACCCCGCCGCCAGGGGGTGAGGCCGCCGGCCAGACGGCCACGCAGGCGCGCCATGGGCTGGAGCAGATGGAGGAATGCGGTCAGGCCACGCAACCCGAGCATCTCCAGGGCGCCGCATCGGGGTGCGTCCGCGAAGGAAGCCCGGGCCGCGCTCACGCCGGCCTGGAGGAGAGGAAGAGCGACGGCGCAGGCCGCCAGCGGCAAGACAAACAGCAGGGGCGGCCACAGGATCCCCAGTGCAGAGAGCGCGAGGAGCGCGATGATGATCAGGTACCACTCCGGCATCACAGGTAGCGAGAGGAAGCCGCCCACCGGAGGTTCGCAGAGACGCTGGAACGGTGCGCTGCCCCACATGCCGTAATAGATGCGGCTCGGCCGGCCCAGCAGGTGTGCGAGCCCCTTCCCGTAGACGCGGCCGGACCAGCTGGCATGGCCGGCGAGGTTGTACTTCTCCGGCCATTTTCTCTCCAGGAGCGCCTCGGCCTTGCCGTAGCCCACCTGCTGTCTCCAGAACGCGCGCACCGAGTCACGGCGATGGTGCCAGACCATGGCCGCCGGGCTGAACCCCAACGTCTCGCCGCGCTCCCGCAGCCGCCAGCACAGGTCGACGTCGTCTCCGGCGACGCGGAACTGGGGATCGAAGCCGCCCACCGCCTGGAGGCAGACCCTGCGGACGGCCATGTTGCACCCGGGAACGTGCTCCGCTTCCTGATCGGAAACGAGAACGTGAGTGGGATTGCCCGGTGCATTGGCAACGCTTTCGGCGATACGTCCATCGCCGGGCGGGGCGATGTTCGGGCCGCCAACCGCCGCATGCGTCGTGCTGAGGAAGGCGGCAGCGAGGTAGGTGAGCCAGTGTGGGTCGGGGGAGGCATCGTCGTCGATATAGGCGACGATCTCCCCGCTCGCGGCCTCCATGCCGGTATTCCGCGCGCTGCCAAGACCACGATTGTCGGTGGCGATCACCCGGTAGTCATACTCGCTGAGCACCGCCGCCGTGGCATCGTTCGATCCATCGTTGACCACGATGACTTCGAAGTTCGGGTACTCGAGTTTCCGCAGGCCTTCGAGGCAGTCGCGGATCACTCTCGCCCCATTGTACGTGCAGACCACCACGCTGATGCGGGGCGAGGGCAGGTCTTGCGAGAACGGCACCTCCGCGAACGCCTCGCGAACGGCGGCCAGGGCTTTCTTCGGCCGCCGGTCGCGGTGTGTCAGACCAAAGGCCCAGTCATCGACGTCTTCGCCGCTCCGGTGCCATTCGTCGGTCCAGGCATAGACGAAGGTGCCCGCGCACCCCGACGCGAAAGCCGTTCGAATCTGGCGTTCGAGGACCTCCGCCTGCACTCTCTCGCCGTGCCGGAGGCTGTCGAGCCCGATCTCACTCATGATCAGGGGACGATCGCCTGCGATGTTCTGCAAGCGCGCGAGGTAGGCCGCGAAGCGCTTGTGCGACTCCAGGTACGCATTGAAGCAAACGAGGTCGAGAAAGGGCAACTGCAGGTACTCGCTGGAGGGGTAGTTCACGTAGGTGACGAGCCCTGCGGGATCCTCGGCCTTTGCGGCCCGGTAGAGCCGCTCGATGACGCCGACCATGCGCCGGCGACCATGCCAGCGTACGATCGGAGCCGGAATCTCGTTGCCGATCGCGTAGCACAGCACCGCGGGATGCCCCCGGCAGGCGCGCACCCCGGCACGCACGACCGCCTCCAGGCGACCAAGGCCGTCTGTCTTGTCGGCAAGGAAGCCCACGTACCGTTCCACGGGCAGACCCACCATGAGGCGGAGGCCGTGCCTCCAGGCAGAGTCCAGCAACCAGGGCGGCGGCACAGTGTAGACGCGGACCGCGTTCACGCCGCATGCCGCCATGTGGGTGAAGTCCCGCTCGACGATTTCTCTGGCGGGATATTCGTGACCATCCTCGTCGGGACGGAACGTCCCATACGTCACGCCGCGGACATACAGCTTGTCATCGCCGACGAAGACGAACTTGCCCCGTGCGGACGGCCGCGCCTCTATTTCCGCGAGCGCGGGGACGATGTCCGGGCCGATTGCCGCAGCGCGTAACGAAGGCACGGTCGAGGGCTGCGAGATAGAACCCGGCTCACCAGAGCCGGGCAAGGCACATGACGAGGAATCACACGTGCGTAACGCAGCATCAATACAAACTTCACGTGACATGATCCATACAAACTTTGCGTGAGAGCGTTGGCTAGCCAGATACCTCGCAGCTGCCCTAATCGGCCTCGCGATTCGCGACGGGACCGAGTGCCGTCGGAACTTCTTCCCGGGGGCGCCCACGTCCACGGCGTCCGCGAGCATGACCGCCAGTGCGGCAACGGCCACCAGCACGACGCCGTCGGCGACCACCGACGACGCGCAGCGTCGAAGCCGGCTATCTCCTCCTCGGTATGGCGGCTAGCGCGGAGAGAGAAGGCAAGATACCAGGCGCCTGCGCGGCGGGGCCTGGCAGGGACGCCAAGCGGCACGTCCGGCCCCCGTAGGAGTCTGTCGGAGTAACCGTGGCGAGCGAGGGGAACGAGCCGGGGAGCGAGAGCGGCAAGCGCAGCGACGACCGACGAGGTGCGCGCACGGGACGCGCGCCGGGAGTTGGGCGCCGCAGGAGGGAGGAGCGAGCCAACATCTGGCCGCGCGGCTCGCGCCGCGCGCCCCCGGATCGTTCGCCGCAGCCGCCATGGTTACCCCGACGGCCTCCTGGCTTAGCTAGCTAGCGGCGGCCGGGCGGCGCCGCGTTTGCTCCCCCGGGGGCGCGGTTGAGGATGTCGTTGGCCTTCTGGTTGGAGTGGCCGCTCGGATGGTTGGCAGCGAAGTCCTCCAGGACCGTCCTGGCCTTTTGGCCCTCCGGCGTCTCGAAGTATGCGGCGAGAGCGCCTTCGTCCATCCGACCGAGCAGATCGAGAAAGCCGCGGCGGAGCTTTCGGTCGAGCTCATCGGGCGCCGGCCACTGCTCCTCCATCGTCGCTCCCTGCTGGGACGACCCGCCGTGCCGAGCCGGATCTTCCGGCAACCCGTTGCTCGCGTCACGCGGGTTCGTGGCACCGCCCGTGTCCGCGCCCGCAACCGACACGAGCACCTGCCCATCCGGCAGCGTCTCGCGCGAGGATCGCACGTCATGATGATGCCGGTGCCGCCGCCCCGATGCCGGCTTGTCCGGGTTGCTCGCGTCGGCCGCCGTCGTCTGCGCCGCGGCCGCGAGGGGCTCGCCGAGAAGGCTGATCTTCCGCAGCTTGCCCTCCGAGCCGTAGCGCAGCGTGAAGTTCTGCTCCCCGAGCAGGCGCACGAGCGCGTCGGCGAGCGGCACTCGGTCGAACTGCCGGGTCACATCGCGTGGCTTGCGCACTTCGCCCACGATCTCGGCACCGCTCTGGCGGCCGATCTCTCGCACCACGTCCGCCAGGGGCACCCTATCGGCATGCACGGTGAGCCGGTCATCGTCGTATGCGACCACGCACGTCGGCTCCCGCGCGGCGAGCGACCCGGCCGAGACGAACGTCGCAGCGGCTACGAGCAGACCACCGACGACTTTAGGCAACACCATTGTGACGTGTAGGATGCTGCGTTGCCCGCTTGCAATCACGTCGTTCCGGTAGCCGAGGCGCGCTCGACGGGGCTTCAGCGAGAAGGCCTGTGCCACCGGGTGTCCCGAGGTTGTCGCCGGCGGTGCAACAGACATCATGTCGGGGCACGTTGAGTTGTCCGCGACTGATCCGCCGCCGTCAACCAAAAATTCGCGCCAAGGGGGGCTCGGGAAGCCTCTGGACGGGCCGTGGGGGACCTGGGCGGTGGCATCCGGGCTCACCCGGGCGAGGAGCCGTGCCGGACGGCCCTCGAGTCGGGGCGTCGGGGACGTCGTCGACGCGAAGAGCCTCCAACGCCCGTCGAGCCGCTGCTCGCCGCGCGGGTTGTACCCCTGCGCGGCGCGAGGCATAAGGCCCCCGTGAGTCCGGTCGAGAAGGCCGACGTTCTCCTCGAGGCCCTGCCCTACATCCGCCGCTTCGCGGGCAAGCTGCTGGTGATCAAGTACGGCGGCCACGCGATGGAGGACGAGGAGCTGAAGGATTCCTTCGCGCAGGACGTGGCCCTCATGAAGTACGTCGGCATGAACCCCGTGGTGGTGCACGGGGGCGGGCCGCAGATCGACTCGGCCCTCCAGAAGGCCGGCATCGAGCCGCGCTTCGTGCGCGGGCTCCGGGTCACGGACGCGGCCACCATGGACATCGTCGAGATGGTCCTGGTGGGCAAGATCAACAAGGAGATCGTGACGCTCTTGAACCGCCACGGAGGCAACGCGGTCGGCCTCTCGGGGAAGGACGGCGAGTTGGTGGTGGCGCGCAAGCTGAAGGGCGGCGACCTGGGCCGGGTCGGCGAGGTGGCGGGGGTGAACGCGCGCGTCGTCGACGCGCTCGCGGGGTTCATCCCGGTGATCGCGCCGGTGGCGGCCGATTCCGACGGCGTCACCTACAACATCAACGCGGACGTGGTCGCCGGCAAGGTGGCAGAGGCGCTGCGCGCGGAGAAGCTCATCCTGCTCACCGATGTCGAGGGCGTGAAGAGCCGCGACGGCGCGCTCATCGACACGCTCCCCGCCGACGTCGCCGCCGACATGATCCGCGACGGCACCATCGCGGGCGGCATGATCCCCAAGGTCGAGTGCTGCCTCGAGGCGATCCGCGGCGGCGTGAAGCAGGCGCACGTGATCGACGGCCGCGTGCGCCACGCCGTACTGCTCGAGGTGCTGACCTCCCGCGGCGTCGGGACGGAGATCCTGCCCCGTACGGCGCGGCGGACCCGGACCCGGGCCGTCGGCGCGTGAGCGAAGGACATCAGGTGACCAACGCCGAGGCGATCGCGCTGAGCGCCGCCCACGAGGTCGGCGTCTATGCGCGCCAGCCGGTGGCGTTCGTGCGCGGGCGCGGCGCGGAGCTGTGGGACGCCGACGGCAAGCGCTACCTCGACTTCTTCGCGGGCCTCGCGGTGAACAACCTGGGCCACTGCCATCCGGCGGTGGTGGAGGCGGTCAGGGCGCAGGCGGCGACGCTGCTCCACGCCTCCAACGTCTACTACACGCTCCCCGCCGGGGAGCTGTGCGCGCTCCTCTGCCGGCACTCGTTCGCCGAGCGCGTCTTCCTCGCGAACAGCGGCGCCGAGGCGAACGAGGCCGCGATGAAGCTCGCGCGGCGCTGGGGCTCGCAGCAGGGCGGCGGGCGCTTCGAGATCCTCGCCACCACCGGCTCTTTCCACGGGCGCACCTTCGCGACGCTCACCGCCACCGGGCAGGAGAAGTACCACACGGGCTTCCTCCCCCTGCTGCCCGGCGTGCGCCTCGTCCCCTACGGCGACCTCGCCGCCATGGAGGCCGCCGTGCGCGACGAGACGGTCGCCATCATGGTCGAGCCGATCCAGGGCGAGGGCGGCGTCGTCGTCCCGCCGCCCGACTACCTGGCCGGGCTGCGCGCGCTCGCCGAGCGGAGGGACGTGCTCTTGATCCTCGACGAGATCCAGTGCGGCCTCGGGCGCACGGGGCGTCTGTTCGCCCACGAGCACGCCGGCGTCACGCCCGACATCATGACGCTCGCCAAGGCGCTCGGCGGCGGGCTCCCGATCGGCGCCATGTGCGCGACCGAACGCGTCGCCGCGGCCTTCACGCCCGGCGTGCACGGCTCGACCTTCGGCGGCAACCCGGTCGCGTGCGCGGCGGCGATCGCGGCGGTGAAGGCGCTCGCCGAGCCGGCGCTCCTCGAGCACGTGCGGACGGTTGGGCAGCACCTCCGCGGCCGGCTCGAGGCGCTCGTCGGGCGCCACGGCATCCAGCAGGTGCGTGGCATGGGGCTCATGCTGGGCGCCGTCCTCGAGCGGCCCGGCGCGGCCGTCGTGGACCACTGCCGCGAGGCCGGGCTCCTCGTCAACTGCACGGCGGAGCGCGTGCTCCGCTTCCTGCCCCCGCTGGTCATCACGCGCGCGCAGGCCGACGAGGGCTTCGCGATCCTCGAGCGGGCGCTCGCGGCCCGCCCGTGAGGGATCGTCAGTGAAGCGCGACCTCCTGCGTATCGCCGATCTCTCCACCCAGGAGATCGAGGCGATCCTCGCCCTCGCCAAGCGCCTGAAGGACGAGCTGCGCGACGGAACGCCGCACCCGCTGCTGGCAGGGCGGACGCTCGCCATGATCTTCGAGAAGCCGAGCCTCCGCACGCGCGTCACCTTCGAGGTCGGCATGGTGCAGCTGGGCGGCGCCGCCATCCACCTCGGGCCCGGCGACATCCGGCTCGGCGAGCGCGAGTCGGCGGGCGACATCGCGCGGAACCTCGAACGCTGGGTCGACCTCGTGATGGCGCGCACCTTCCTCCACCAGAGCGTGGTCGACCTGGCCGCCGGCGCGCGCGTGCCGGTCATCAACGGCCTCTCCGACCTGCACCATCCCTGCCAGGTGCTCTCCGACTGCTTCACGCTCCTCGAGCGCCGCGGCCGGCTCGCCGGCCTGCGCGTCGCCTTCATCGGCGACGGCAACAACGTGGTCCACTCGTGGATGGACGCCGCCGTGCGCCTGGGCTTCGGCTTCGTGCTCGCCTGCCCGCCCGGCTACGAGCCCGACCCCTCCATCATCGCCGAGGCCCGACCGCACGCGACCATCACGCACGACGTGGAGATCGCCGCGCGCGGCGCCGACGTCCTCTACACCGACGTGTGGACGAGCATGGGCCAGGAGGCCGAGGCGAAAGCTCGCCGCCGCGCCTTCGCCCGCTATCAGGTGAACGAACGCGTCGTTGCGCTCGCCGGCCCGCGCGCGCTCGTCATGCACTGCCTCCCCGCCCACCGCGGCGAGGAGATCACCGACGCCGTGCTCGACGGCCCGCAGTCGGTCGTTTTCGAGCAGGCCGAGAATCGCCTCCACGTGCAGAAGGCGATCATGTGCTGGCTCGCCGGCGTGGGCTGAGCCCGCTCACGCCGCCGGCTCGACCTCGCCCACCAGCGCGAGCCCGCGATCGCCCTGTCGCACCCGGAAGCGCACCGTCGCGGAGTAGGGACCGAGCTGCGCCTTGGTCTCGATCACCGGCATGGCCGCCCAGAAGTTGGCGACCCGGGTCGGCACGAGCACGCACGCGCCGCCACGCGCTCCGACCAGGAGCCCGCCCTCCGTGCGCCGCACCTCGGCGTCCGACCAGGGCACGACGACGCGGCCCAGACGCACACCGCCGTGGTCGAGGGTGACGGAGCTCGCGCGGCGCCTGAAGCCGGCCACCCCGCGCTCCACGAGCGCCACGACGAGGGCCACGGCGAGGCCGGCGCTTCCCGCGCCGGCGAGCCCGGCGGCCAGCGCCGGCGCATAGACCCACCACGCAAGCGCGCGCGGCAGCGGATCGGTGGCCGGGCCGAGGCGCACCGTCTCGCCCTCGTCGAGCAGCGCCCACAGGTCAGC
>Ga0209376_1003835_pt1 | contig 13389 bp, 11 predicted proteins | sample GraSoiAngelo_134_FD_185891 | JGI IMG/M metagenome (GOLD analysis project Ga0209376, IMG submission 185891) | Grasslands soil microbial communities from the Angelo Coastal Reserve, California, USA - 14_0929_05_30cm (SPAdes) (version 2) | ecosystem: Environmental > Terrestrial > Soil > Grasslands ... | reverse complement strand
ACTGCATTCGCCCTCCTCGCTCGGGGCGGTTGCCGCGAAGCGCGCCCGCCGGCCGCCCGCAACATCGCCCGGGCGGGCGTTCGCGGCAAGCGGCCGCCGCCATCGCCCGCCCGACGGGCAGTTCGGACGATCTTCGGACTGTCAGGCGCCTGTAGCACCGCATGCCCGCCTGCCGCAGATCCTCGGGCACGATGCGCCGACCGAGACACCGGTCGACGAAGTAGACGGCCTCAGGCCGCTTCGGCGAGGCGCAACTCGCAGCGGATCGCCTCTTCGATCTCCTCCGGCGCGCGGCCATAGTCGGCGGCGAGGTCCTGGATCGACTCGCCCGCCTTGTACCGCTCGGCGATCACGGCCGTGGGAATGCCGGACCCCACAGTAGCCGACGGGGAAGCTTGCAATTCACCGTCCGCGTAGGTCACCCTCCCTCAAGGAATAGCGACAGGCTCTGTCTTGGCGAGACACGCCGCGGGCAGACGCGGACGAGGCGTCGCGACGAGCTCCGCAACCGCTGCGACCAACGCGGCCGGGTCAACCGGCTTCGACATGTGGACCTGGTAGCCTGCCGCCAGTGCCTGCGCCCGGTCCTCCGTGCTGGCGAACCCCGTCAGCGCCAGGGCCGGGACTTGCCCCCCGCGCTCGCTGGCGAACGTACGGACCTTGCGGATGAGCGCATAGCCGTCCTCGCCCGGCATGCCGATGTCGCTCATCAGCACATCGGGCGTCATCCGTTCGAGCGCCTCAAAGGCCTCGCCCGCCGATGCTACGGTCGTTACCGCCGCCCGGCTTTCCGCGAGCACCGCGGTGAGCCACTCGCGTACGTCAGCTTCGTCATCCACGACCAACACGCGCACGCCCTCGAGCACGAGGTGGCAGTCGTACGGGACCTCGCCGCCCGCCGTGGGGCTCACGTTCTCCCAACGGCTGAGCTCCCGGGATAGAAGAGGCAGGGTCACTCTGAACGTCGTGCCCTTGTTCTCTCCTCGACTTTCCGCCCGCACGGTGCCTCCATGCAGCTCCACCAAGTGCCGCACGATCGCTAGCCCGAGTCCGAGGCCGCTGTGCGCCCGAGTGCTAGTGCTGTCAGCCTGGCGGAAACGCTCGAAGACGTGCGGCAAGAAGTCGGGGCTGATGCCTTCGCCGGTGTCGCTCACGACAATCTCGGCACGGGAGTCGACGACCTCGAGCCATACCGCGACGCGTCCGCCCTTTGGGGTGAACTTGATCGCGTTGGTGAGGAGGTTGCAAATTACCTGCTGCAGACGTCCCGGATCCCCGAGCACGCGACCGTGCCGGAAGCCGCGGAGCATGGACTCGAGCTCGACACTCTTGGCCTGGGCCGCGGGACGGACGACGTCCACGGCTGCCTCGATTGCCTCCGCGAGATCGACGGGCTGCGTCTCAAGACGCAACTTGCCCGCCACCACGCGCGAGACATCGAGCAGGTCCTCGATGAGGTGCTTCTGCGCCTTCGCGCTGCGCTCGATCGTCTCGAGAGCACCCGCGGTCTTCGTGGCATCGAGCTTTCCCCTCCGCAGCAGGTGAACCCAGGTGAGGATCGCCGCGAGGGGTGAGCGTAACTCGTGCGAGAGCGTCGCCAGGAACGCGTCTTTGGCGCGATCGGCGGCCTCGGCCACAGCGGCGGCGGCGGCGCGGACCTCGGTCCGCTGGATCGCGAGCGCGATCCGATCACCGGCGAGTCGGAGCAGCTCTACCTCTTGCTGCTGAAACTTCCTCCGGCGCATGCTCCCCACATGCAGCACGCCAATCACGCGCCCATCAATCTGGAGCGGTACGCCCGCCAACGAGTGGAGGCCCTTCTCGCGGATGAAGCGGTTCGCAACCTCATAGTTGTCCACGTCCTCCATGACAATGGGACGCCGCTCGGCCGCAATGCGGCCCGCGAAGCCCTGGCCAACTGGGATGCGCATTTGGTGCTGCTGCTCCTCCTTCAATCCGAGCGCGGCACGCACGCGAAGCTCCCCCTCCCCCCCCTCCTCCGCCAGCTGCCGCAGTAGGACCACCGCCGTGTCCGTCTGCAGTTCGTTTCGCAGGCGGGTTAGCAGCTCGCGGAGAAGATCATCCAGGGGGAGATCAAGCGCCATGTCGGTGAGGGCCTGTACGCGCCGGACGAGCGCAGTGGCGGTCTCGGCCTCGGCCCGGGCGGCCTGTTCACTCGCAAGCGCCTCGGCCAGACGCGTCGAGATCTGCTGTTCTCGCCTGGTACTGAAGTTTTCCTCCAGCAGCGTATTGCCGAGCGTCCGAAGCAGCTCCCCGTACAGGGCCAGCCGCTCTCCCGGCAGAGGCCGCTCCTTCCGGCCTACGGCCCACACTATCTCGAAGGAGCACCCGCTGTTCCGGGCGAGCCGCTCGAGCGCGTGCTGATCCATGAACGTGGTCAGCGCATACCCGGCCACCGCCACACCGACGATCTCGCCGCTGAGCATGAGCGCAGTCCCGACCACCGCGAGGCCGTCGTGGTTTTCGACCACGACCGGCGGTGGCATGTCCGCCTGGGTCAGGCAGCGTCGGATGCAGGCGGCAAAGATGCCGAGATCATGGTAGCCGGGCGTGAAGAGCTCGAAGAGGTCGGTCGGATGCACCGGCCCGCAGATCAGGCGCGCGTCGGTGTCGTACAGTTGGATCGTAAGATGGGTGACGGCGGCGTACTTCTCGAGCGCCTTCGTCCACGCCCCTCGCTCAAAGAGCGCCGCCTCCGCCTGCCCATCCGAGGACATTACGGCAGGTCGGCCGGGTAAACATAGTCTCCGTCTCCCAGCCGGTGGATTCCGTAGATCATGTAAGACCTGGTCGGCCCCCCTTCCGTTCTCAAGCAAGTGCCGTGCCGAGCCGTAGCGTGATCAGCAGACGCCCCCCGCGGATCACTACGGGAGCAAGGTTAACTACTACCGCAGTTTGGGTAGAGACGGGCCGCGACGGCGCTCCTGTTGACCTCCTCGGCATGGCGCCGCCGGGCGGTTCCGTTCGCGGCTGTACATCGGCTGTTCACGATTTGCCCTCTCGAGGAACGGACACCCCAGGCTTACTACGTCCCGCTCGGGCGTCGCTCCGGCGAACGGGCTAGGAGACCGTGGTAGCCCGCGAAGGGGGTCGGCTGAACGTTCGGCGAGATCGTCCGCGCGAGGACGCGCATGCCCACACCGTCCACGACCTCGCACTCACGGGTCACGCGGCTGATCGGGCTCCCCCGCATCTTGGTGACCGTCACGGCCAGCCGAGAGACGTCGCCCAGCTCGACCCAGTTGAGGAGAATGATGTTGTCCACGAGCGAGCTGACGCCGTAGTCCCCCATCATCGACGACATGCCGAACATCTCGGGGTTCTCGTGGTTGTAGATCGCCGTGACCTGGTGCTCCTTCATGAGCGCCACGAGCGCGTGGAAGAAGTCCCTGAAGGTGCGACCCGCAGGGCCCAGGCTCGAGCCATACGTCGAGAGGCTATCGATGACCGCGCGCGTAGGCTTGAACTCCCGCACGATCTGCTCGATCCGGTGGAAGTGTCGATCGATCTCGATCTCCTGCGGCGGGTCGTAGTAGAGCTGGACCGTGCCCCGATCGATCGCAGCCTGGAGGTCGATCCCGATGCTCGCGGCGTTCCGTAGCACCTGGGCTGGCGGCTCGTCCAGCGTCAGCATGAGGCCGCGCTCCCCGAGGCGGGCCCCTTCGGCGGCGTAGTGCAGGCTCATGACGCTCTTCCCGACCCCCGAAATCCCGACCACGAGGGTCGTGCTGCCCACGAAGTACCCACCGCTCAACATCTCGTCGAGGCCGGGGATGCCGGAAGAAATCCGCGTCGTCGGATCAAAGGAGGCGGCGAGCTCGCGGGTCGTGTCGCGCGGCGCCTGCACGCGCCGGTAGACCTCCAGCCCTTGGCCGTCGACGATCCGAAACGAGTGGCGTCCCATCTGGTACTCGTGGCCACGCGACTTCACGATTTCGATGGACCGCTGCACGGCACGCTCGAGGGGCTCGAGCCTGAGCCGCATGACCGTGTCGGCAATGAACTCCTCCGGCGCGGGAGCGGCGAGGCGCACCCCGTCCTGTGCGACCACTTCCAGGACCAGCATGGCGGTCAAGTTCTCGCGGTGTAGCCCCTCGGCGAGGATGTGGAAGTCATCGCGAGGGTCTCGGCTCCCGTCGTTGCCCAGAGCCAGCTGGCCAAAACTATCGATGAAAATTCGCCGCGCCCCGATCTTCCCCGCTTCGTCGAGAAGCAGGCTGTCGGCCTGCTGCAACTCCTGCTGGAAGACCGAGCGCGTCGTGAACACCATCTTGAGCCGGCCCTGGCGCTCGAGCTCGGGCAGGTCCCAGCCGAACCTCGCCACGTCGCGGATGAACTTGTCCGGGGAGACCTCGAACAGCACGATCAATCCCGGCTCGTGGAACTCGGTCGCGCCACGAAAGACGAACTCCGCCCCCAACGTGCTTTTCCCCGTACCAACCGCTCCCTCCACCAGGGTCAGGTTGCCACGGGGGATTCCGCCGCCGAGGATGGCGTCGAGCCCTTTGATCCCTGTCTTGGTGAAATCCCGTTCAGCCATAGGCGTCTTCCTCGCTCGCTCGCCCCGATCGACCCGTGCGACTGTCGCGGCGCTTCCTGCCAGCTTCGGGCGCGCCCCCCGGCCAGGGCCGCCGTGCGAGAGCCTGGAGCAAGGCTCGGCGTCCTGCTGGCGTGGCGGCGACCTCCAGGAGAGAGTTGAGCCAATCCGCAAGCGGGCCTCCGGACGTGAGGACGTACATCCGGGCGCCGGACTTGGGGTTCTGCGATTGTGTCAGGAGGCCGGCGCCGATGAGGGTGTCGAGCGATCTGCCGACTTGCTGGACGTCGTAGGCCACGAAGGCGGCGAGCTGTTCACTCGTCAGGAGCGCCCGGGGGTGCCGCCGGAAGAAGCGCAGTAGATCGAGATCGCAGGGCTGGCCCAGGCGAGACTTGGCCTGGTCAAGTAGATGCTTGATGTCCGTTGAGTTTCGCATCGCGAACCGTCAAACCGCAGCTCCCGGCACGAGGCGGGAGCACTGTGCAGTTTTCGCGGTGCGGCTGGCTGCGAGAGCCGCTCCACCCCGGCCCAGAAGCCCAATTTTCCCCATAGACCTGGAAGGACAAACCGTCAAGGGGTGCCCGGGAAAGAGAGACGGTCTGGCGTGCCCGAGCGCGTGGCCATGGCCATCTCAGGACACGAGACGCGCTCTGTCTTTGACCGCTACAACATCGTCAGCGAGGACGACCTCGCCGCCGCGGCTGAGCGCGTCAGCGACTACGTGGGCAAGCGGCGCGAGGAGCCCGCGCGTGTCGTTGCGATTGCCTCAGCACGACAGGAACGCGCACAATGAGGCGCTCGCAGCGAACGGCGCCGAGGTGTAAGTGGCTGATTCTCCGAGTGGCCAGGGGCAGAATCGAACTGCCGACACCGTGATTTTCAGTCACGTGCTCTACCAACTGAGCTACCTGGCCGGCCGAGGCATCCGCTTACCGGCTTCGCCCCGGAGCGTCAACGGCGCGCGCCAGCGCCGCACGGCCGGAGGAGCCGTGCGGCGCCGGCAAGCGGCTCAGGGCAGCAGCTGCGCGTTCCCCGACAGGGCCACGGCGCCTGGACCGGGGAGGTCTCCCGCGGAGTCGACGAGTATGTTGTACGAGGGCGGGATGCAGAAGATGCTCACCAGCGTGGAGGCGACGGGCGGCCCGCCGGTGGTCACCCCCGTGGCCGGCGAGCCGGTCTCGAAGATCGTCCGTGCCACGTCAGCCGTGGTGAAGGCGCCCGAGGTCCGCTGCCCGCAGCTGGTGAAATTGGTGACCGTGGCGCAGTCCGCGTTCATGTTGGCGGGGTTGCACTGCACGGGGAGGCACGGCGCTCCGCTGCACGTGTTGCACGGCGGGCCAGGCTGGCACGCGCAAGCCGTGCCCGACGGCGAGCCGTTGCACGTGCGAGCGAACGAGTTCGTCGTCTTGTTCTTGCAGAAGCCGCAGAAGACGTTGCTCTGATCGGGCGCGTTGATCGCCGTCTTCGACAGCGTCGCGGTGTCCAGCAGGAAGCCGATCGCCAGCGAGCCGATGGCGAGGCCGCCCGGCGGCGGGCACTCGTGGCTCGTCGGGAAGTCGCCGTTCGGGCTCAGGGACTCCGGCGTGCACGCGAGTCCGTCGTTCGGACCGCCGTTGCACTTGCTCGTGCTCGAGTTGCAGATGGGGCAGGGCTGGACGAAGGTCTTGCAGAAGCCGCTCGGGCAGTCCGCATCGGTGATGCAGCCCTTGCCGTTGTTCGCCCCGCCGACACAGGCGCCGGTCTCGCAGGTCCCGTTGGCCCCGCAATCCGCGTCGGAGCAGCAGGTGGCGCCGTTGCCCGTGCACCGCGCCGTGTCGTTGGTGCAGGTGCCGCCGCCGGCACACGCTCCCAGGTTCCCGCACGCGTTGCCGCAGGGCGCTCCCGGGCTGGTGCCGCCCACGCACCGGTTCGCCAGCTGGTCGCCGCTGAGGAAGAGGTTGTCGTTGAGCGGCAGGTTGATGGTGTGAGCCTCGCCCGTCGAGCAGTCGGCCGTGCCCGTCGCGGTTGCCGTGATCGTGAGGATGCCGCAGGTGCTGCTGGGGGCCTGCATGTGGGCGCTGTTCGGGATGGGCAGGGGCGGTCCGAACAGGCAGCCGGCGGTCGTGCAATGGAGGAACTTGCACGTGCCGCCCGGGCAGTCGAAGTTGCTGATGCAGGGGTTGTGGTGGTTCGAGCCGCCGGAGCACAGGTTGCCGCCCGCCTCGGCCGAGCTGGTCCCGGTGAGCGTGAGCGTGCTGCCGTCGCAGCAGGCGTGGATGACGTTGAAGAAGTTGTCGGGGACGGCTGCGGGCAGGGGCACGGCGACGCCCGCGCCACCGAAGTAGAGGCCGCTGCAGGCGAGCGAGAAGAAGTTGGCGTTCGTGTCCGAGGCGAGGTGGCCGCAGCTCCCCGCCCCGATCACGGTCTTGAACTTGTACTCGAGCGGCGTCCCGCCGGAGCAGCTGCAGGCCATCCCCGGCGGCGGGCAGGTGCTCGACGTGGTGCTGGTGCTCGTGGTCGTGGTGGTCGTGGTGGTGGTCGGGCACGGGTAGACGAGGACGTTGGCCCCCTCCACCTGGGCCAGGACGCTCGCGCCGAGGGCGGTGCGGTTCGCGGGCGACAGACACGGCTGCGAGCAGATCCCCTTGGTAGTCAGCTTGGTCATGGCGGCGTTGTACTTCTCGACGGCCGACTTGTGCTTCACCGGGTCGTTCTCCTCGCACACGTTCTCGTCGAAGTCCTTGCCGGCGAAGAACTGGTCGGCCATCTTGATGTGGCACTTGATCACCGCGGCGGTGAGCTTGCCGAGCTCCTTGCCGACGCTGTCAGCGCACTTCAGCTGATCTCCGCTATGCGGGACCCAGCCGGCATCGTCGCCCGAGGCGTCGATCAGCATGGCCCCCATCGTCGAGTCGCAGTAGACGTTGCCGTTCTGCGCGTCGAGCGAGAGCGGGTTGGTCTTGTCCGCGAAGAGCGTGGTCTCCTCGGCGGACGCGAACGTGAGCTCGGTCGAGGTGCAGAGCGGCGACACCTTGGCGATGGCCGCGTCGAGCCTCTCCTTCGCGGACTTCCCGTTGTTGGGCCCTTTCTCGCAGGCCTCGTCGTCGACCGGCGCAGCCTTGAAGGCCGCGTCGGCCTGCTTCTTGTGGCACGTGATCACCGCCTTGACGGCCTTGCTGAAGGCCTTGGCGAGGGCGTCGGCGCACTTGAGCGTGGCCGCGACGTTCGGCGCCGACGGGTCGTCCTTGCTGCCGGGGACGCACCCGGTGTCGTCGCTGGCGCAGGACATGGCTCCGCCCGCGTCGCTGCAGTCGAAGTGCTTGCCCGGCCCCGGGGGGGTTGCGATCGCGCCGCCGGCGGTGAGGAGGAGCACGCTACCCAAGGTTGCTGCGAGGAGGCGCTTCATGGGCTTTCTCCGTTGGTGTCTCCCTCGGGGCGGCAGGCCGGGAGGGACCGACTACGAGGAGCCGGCAGCTCGCGGCTTACCCCCCCCGGCGCGAGGCTGTCAATATGTAATTTACTCGATTGCGCGCGGACTATGGGAGCGCTTGCGCCATGCCGGGAATGGCGACCGCACCGGGACCGGGCAGGTCGGCCGCCGCGTCGACCGTCTGGGTGAAGCTCGGCGGGATGCAGAAGATGCTGACCAGCGTTCCGGGCTGCGCGGGGCCCCCCGTCGTCAGCGCTCCCGCGGGCATGCCCGTCTCGACGATGGTCCTCGAGACGTCGTTGGCGGTGAAGGCGCCCGCGGTCCGCTGGCCGCAGCTCGTGGAGCCGGTCACGCTGGTGCAGTCCGAGTCCAAGGCGCACGGTACGGGGAGGCACGGCGCGGAACCTGGACACGTCGCGCAGGGCAGGCCCGGCGCACAGCCGCAGCTGGCGCCCGTCGCCAAGCCGTTGCACCGCCGGGCGAAGGTGTTGAGCGTCTTGTTCCTGCAGAAGCCGCAGAAGACGTTCACCTGACCGGGCAGGTCGACCGCGGTCTTCGTGACCGTGCCCGAATCGAGCACGAAGGAGATCGGCAGGGCGCCGATGTTGCTGGCGGGCGGGGGCGGACAGTCGTGGCTGGTCGGATAGTCGCCATCGATCGCGGTGTCGCCCGGCGTGCAGGCGAGGCCGTCGTTGGCGCCGCCGTTGCACGTGTTGGTGGTCGCATTGCAGATCGGGCAGGGCTGGATGAAGGTCTTGCACGCACCGCCGCCCGGGCAGTCCGCGTCGGTGATGCACCCGAAGTCGGCATTCGAACCGCCCACGCATACGCCCGGGTTGCACGTGCCGGACTGTATGCAATCGTCGCCTGCAGCGCTGCAGCAAACCGTGTTGGGCGCTTGCCCGCCGCCGCTCGCGCAGCGGCTCGTATCGTTGACGCAGGTACCGCCCGGACACGAGTTCTGCGCGACGGTGCCGCAGCCTCCAGGGCCGGTGCAGGGCGCGCCGGGCGTCGACCCGCCAACGCACCGCATCGGCATGAGGTCGCCGGTCAGGAAGAGCTGCGAGCTGAGCGGCACGCTGAGATTGCTGGTGCTGCCGGCATTGCAGTCGCCCATGCCCGACGCATCCGCGGACAGCACATTGATGACGCACGTGCTCGTGGGCGCCCCATTGTTGTTGGGGACCGGGAGCGGCGGGCCGAACAGGCACCCGGCCTTCGTGCACTGGAGCAGCTTGCACTTCCCGCCCGGGCAGTCGCCGTCGGTCGTGCACGCGTTGTGATGGTTGGCGCCGCCGGCGCAGCGGTTGCCTCCCGCTTCGGAGGCCGAGGTCCCGGACACCGTGAGCGCGGTCCCGTTGCAGCACACGCGAGTCTGCGACGACCCCTGATCCGGAACCTTCGACGGCAGCGGCACGCCGACCCCTGAACCGCCGAAGTAGAGGCCGCCGCAGCTGAGCTGCAAGAGATTCGGGTTCCCGTCCGCATCCACATGCCCGCAGACGCCGGAGCCGACGGCGGTCACGAAGGTGAACTTCGATGGGGTCCCGCCCGCGCAGGTGCAGGTGGCGGGGGGACACGGGCTCGGCACGCACGTGCAGTCCGAACGGCACCCTCGCCCGCCACACCCGGCGGCGTCATTGCCGTCGCACTCCTCGGAACCGTCGCGCACGCCGTTGCCGCACCCGCCGATGGTCGTCGAGGTGGTGGTGCTGGTGGTCGTGGTCGGACACGCCGACCCTGCGGGACGAGGGAGACAGAACAGGTTGACGGCGTCGATGTCCGGCTTCGAGTGCTTGGCCGTCGCCAGGATCCGCAACGGCTGGCGCCCGGGCTTCTTGCTTTTCTTGGTTTTGCGTACCTTCACCACGACGTCCTCTTGGTCACCGCACACCTGCTGGCTCAACTTGCTCGCGTCCAGCCCAGTCGTGAGTCGAAACTTCGACGGCGTCGCCTTGAGCTTGGTCAGCCCGGTGGTCGGCGGCGTACAGCCGGTGACGGCGTTCTGATTATTGATGCAGAGCCGGATCTTGAACGTGCAGGTGTCGTTGCACATGTGGTCCTGGTCGCAGGGATCGCCGTCCATACACTGAATCTTGGTGGGCGCCGTGCTGGTCACGCCGGCGATATCGAACTCCGAATAGCAATCCGTCTTGGCCCCGTGCCCCCCGGGGATGAGCGCAAGCGTCCTCGCGCCGACGCCGAGCGTCACGGCGGCCGCCAGGAGGCTGATGAGCAAGCGAAATCTCGAGCGACGGACACGCTGCTTCGCCATGACGGGCTCCTCTCGCCGACGAATCGGCCGGCTGGGCGTTAGCAGGGATGGGCGCGACGGGTCAATACAGCCGCGGACCTGTGCGCGCGGTGCCATAGATCCTGTAAATTGACGCCTCGGGCGGCCGCTGTTAGGAACACCGCTCCATGCCGAGAATACCGACGACGTGCGCAGCCGCGGCCATCGTGCTCCTCGCGATGCTCAGCCCAGCCGTGCGCGCCGAGACCGAGCCATCCACCCTGCCGCCCGAGAGCGCCCCGCCCCAGGCGCCCGCGCCCGAGGTCCCGGTGACCACCGACGTGCAGGGCAGCGTCCCGCCGGACATCGTCGGCAGGTGGCTCGCGGTCTGCCAGGTGAAGCTCCAATCCGGCATGGCGCGACCGATCGCGCGGCTCTTCGAGGTGCGGAGGGGAGCGGAGCACATGGAGCTGGCCCTCGGCGGCGACGTTCCGACGCCCGTCAACCAGAAGATGACCGCGGCCGCGAATGCCGGGCAGGCGTGGGTTCCCGCCGTGGAGGACCTCCGGGAGGTCAACGAGAAATGGCGGCCGGCCAAAATTGAGCCGCGCAACTATGCGAAGGTCGAGTACCGCTTGCTCGGAAGCGATGCGTTCCCGCCGGAATTCTCCGAAGATGAGACGACCAAGGGCAGCCAATTCGCGATCGCAATCAAGGAGAGCTTCCCCGGCGGGCAGGCGGTCAGGATGACGTATTCGGTGTTCGGTGTCCGCAACCGCACTCCGACGGTGCTCAGCGGCACGGCAATCATTTCGACCGTCGCCGTCGCGCCCTTTCCTCTCCCGATCGTGCTGAAGGGCGACTTCCAGGCTTATCGGCTCGGGGAAGCGCCGGCGCGCTCGGTTTTCCAGCGGATATCGGATCTCTTCTCCGGCTGCCGGCACCGCTGACCACACCGGCTCGGAACGGAGCTACGGCAGCGCCTGGGTCACGCCCGTGATCGCGACGGCGCCCGGGCCCGGCAGGTCGGCCGCCGAGTCGACCAGCGAGCTGAACGTCAGCGGGATGCAGAAGATGCTGACCAGCTTGGCCGGCTTGGCCGGGCCCCCCGTCGTGAGCGCACCCGCTGGCGCGCCCGTCTCGACGATGGTCCGGGCCAGGTCGCCGCACGGGTTCACCGCGCTGGTCGTATCGCCGCTGCAGAAGGCGCCCGACGTCCGCTGCCCGCAGCTCGTGAAGCCGGTCGCACCGGTGCAGCTCGCGTTCGACGTGCACGGCACGGGGAGGCACGGCGCCCCGCCGCACTGAAGGCACGGCACGCCGACGCTGCACGAGCAGACCGCGCCCGACGCCAGCCCGTTGCACCGCCGGGCGAACGTGTTGAGGTTCTTGTTCTTGCAGAAGCCGCAGAACACGTTCACCTGATCGGGCAGATTGGCGGCGGTCCTGCTGACCGTGCCCGAATCGAGCACGAAGGCGATCGGCAGCGCGCCCAGGTTGTTGGCCGGCGGCGGCGGGCAGTCGTGGCTGGTCGGGTACTCGCCGCCCAGTGGGCTGTTCCCCGGCGTGCAGGCGAGCCCGTCGTTGGGACCGGCGTTGCACTTGTTGCTGGTCGGGTCGCAGATCGGGCACGACTGGATGAATGTCCGGCAGGTGCCGCTCGGGCAGTCGGCGTTCGTGATGCAGCCCAAGTTGGCGTTCGCCCCGCCCACGCAGGCCCCGGTCTCGCAGCTAGCGGAGCTCGGACAATCCGCGTCGCTGCAGCACGCCCTGCCGGGAGCATCCGGGGCACGGCAGCGACCGGTGTCGTTGACGCAGGTGCCGCCCGGGCACGAGCCGGCCAGCACGGTGCCGCAGCCGCCGCTGCCCGTGCAGTTCGCGCCCGGCGTCGACCCGCCCGAGCACCGCATCGGCATCAGATCCGCGTCGAGGAAGGTGCTGGAGCTGAGCGGGACGCTCAGGGCCGTCGTCGAACCGGTCGAGCAGTCCGCCGTCCCCGCGGCATTGGCCGTGATCGTATTGATCACACAGCTGCTCGTGGCCGCGCCCTGGTGAGACCGGTTCGGGATCGGCAGCGGCGGGCCGAACAGGCAGCCGGCGTTCGTGCACTGCAGGAACTTGCACGTGCCGCCCGGGCAGTCGGCCGCCGTCGTGCAGGCGTTATGGTGGTTCGAGCCGCCCGCGCAGCGGTTGCCGCCCGCTTCGGCGGGCGACGCACCGCTCAGCGTGATCGTCGTTCCGTTGCACGTGGCCGTGCTGAACGACATCCCCTGGTCGGGGACGGTGGAGGGCAGCGGCACGCCCACGCCCGCGCCGCCGAAGTAGAGTGCGCCGCAATTGAGCGACAAGAAGTTCGGGTGTCCGTCCGCGTCCAGATGCCCGCAGACGCCCGACCCGACGCTGGTCGTGAACGAGACCTTGGTCGGCGGCCCACCCGCGCAGCTGCACGTGGGACCGATGGTCGTCGACGTGGTCGTGGTCGACGACGTCGTCGTCGTCGTGCTGGACGTCGTGGACGTGGTGGTGCTGGTCGAGGTGGTGGTCGTGCTGCTCGACGTGGTGGTGGCGGTGGTCGACGTCGTGCTGGTCGTGCTCGTCGACGGCGTCGTGGTGCTGCTCGACGACGTGGTCGTCGTACTCGTCGACGACGTGGTGCTCGTGCTGGTCGTCGTCGGAATCGGCGCCGTCGTGGTCGTCGTGCTCGACGTCGTGCTCGTCGCGCTCGAGCTGGTGGTGCTGGAGCTGGTCGTGGTCGTCGTCGTGCCGGCGCCCGCGCCCGTCAGCTGCGCGAGGCCGGCGAGAGAGACGGCGCCCGGGCCCGGGAGGTCGGCGGAGGAATCCACCAGCAGGTCGAAGCTGGGAGGGACGCAGAAGGTGCTCACCAGGGTCGCCGGCTTTGCCGGGCCTCCGGCCACGAAGGCACCCGCCGCCGACCCCATCATCGTGATGCTCCGCGCCGGATCGAGCGTGGAATCGGTCGCCGCGAAGGCGCCCGCGCTGTGCTGGCCGCAGCTCGTGAAGCCGGTCACGCTCGCGCAGTCGGCGTTCGACTTGCATGGCACGGCCGGTCTCTTGAACGAATTACTCACCTTGCTACGGCAGAAGCCGCAGAAAACGTTCGGCTGGTCGGGGAGGTCGGTGGCGCTCACCGACGTCGCGCCCGTGCCGAGCACGAAGTTGATGGCCAGC
>Ga0209376_1003833_pt1 | contig 13390 bp, 10 predicted proteins | sample GraSoiAngelo_134_FD_185891 | JGI IMG/M metagenome (GOLD analysis project Ga0209376, IMG submission 185891) | Grasslands soil microbial communities from the Angelo Coastal Reserve, California, USA - 14_0929_05_30cm (SPAdes) (version 2) | ecosystem: Environmental > Terrestrial > Soil > Grasslands ... | reverse complement strand
GGCTGGCCACGACGTCCACCGCGGCGTTTTTCGAGGACTTCACTTCGATGCGGCCGTTGGCGACGTTATGGATCACCACCACCGGGCGGGCGTTGACCGCAAAATGCTTTTCCAGATGCCGGCCGGCGGCTACCGCGGGCAGGCCCGAGCAGAGAAAAGCTGCGGCGCCAAGTACCGGCAGCATGCTGCGTTCGACATGCGGCCGCCAAGCGGCCAAATGTATGTGTGACCTCAAAGCGCGCCACCCCATCGTTGCGGTTCCCATGTTATTGGACACTCCCTCCGCGATCCATCATCGCGGACAGTAATTCGGCCTTTTGCTGATAGGCGTTGGACAGATATTCGCGCGCCAGGTCGTCCTGCGGGGCAGCATGCACACGGCGCTCGCAGTCGGCAATAAAATCATCCACTTGCTGCAGGTTCTGCCGGAAAGAGGTGTCCACCGCAGAAGTGCTGGCAAGCTGCATGTTTCTAAGATCGATTTCCTGCTCATTCAAGACTTTGGCAGTTTGCGCAAAGGGAATCTGCCAAGCCGGGACCGCAACACTCGCGGGAGCTTCCCGAAGGGCATCCGGCGGCTGCCACAATTCGAGCACTCCCGCGGCCACGATCAGCACACCCACAGTGGCAGTCGCCAAAGCGCGCCTACGAAACAGATCATTGAAGCCCTGCCACCAGGAAGAACGCTGACCCCCAGCAGGAACTACCGGCGTTTTGATAATTCCTTCCAGTTCCAGTTGAGCCTGGAGGGAAAGCCATAGGCGTGCGGGTGGTGCGACTTCGGCGGGCAATTCATTCGCGAGAGAAACAATGGTCGCCAGATCGGCGGCAAATTCCCGGCACTGGCCGCAAGCGGCCAAATGCGCTCGTGCTGCTTCCGGTAGCGGTGCCAGACCGTCCTGCTCGACTACGAGTTCCACGTCCTTACACTGCATGGTCCTTCACTCCGCTGAAGCCGGCGCTGGAAGACTGCCCCAGGCCGCCGCTCTCAAATCGTTTGCGCGCAAATCACCCCTGTCCCGCCGCGAAGTCGCTTACCCCACCCTCGAATTGCACACATTGTAGCTCAATCATCATGCGCCGTATGGGTTTTCGCCGCGTGGCGTTCCTGCCGGGCCTGCTGGCGTACCTCTTCTTGGAGCAGGTCCCGCAGCCGTGTGCGCGCTTTATGCAATTGCGACTTCGAATTCCCCACCGAGCATCCCATGATGTCCGCAATCTCGTTGTGCTCGTAGCCCTGTACGTCGTGCAATACAAACACGGTCCGGTAACCCGGCGGCAACTTTTCAACTGAACGTTCCAGATTGACCCGGTCCACGGCGCCGCTCAAGCGCAAATCCGGCGCACCAATGTCTTTCCTGGGGCCGCCCATTTCATCGTCGGGATCCGTCGTTTCTTCGAGCGAGGCCAATGGGAGCGACTTCTTGCGCAACCGCATCAGCACCACATTGACCGTCATGCGATGCAGCCAGGTCGAAAAGGCCGACTCACCACGGAAAGTCCCAATCTTGCGAAAGAGCTGCAGGAAAGCTTCCTGCATCAGATCCTCCGCATCGGAGGGGTTATTCACCATGCGCAGGCACAAGGCGTAGACGCGGCGGCTATGCAAGTGGTACAAAAATTCAAAAGCCGCGGCATCCCCGGCCTGAGCCAGACGGATGGCTTCCGCTTCAGTCACCGGTTTGGTGGACTGTAGAGAGGTCGGCGCTTTGGGATCGCTTGGTCGGTTTCGAGCCAACGGTCCAATAGCGGCGCATCCACCAGTTCGGATGCGCCGAATACCCCCTTGAGTTGTCCTGGCACAAACCCGCAGGACTTAAACGGACACCCAGTCATTCCCAGGGTGAGTCTCCCGGATCCTTGCGGGCCAGCAGGTTTGATCATTCTCCCGCGATCGCGGTCATTCGTCCATGGCGGATCATGTGCTGCCGGGACGGGAGTTCGGCTTCCTCAGATTGTTGGCGAACGGTGTTTTCGAACGCCCCCAGCTGGCTTTCGGGCAGTACAATCAAGAAAGACTTGAGCACCACTATGGCCTCTCGCAAGCACGTATTCAGGTCGTAGTGGTCCGCGTCCACCTCAGCCCACATTTTCTTGGGATTCAAGGAGTTTCGTTCGGCGAGGTCATCGGCGGCGTGGCGAAATCCCTTGGCAAGATCCTCAACCATTTCCTCCAAAGTGCTTACCTTATGAAGGAACTGCAGTCTTTGGGAAAACAGCACGTGGTTGAGCAGGGCGCTCATGCGCGCCGATCGCTGGGCTCGTGCTCCCTGAAAGTTCGCAGCATCGAGTGCCGCGGCGTTGGGGATGGTTCCGTAATGTTTGGCGTGCTCGGCCAGAGCACGCAGCAAGCCAGTGAGCTCCCGGGTCAGCAGCTTACAGAGGCCCGAAGTTATGCCCACCGCCTGGAGAGACTTGCCGGCATGTCCCAGTTGTCGCAGTTCGATAGCCTCATCCAGCGACACGCTCAACATGGCGTAGCTGCATTCGAGTTCGTAGACTTGCTTGTGGAAAACCTGTGATTTTTCTTGGGGTAGCCAGGCTCGCCAATCGTCTTTGACAGACATTCCGCGGGGAAGGGAGCGGACAGCGTCTTTCACAGGAGTTCTCCGATGAGCCAGATGTGCGAGTATAGCAAAAACCATCCGGCAAACCATAAGTTTCTTCGCGCGCAACGCTCGTAGTTCAAGACTTTTTACGGAGAGCAAAGGGAAGGCCACCGGGCTTCGGCGTGCCAGCTATGCTCTTTGCGCACGAGGAATGCCGGGGGGTGTTCCTTGCTCCGGGATGAGGCGCGCCCTTATACTCGGACTCCATCACTTCTCTCGGAAAGGATTCTCCCTTTGCAATTCGAGCCGCGCGATCAGTTTGAACAGCGCCAAAAGAAACTCGAACAGATCCAGGCTTTGGGGTACGACCCCTATCCGCGGGAATTTCGCTGGACGGACACACCCGCCGCATTGGTGGAGCAGTACAGTCAGACCCCCGGCGCGGAGTTAGAGACGATGAACAAGGAGGTGCGGGTCGCCGGCCGGATGGTGTCGTTCCGGCTGATGGGGAAGGCGGGCTTTGCGCACCTGCAAGGAGCTGGCAAGCGTATTCAGATCTACGTAAAGAAAGATGTCGTCGGCGAACCGGGATTCCAACTGTTTCATCTGCTGGACCTGGGCGATTCGATCGGCGTCGAAGGGCACCTGTTTCGAACCAAGACCAATGAGTTGTCTATTTGGGTCAAGAAGATTTTCTTCCTTTCGAAAGCGCTGCTGCCGCTGCCGGAAAAATGGCATGGCCTGTCGGACGTCGAGGTGCGCTATCGCCAGCGGTATCTGGACCTCATCGCCAATGCAGAGTCGCGGCAGGTGTTCGTAACGCGCGCGCGAATCATCCAAGAATTGCGGCGGTTCTTTGATGCGCGAGGGTACATCGAAGTCGAAACGCCGATGATGCATCCCATCCCCGGAGGTGCCGCCGCGCGGCCGTTTATAACCCACCACAACACGCTGGACATTGATTTGTATCTGCGCATCGCGCCGGAGCTCTATCTCAAGAGATTGACGGTCGGGGGCTTCGACCGTGTTTACGAGATCAACCGCAATTTCCGCAACGAAGGCATTTCCACGCAGCACAATCCCGAATTCACCATGCTGGAGTTCTACGAAGCCTACAGCAATTATCGCGACTTGATGGACATGAACGAGCAGATGTTTCGGCTGCTGGCCGAGAACATTACCGGCTCAACCACGGTGAAATACGGTGACGCCGAGCTTGATTTTTCGAAGATGCAACGGCTCTCGATGCGCGAAGCGATCGGCAAGTATTGGCCCGCGGGTGCGGGCCAGGCGCCCACACGGGAAAAACTGGCCGCGCCGGGCGGCGCACAGGAAGCCACAAATCGCTATAACCTGTGGGCCAAGGGAGCCGGTGCGCCCTACGCGGCGGCCAAGGGCCCCCTCCAGGACGGCCAATGGACGGGCCTTCTTTTCGAGACCATGGCAGAAGACCAGCTGGTCCAGCCCACCATCCTTTACGACTTTCCGACGGATATCTCACCGCTTTCAAAACAAAAGCCGGAAGATCCCTCGCTGACGGAACGATTCGAAATTTACGTTGCGGGCATGGAAGTGGCGAACGGCTTCTCCGAGTTGAACGACCCCGTCGAGCAAGAGCGGCGCTTTCTTAAGCAGATCGCCCGAGGCGGCGACGAAGCTCCCAAGCAGCTCGACGCGGATTATATTCGCGCCCTCTGCCATGGCATGCCCCCCACAGCCGGCGAAGGCATCGGCATTGACAGACTGACCATGCTGCTGACGGATTCGCCCTCGATCCGCGACGTCATCTTCTTCCCCTTGTTGCGTCCGGAAAGCGGCGAATCATCTTCCGAAGCGCACCGCGCCTAACGTATTCTTCCAACCACCATGCGATTCGAATGGTTCGTGGCCCAGCGCTATCTGCGGTCTCCGTACCGGCCGGCAGTCCTGCGGCTGGTCACGCTTTTTTCCATGATCGGGGTGGCCGCGGGGGTGGCCACCCTGGTGATCGCGCTCTCCATGAATACCGGTTTCCGCGAGACGCTGCAAGACCGGCTGCTCGGCGTGACCGCCCATGTCTCCTTAACGCGACCGGGCAGCGGCGGAATCAAAAACTACGAGGAACTGGCCACCCAGCTCGCCCGAGGGGCGGGCGTGCGCTCCGTCACACCGGCAGTCTACCAGACAGTGTTGCTTTCCTTCGCGGGACAAGCACGAGGGGTGGTCACCAAAGGCATCGATCCCGAGCGGGAGCGAAAAAGCGACCAAGCATTGCAACGCATCGCCGCCGGAAGCTTGGACTTTTCTGCGGACGCGGAGGGCATCGAAGCGCTGCTCATCGGGAAACAGATTGCCGAGGAGTGGAAGGTTTCTCCGGGTGATTACGTGACGCTCACAAGTCCCCAGGGACGATTGACACCCTACGGATTGACGCCGCGGACACGGCGGTTTCGTGTTGCCGGAGTTTTCGATTCCGGGTTTTACGATTACGACGAGAATTGGTGTTTCATGACGCTGGCCGCCGCGCAGGGGCTCTCCGGCGCGGGGGACGCTGTCAACGTCCTCGAGTTCCGACTGCATCAGCCGGAACTGGCGGGCGAAATTGCCGAACAGGTCCGGCAAGCCGCCGGGCCGGGCTTTTCAACGACCACGTGGATGGAAGAGAACCGCGCGCTGTTCCGGGCCTTGAGGCTGGAAAAGCTGGTCACTGCGATTTTCATCGGTCTGATTACTTTCGTCGCCGGTCTCAACATTCTGGTGGTTCTTTCCATGACCGTCACCGACAAAGCACGCGACATCGCCGTGCTGCGGTCTATGGGCGCGCGCCGCGAGCAGATTCGGACGATTTTTCTTTGGCAGGGAATCAGCATCGGAGCCCTGGGCACGCTGATTGGCCTGGTGGCCGGCTATACCTTCTCCTGGGTGGCGGGTAGCTACCATCTGATTCCTCTCGATCCGCAGGTGTACGCCATTCCTTATGTGCCTTTTCATCCGAGTGTTCTCGATGGCCTGTGGATCACTACGGTGGCCATGGGAATCTCGATCGCCGCAACGATCTTGCCGGCTCGCGCTGCCGTGCGGCTCCTGCCGGTGGAAGTCCTGCGGTATGAATGAAGTGTGGGAGCGCCTGAGCTAGTGATATTCCGTGAGCAATTTGGCGCGAGATTTGCTCCTAGCAAGAGAGAGAGGCAGGGCGGTCGGGGCGGGGCGCGTGCCTGGAGCGTCGGCCGCCGCAAAACCTGCCCCAAGCTGTTGAAAACAGAAAGATTATAAGTGTTTCAGTTTGACCCAAAATTGCCCACTTTCGGGTAGGCAAGGGACTGGCGGAAATAGGAAACAGTTTGGGTAAACGGACGCACACTACGGCACGGCACGGGGATTGTGGCACCAGCATCTAATTAGGGTGGCAGGACGGCGCGCGATGACGCCCGAAGGCCGGCAGCAGAATGACCCAGCACACACAATTCGCGAGCGGAGTAGCCACCGAGGATCCGCGGAACGTCGCCGTGGTTCTGGAATCGCGCGGCCTTCAGAAGACCTATGGTAGCGGCGAGAAAAGCATCTGCGTTCTGGCGGATGCCAACTTGAGTTTGCGGCGGGGAGAGATGGTCGCCATCGTGGCGCCATCGGGAGCCGGCAAAAGTACTTTGTTGCATTTGCTGGCCGCGCTAGACACGCCAACGAGCGGTACAGTATACTTCGCAACGAAAGCCATTGAATCGATTCACGATGGGGCGCTGGCGGAATTTCGGAATCGTGCCATTGGATTCTTGTGGCAGCGCCACCAGTTGTTGCCGGATTTCACGGCCGCTGAGAACGTCGCCATGCCGCTGCTGGTGCGCGGCGAAAATCTTGCTTCCGCGCTGGGGATGGCGCGGAAGTGGCTCGCGGAGGTTGGCTTGGAAAATCGGGCTGATCACCGCGCAGGGGAACTCTCCGGAGGGGAACAGCAGCGCGTCGCGATTGCCCGGGCGCTCGTCACCGGGCCGTCAGTGCTGCTGGCAGATGAACCTACCGGAGATTTGGACGAACAGAATGCTTGGGCCGTGTTCGAGTTGCTGGAACGGCTGCACCGCACGCACCAGTTGACGTCGCTGATCGCGACGCACAACCTGGCGCTCGCCGCGCGGTGTGACCGGATACTGGTGCTGGAGCATGGCGTGCTGCGAACTCCCGAGGCTGCGGCCACGGCGAGCGGGACCCTAGGGGGAGAAGCGAGCTAACGTGTTCGAACGTTATACAGAGAAAGCGCGACGCGTCATATTTTTCGCCAGGTACGAAGCCAGCCAGTATGGCAGCCCGTACATCGAGACCGAGCATCTGCTGCTCGGCTTGATGCGCGAGGACAAAGCCCTGGCCAACCGTTTCCTGCGGCAGCAAGGCTCGATCGAATCGATACGAAAAGAGATTGAAGCCCGCATCACCATCCGCGAGCGCATCTCCACGTCGGTCGAAGTGCCGCTCAGCGCGGAGTGCAAGCGCATCCTCAACATGGCGGCCGAAGAAGCGGAACGTCTCGGTCACAAACACGTCGGCACCGAGCATCTTCTTCTGGGCATCCTGCGTGAAGAAAAGTGCTTCGGCGCGGAGATTTTGATGGAGCGTGGTCTGCGGCTTTCCACGTTACGGGAAGAGCTGGCGCGCACGTCCGGTGAAAAAACGGCGGCGCGGCCAAAGGAAACATCTTTGCTGGCGGAATTCAGCCGCGACCTTACGCAAGCGGCGTCGGAAGGCTCGCTCGATCCGCTGGTCGGCCGCGAAAACGAAGTCGAACGCGTCATTCAAATTCTGTGCCGCCGCACCAAGAACAATCCGGTTTTGATCGGCGAGCCCGGCGTAGGCAAGACCGCCATCGTCGAAGGCTTGGCGCAGCGCATTTCCGATGGCGATGTTCCCCCGTTCTTAGCGGACAAGCGCATCCTTTCCCTGGATCTTTCTTTGATCGTGGCGGGCACGAAATACCGCGGCCAGTTTGAAGAGCGGCTGAAGACCATCATGAAGGAATTGATGGAGAGCCAGAACTCCATCGTATTTATCGACGAGCTGCATACGCTGGTGGGCGCAGGGTCTGCCGAAGGCTCGCTCGACGCCGCCAACATCTTGAAACCCGCGCTCTCACGCCGGGCGAATACCGCAAGTCGGTGGAGAAAGATCGCTCGCTGGAGCGCCGCTTCCAGTCCGTGAAAGTTCCCGCGCCGGACGAAGAGCAAGCGGTGCAGGTGATCCAGGGTGTTCGCGAGCGCTACGAAAAATTCCACGCCGTCAGCTACACGGACGAAGCGCTGCGCTACTCCGTCTATCTTTCCAACCGTTACATCCCCGACCGTTTTCTTCCCGACAAAGCCATCGACCTGATTGACGAAGCCGGCGCGCGCGTGAAGCTGCGCCAGGCCACCGTTCCCGAAGAAGTCGGCGAAGTGCAGAAGCGCGTGAAATTCATCACCCACCGGATGGAAACAGCCATCGCCAATCACGAATTCGAAAAGGCGCGTTTCTATTCCGAGGAAGAGCGCAAGGAAAAAGAAAACCTGCGGGGGTTGCGCGAACGTTTCAAATTGGACGACGCCTCGACGGGCATCGTGACTCGCGAAGACATTGAAGAGGTCGTTTCGCGCTGGACGGGCATCGGGGTGACTTCCATCAAGGAAGACGAACAACAAAAACTTCTGCGCATCGAGCCGGAACTGCACAAGCGCGTCATCAGCCAGGACAAGGCCATTACCGCGCTGGCGCGCGCCATTCGCCGCAGCCGTGCCGGTCTCAAGTCGCCTTTGCGGCCGGTGGGCTGCTTCTTTTTCCTGGGGCCGACAGGCGTCGGCAAGACGGAAGTGGCCCGGCGGCTGGCGGAGTTTTTGTTCGGTTCGGAGAAATCGCTGGTTCGCTTCGATATGTCGGAGTTCATGGAGAAACACTCCGTCTCGAAGCTGATCGGCGCGCCTCCCGGGTACGTGGGCTACGAAGAAGGCGGGCAATTAACGGAACGCGTCCGCCGGACGCCTTACTCGGTCATCCTGCTCGACGAAATTGAGAAGGCCCATCCGGACGTCTTTAATATATTGTTGCAGGTGTTCGAAGACGGGCAGCTGACCGACGGGCTCGGCAATACCGTGGATTTCCGGAACACGATCATCATCATGACCTCCAATCTAGGTGCGCGTCACCTGCAAAAGCGCACCACCATGGGCTTCCAGTCCGGCGCTGATGAAGCCGGGCAGAAAAGCATGGAAGATATGGTAATGAACGAAGTTAAGCGGGCGTTCAATCCGGAGTTTTTGAACCGGCTGGACGAAGTGATTATTTTCAATCCGCTCGGCGACGAAGATCTGCTCCGCATCATCGATTTGCTGGTGGGCCAGTTGAACGACACGCTGATTCACCGGCAGGTGCAGATTGTGGTATCACCGGAAGCACGACAGTGGATCCTCGAGAAAACGTGTGCGGACCGCAGCTATGGGGCACGTCCGCTCCGCCGGGCTTTGCAGAAGTATGTCGAGGACCCGCTCTCCGAGGCGCTGATCCAGGGTGGAATTCAACGGCCGGCGACTCTGCAGATCTACGTCGCCGGGGAAGGCCTGTCGTTCCGTCCCGTCGGTGAGGCAACCCCGGTCGTCCACTAGCGAATCTGACACAACGCACGGCCGGCCCACACCGGGTCCGGCGGGAGAAAAACAAGTTGAGTTTGGGGGCGCGGCCTTGACGACCTCAGCGGCCGCTCAAAGAAGAGTTTGTTCGCCGTGTGGATTTTTTGCGCCTCGAGTGACGTGGATAATTGCCATGGTGTTCCTTTTGGCGATCGCGTCACCGGCAGCCAGGCGGGAAGATTCCCGCGCGGATGCCTCCTCATCAGCACGCCCCTATTTGTCGTCCCCTTCCTTTGATGATGCCACCGGCAAAGACGTCCGGGAGGACCGTTCCGCCGCCGATCCGCAGGCTGCCAGTCAACAACAACAACAACAACAACAACAACAACAACAGTTGCTCGTTGAGCGCATCGATTTCATCGGCAATCGCCGCGTGCGCAGCGACACGCTGAAAGCGCGCATCTTCAGCCGCGACGGGGATGTCTACAATGAAGAGACCCTGCGCCGTGATTTTCAAGCGCTGTGGAACACGCAATTCTTCGAGGACGTAAAGCTCCGCGTGGAAGATTCTCCCAATCGCGCAGGCGGCAAAATCATCATCTTTGAGGTGAAGGAACGCCCGCAGATCCGCCGTATCCGCTACGACGGCATCCACTCCGTTTCCGAATCGGATATTCTCGACCGCTTCAAGGAGCGCAAGGTCGGTCTGAGCGTGGAAAGCCAGTTCGATCCCACGAAAATCAAGAAAGCAGAAGTCGTGCTAAAGGAATTGCTGGGCGAACACGGCCGGCAGTTCGCCAAGGTAACTCCGCAGTACGAGCGCATTGCTTCCAGCAATGCCGTCATTCTCGTTTTCAAGATCGAGGAAGGCCCGAAAGTCAAGGTCGGCAAGATCAAATTCACCGGAAACCACGCTTTCAGCGACCGCAAGTTGATTCGTGCCATGCGTCACGACCGGCCCTACTCGATTCCTCTCTACTTCTGGTATATCCCGGTGCTCACGAAGACGTACGACCGCGAGAAATTGAGCGAGGATCTGGAAGTCGGTGTGCGCGGCCTGTATCGCGACAATGGCTACTTCAAGGTGTCCGTCGGCGAACCGATTCTCGAGAACATGGACACCGAAGGTTATCGCCTCGGTGTTCCCCTGGTCATGGGACGCAGCCACGGCAAGGCCGTCAATATCACCATCCCCATCGAAGAAGGCGAGCGCTACCACATGGGCGCGCTGAAGATCGTCAGCGCCGACCCGGACAAGGCGCTGTCCCTCAAGGTCGAGGCCCTGAAAAGCGCTTTCCCCCTCAAACAGGGCGACCTCTTCTCCACCGAAAAGGTTCGCAAGGCCCTGGAGACCTACGGCAAGATCTACGGCGAATACGGATTTATCGATTTCACTCCCGAACCGGAAACGGAAATCGACGAGGAAAAGAAAATCATCAACCTGACGCTCAAGTTCGACGAACAGAAGCAGTATTTCGTCAGGCGCATCGACTTCAGCGGGAACACCACCACGCGCGACAAAGTAATTCGCCGCGAGCTGATGATCGATGAAGGCCAGCTTTTCAACAAACGTCTCTGGGAGCTCAGCATCCTGCGCCTCAATCAGCTGGATTACTTCGACAAGATCGAAGCGGACAAAGCCGCGGAGATCAAGCGCAACAACAAAGAAGGCACGGTAGACATCAACCTCAAGCTGAAGGAAAAGGGCAAACAGTCGATCGGCTTGCAGGGCGGTGTCAGCGGCCTGGCCGGCAGCTTCATCGGCCTCACCTACCAGACCAACAACTTCCTCGGTCTTGGCGAAACTTTGACGTTTTCGGCGCAGTTTGGCGATCTTTCCCGCAGTTTCCTTTTCGGATTTACCGAGCCCTATCTCTTTGATCGGCCCATTTCTTCCGGTTTCACAATTTTCTCCAGCCGTTATAAATTTGACCAAGCCAGACAGGCCGCACTCCTGACCGGCCAGTCCGTCAGCATTAACCCGCAATTCGTTCAGAACTACAATCAGGACAGCACCGGGTTCACGTTCTTCGCTAGCTATCCCGTCAGAAAGCTCTCGTTCACCCGAATCGGACTACAATATGGACTGACGCGGACCAACATTACAGCTTTTAACGATGCATCGAAGCTCTTGTTTACCCAGGTGCAGTTCCGCAGCATCGCCGGTCCGAGCGCGCTGAACGGAATCGTTTCGAGCACCATCACTCCCACCATCACCTATAACACCGTCAACAACCCGATCAATCCCACCGGCGGAAAGAGCTACTTCTATTCGCTTGGATTTTCCGGGCTCGGCGGCAACGTCAAGAGCATCACCAATGTGGTCGATTGGAAGTATTACCATCCGGTGAATAAACACCGCAATATTTTGGGTTTTCACGCCTCTGGCGCGTTTACCACCGGTTATGGAGGCGGGGAACCGCCTCCCTACAGCCGTTTCTATATGGGCGGGGAGTCCGACATCCGCGGTTTTGACATCCGCTCCATTACCCCGGTCACCTTTATCCCCGTCGCGACGACACAGCAGTTTACCTACACCTGCAACACCTGCCTTAACGGCTTTGGCGGGCCGACCCAGCGAGCCGTCAACGTCCCGGTGCTCGGCTATACCATCACTTTTCCGGGGGGCGACACGCAGGGGTATGGCAACGTCGAGTACCGCATTCCCATCGTGGGCAGTACGGTACAAGCGGTGCTGTTTTTTGACGGCGGCACGAACGGCATCCTTCGCAAGAATGCCTTGCAGCTCGACAAGACCGGCTTTGACCCGGCAGCTGGGCATTTCACCGGGCACGAATTTTCGCTTGCGCGGTTCAACGGGCATCGAGTTCGTCGTGCAGTTGCCGATCATTCAGGCGCCTTTCCGGGTGTACTACGCCTATAACATCCATCGGTTGCATTCCCAGCTCTTGGCGCCCCAGGATTTCATAGAGGCCAGCGAGATTTGTGATCCCTCTCTGGGCGACAAGGGCTGTACGCTCGGGCGCCTCCCCGCCACGCTGCCGCCGGACGTGTGGAGGTTCCAGGTCCGCCCGACGATCGAGCAGCTTCTGAAAAACCCGGGGAGTCTCAACTATTTCGAGCCGGCGCGGACGTTCCGCTTCACCGTCAGCCGGACGTTCTAGGGTGTGACGATGATGGTGCTTTTCGACTTGGGAATACGGCGGCGCGAAACACTGCAAATGCGGGGGAGACAGTGGGTATGAAGTGGCATAAGAGTGCGAGAAACATCCTGCTGGCAGCGGCGTTCGCCAGCTTGGGGGTCAGCGGGTGCGGCAGCAAGAGCGCGGCCAACCAGGTGGTTGTCAGCGTGACAGGCACCGTGTCTGTCATGGTGCCGACGCAAACGCAGACCATCACCGCCACGGTCACGGGCGCGACCGATGTATCCGCGACCTTCGACTGTTCCTACACCACCACGCCCAACCCAACCACCACCACACCGAGCCCCAAGCCTTCGACTTCTGCGGAATGCACCACCGCCAATGGCGCCGTCGGGGTTCTCTCCAACATTCAGAATAGCAGCACAACGGTCTCTTCCACTGCCACGTTCACCGCTCCGGCGGTCTTTCCGGATCAGATCAAGCTCCCCAACGTGACCGTCACCATCACGGCCACCTCCAACGCCGACAAGAAGAAGACCGGCAAATTCAGTCTTACCTTTGATTCCGGCATTCGCGTTCATATCGTTCCCGCCACGGCAACGCTGGCGACCACTTCAACACAGCTGTTTCTCGCTGAGGATGTGAACGGCACGGTCATCGATCCCAGCCAGCTAACCTGGGGAGTGACTTTTGAAGTCACCGCCAAGACCAACAGCGCAGACTGCAGCACCGGGGCCAACACTTGCGGTTCCATCGATAAGACCGGACTTTATTCCGCTCCTGCGGCGGTGCCAGCGGCGGCGCCATCTTCTACGACCACCCCGGTGAATGCCGCAGGCATCGTCACGGTCTTTGCTTTCTCCAACGTGGATAATGCGCGTATCGCGCAGGCCGCCGTCACCATTGTCCAGGCAGGGAACATTACCTTCAGCGGTATTTCGCCATCCGTCGCGGCCCAGGGCGCTCTCCAGCAGGACATTTTCCTCGCCGCCACCAACGGCAACTCGCAGATGGGCGTTAGCCTTTTTGATTCATCTGGCAATCAGACTACCATTAATCCACAAACGCAGATCAAGGTGGTCTTTGCCGCGGGATCCACTTCTACGTCCATCGGCGCGCGGGTTCGTCTGAACGCGGACAATTTAAAGACCCCCGGGCACTACACGGTCGAAGTGAC
>Ga0209376_1003829_pt1 | contig 13408 bp, 16 predicted proteins | sample GraSoiAngelo_134_FD_185891 | JGI IMG/M metagenome (GOLD analysis project Ga0209376, IMG submission 185891) | Grasslands soil microbial communities from the Angelo Coastal Reserve, California, USA - 14_0929_05_30cm (SPAdes) (version 2) | ecosystem: Environmental > Terrestrial > Soil > Grasslands ... | reverse complement strand
GGAAATGCTGCGCGATTTGGCGCACGGCTGAGGAGGTCGGAGATGAGAGATCCCCTGCTACCTCGGCCACATGAGCTCACCAATGTCTCAAAGCGAAGGTCGCCGCAGAGCGAATCCCCAATCGGGGCTTTGCGCTGACTCTGGTGAGAGTCGGCTTGCCTGGCACAGCTCTCGTTTGCAAAGTTACGCAGTATGAGCACCTATCCGATAGGCCCGGAAGAGAAGACGCGCGGGAAGCCTAATAGGGTCGGTCTGTGAATCTTGGTGGGTTTAAGGCGACAAACGCCATTCGTCTAAATCGCGGCTTTAGGAGCGCTCAAGCTTTTGCTATAGAACCCAGACCGGTCGAAGCAGCAAACGCGTCGCTTCCCGGCCGCGAGCATCGAGCAGGCATTTTTGATCCGGCGCGCGCGCGTCTCTGGCTGTTTGGCAGAGGTGATCCAGTGGATCCAATCTCGGCGCGCGTTGGGCGTGATATCCGTCCACAACGCGCGCGCTTTCGGGGCGGCCGCCAGCGCTTTCCGCAGATCTGGTGGCACCGTCGGTTCCGGTTCCTCTGCCGCCGGCGCGATCTCCAGGATGACAACGTCGCCTGCCTCTGCGCCGGCAGCTTCGCTCAGTTTCCGATTCACTTTGAGCCAATGGCTCTTTTGTCCGTCCGGCTCGAGCGTGGCTTGAAAAGGTTTGCCATTGATGGTGCCTTCGATCGCCGTCATGCCGCGCGAGGGGACCTTCGCGCTCGCGTTCTTTGGCAGGATGAGAAAGCTCCATGAGCCGGCCTTCCCGTTCTCAGCCGGCCGGAACAGTTTCGCTTTGAAACGGATCTTGGAAGCGGTCTTTGTCATCTGCCTGGTATCAGTAATAGGATGCGCTTTTTGAAAAATCCAGGAATCAATCTGTGAATCGCGACGGCGTCAGCCCTAACTTTTGACACAGCAGAGCACCGCTGACTCTCATGAGAGCGCGCTTGCCTGGCACAGCTCTCATTTGCAAGATTGCGCAGTATGAGCACCTACCCGACAGGCCCGAGGGAGATGACGCGCGGGATGGCTTACTTCCCGCGGATGCTTGATAAGATCCGGTTGCACGCGCGCGGGGAGCTGGGGGCCGATTATCACGAGAACCTAGGGAGCGCGACGGCGCTGGATGGCGTGTGCTGCAATTTTCTGCGCATGAAGTATGACGAGCTGCGCGAGCGCGTGCTTCAGGGCGGGAGCGATGAGGAAATTCTGGAGTGGTGCTTCGAGAAAGGTCGCCGGCTCAATGAAGGCGATCTCTTTGTCTGGAATGGATTCGCGACGAAGCTGGGCTGGCGCGATCGGGTGACGCCGAGGCTGGAGTCGCGCAAGAAAGCGTTGGGCGTGACAGACAGGAACGACATCGCCTGCATTCCAGATCTAATCGATTTCGACGAAAAACGGCTGAGTTAACGAGCTGGCGAGTTCACCGTCTTATTCCCGCACGATCTTCACTTTGTCCGAGCTAGCCAAATCTGGCTCAACCTTACAATCGGCGTCGAAATAAAGCCGGCATGCGTAACCTTCGGATTTCAATTTTTTTCGCGCTTCTAATGCCCGTGCGGCTTGCACTCGGTGATGATCTGGCGATTTCGATTCCGATTCAGCTGACTCATGCGATCACGGAAAGTGACGAGTGACCAGTGACGAACGGTTGCAAGTCCGTCAAGCGGCGGAGACGGTGGGTTCAGGAATGAAAGCTGAAGCAATACGGCCTCTCGCCAACTTACGCAGCAGCCTTGAGACGCTTACGGACTTTGAGGGGTTGAACCTCATCAGTGCCAATGCCAGAGAGCAAAACCGGCTCCTGATCAGGAAATTTCGCGATTAACGAAAGGCTGCCACCCAATGCTTCGACATAGCTGCGCAATGTGGAAAGCAGGAGATCACTCCTCTGTTCAAGACGTGAAACGCTGTCTTGATTGATTCCCAACGCTTTTGCGACTTGGACCTGTGTCCGTTCTCGAGCGCGACGCAGTTCTTGCCGCGTCATCTCCTCCGCAATCAATTCTGCAGCTCGCTTTTCTACTTTCTTGCGCCGTGCCGGGCCCAAGCGTCCGATGGCGTCATTTACATTCGTAGGCATGGAATTACCTCTTTTTCGTTTGTTTTATTCGATTGAGATGAGAGTCAAATCGTTCATCAGCTTTCTGGATTAGTTTGCGATAAAATTTCTTCTCGCTGCCGCCTGATTTATCTCCAGCGACAAGCAACAAAGCTTTGCGCCTGGGGTCGAAGGCAAATGCGACTCGCCAAACCCCACCAGCCGCTGTGAAGCGGAGTTCTTTCATATTGGCATGGCGAGATCCATTAAGTGTATCGACGTGCGGTCGCCCTAATTGCGGGCCCAAATTGTTGTAGAAGAAGCGTCATGGCAAGAAGCTCGTCCTGGACATCTGTGTGTAGTTTTTCATATTCGGGTTGAAATTCGTCGCCGAGCTCAACCGCCCATTTCACAGCTGAATATGTGCCATAATCCATATGGAGTCAAATACATATTTAATTACCACAATTCAAGGACCTGTGTTGCCTAAGACCATGATATTCAGTGTGTTGTCAATATGATGATCAGACGCTTCCTCCGGTTTCCGCTCTTTGCCTTAGTGGTTTCGCTCGTTTCGCGGCATGTTGCGGGGGCTGATTTTGCTATTTCGATTCCGATTCAGCTGACTCACGCGCAGAACTTCGATCCGTCGCCGTCACCGGATGGCAAAAAGTTTGTCTTCATTTCGGTCATTTCGGGCAAGGAACAGCTTTTTACCATGGATGCCGACGGCAAGAACATCGTGCAGCTCACGCGCGATGATGCCGACCACGAAGATCCGGCCTGGTCGCCGGATGGGAAGAAGATCGCGTTTGTTCTCATCACCAAGGAACGGACCAGCATCGCGGTCATAAACGCTGACGGCAGCAACGTCGATTTGCTAACGCCGAAGGAGCACAACACGATTCACCCGAACTGGTCGGCGGACAGCAAGCAGGTGATCTATTGCACGAACGACGATCTCGCGCCGCCGAAGAAGAACGAGGCGCAGATTAACTTTGTCGATCTTGTGACCAAAGAGATCACGCCGCTCATCACCGGCGGCATTAATACTTACGGATCGTGGTCGCCCAACATGAAACAGATCGCCTTCCGCAAAATCATTGGCGACGGGAACTCGGAAGTTTTTCTGGCGAACGCCGACGGCTCGAACCTGCGAAATTTATCTAACAATCCATTCTTCGACGGCTGGCCGGCGTGGTCGCCCGATGGGAAGAAGATCGCGTTCGCATCCAATCGGCGCGGGCACGGCTACCAGATTTTTGTGATGGACGCCGACGGCGCCAATGTGCGCCTCATCGCCAACACCGAAGGGCGCGGCACCGCGCCGCGCTGGTCACCCGACGGAAGGACGATTTATTTCACAAATTGCGTGGAGAAAGATTACGGAACGGACTGCGAGATCTTAATGGTGCGATCTGAGCCGCAACCCTTGAAGGCGAACTGATCCGAGCACCTGGCTCCTTCCTGATCGCATCATGTGGTTTCGTTCAATTCGAATGTTTCTAAGCGTGGTCGTGGCATGCACCATTTGTCACGGGCAAACTAAGAAACGCTCGGCCATTCAGTGGAAGCCGTCTGATTGCACCAGTCCATTGCTGTTACCGGAAGGTCTCTACGATCTCTCGCAGTTCGGCAAGGGACAATACCGGATCGACGGCAAAATGTCGGCCGGTCATTTTGACTGCATCTATTTTATCTTTCAGCCAGACGCTGCGCTCAATCCCGAGACTGTCGCCGGAGCGACCGAATCGTCGTTTGTGGTCAAGGACACGAAAGTTATCTGGCGCAGCTACAAGACTATCGTCGAAGGTCGTCCCGTCATTCGCAAGGAAGCGGTCATGCCGAACATTCTGCCGCATGAAAAGCAAGGCAATAGTTCGGATTACATCTGGATCCGAGTGGATGCTGATTCGCAACCGATCCTCGATCAATTAACGCCGGCGGCCGAGGAAATCCTGCGCGATTTGGCACAGCCACAGAGCTAATCAGAAGTCAGAGATCAGAGATCGGGAGTTTACGGGATGAGTTCCCACGTGTCACCCAACGGCACTTCGCTGTTTTGGCCGCCGAAGATAATCACATGGCCCAGCGTCGGGTCATAAGCCATTCCTGCCCCTTCACGCGCCGGAGGCCGTCGCGCAGTTCGCAATTGTTGCCAATCGGATCCCGTCCATTCCCATGTTGTGTTTTGGTCTACGCCACCGCTTCCGCCGCCGAACAGAACCACCGCGTCCAAGTTCGGATCGAACGCAGCCGAGGCGGAGTAGACCCATAAAGGTTGGGTGCTCGGAAATTGTAATGTCCATGCCGTGCCATCATAAGTCCAGGTATTGACCGGATTGATGTCAGCAAGACCACCAAATAAAACCACCTCGCCGGTGACAGCATTCACCCCAACCGCAGCGGACGAGCGAGCATACGGCAGCATGACGAGAGACAATTGGTTCCAGTCGGAACCGGTCCATTGCCACATCGAGTATTGGTAAAAACGTCCATCGAATCCGCCAAGCACATCGACGCTGCCATTCGGATCCGCGAACACCATCGGACTCGTGACAGGCAGGGGCGAATGCGCGGGCTGGGCCCGATTCCATCGCAAAGTCTTGCCGTTCCAAATCCAGGTATCGCCCAGATACCTTGTCCCGTTGTATCCGCCGAAGAGCACGACCTTCTGGGTCGAAGCATCGTAAGCTATCTGCGCGGCCGCTCGCCGGGGAGGTGAGATAGGTGTTGCCACTTGCGACCAGGTAGTTCCATCGAATGTCCAGGTGTCGTTAAGATATCCAGTACCGTCGTATCCGCCAAACATCACTATTTTCCCGCTGGCGGGGTCGTAAGTCATCGCCAGATACGAGCGTGCCGGAGGAGAAGTCGCCGGGGAAAGCCGCACCCAACGTTCGGGGCGCCGGCCATCGGCAGTTGCGCTCGAGGCGATCGATACGACAACGCAACACCCGACGATGCTGGCGAGAAAGAAGTGCCACAGGGTTCTTTCACGGCGACGCTTGACCGCCTTAGCACAAGAATCTTCTGCTCGTCCGAATGAAAAATATGGAAATCGCTTTTGCTTCATCGGGCGGAGTTAAACTACTGAACATGCATGCTGTCAAATCGATCGAACGACAACAGAACGGGTATCAGACACAGCGCGGTGTAACGGCCACCACACTCCAAATTCATACGCGGGTTGGCACCCCTTTTTGCCATTCCGAGTGAAGTCGCGGAATCTCTAATTTTTTTGGCGAAGGAAGAGCAAGAGATGTCTCGACTTTCGCTCGACATGACAAAGTGGATTCCTCGGCCACGCAAGAGGCCGCGGATCGATTTCATTGCATGAAAAAGTTTCCCAGAAAAAAAGTACGAGCGGTCATAATACGAACTACTAACGACGATAGTCAGTCGCTCTTAACCGCATGAAAAATTTGCTCTAAAATTTCGCGCAGTCCGAAACGAAATTGCCACTGCGGATAATGTGATTGAAATTTTCGCACATCGCTGATCCACCAGACGTGATCGCCGATGCGGTTGGTCTCCTCATAATGCCAGGTGAGCTTGCGGCCGCTAATTTCTTCACACAGCGAAATCGCTTCCAGCATCGAGCAATTGCAAAAGCGCCCACCGCCCATGTTGTAAACTTCCGCGACGCGCGGCTTATCGATGAAGGCAGCAAAGGTTTCCACCAAATCGAAACTGTGAATGTTATCGCGCACCTGTTTACCCTTGTAACCGAAGACGCGATAAGGCCGGCCGATCACGCAACACTTCATCAGGTAGGCCAGAAAACCGTGCAACTCCGCGCCGGCGTGCGCCGGTCCCGTCAAACAGCCGCCGCGAAAACAGGCCGTTGGAATTCCGAAATAGCGGCCATATTCCTGCACCAAAATATCCGCCGCGACTTTCGAGGCTCCGAAAAGTGAATGCTTGGTCGCATCGATACTCATGGTCTCGGGAATCCCCGGTTCGTATTCGTGACCAGGCTCGATTTCCCAGCGCTTTTCGAGTTCGCGCAGCGGCAGACGATTCGGAGTGTCGCCATAGACTTTATTCGTTGACGTAAAAACGAACGGTGCCTCGGGACAATTTTTCCGCGCCGCCTCGAGCAAATTCAGGGTGCCGTTGGCATTAACGGTAAAATCAGTTTGCGGATCGCGAGCCGCCCAATCGTGCGAGGGTTGCGCCGCTGTGTGCACTACGGCGCGAATGGTGCCGCGATATTTGGCAAAGAGCGCGCTGATGGATTTGGCATCGCGAATGTCGAGTTCGTGATGTTCATATTCACGCAAGTTTTTCACCAGCTCGTCACGCGTTGCTTTAGTCGAAGCCTCCGCTCCGAAAAATTGCGCCCGCATGTCGTTATCGATACCGACGACACGCAGCTCTTCCTGCGCAAAACGTTTCGCCGTTTCCGAACCAATCAGGCCGGATGACCCGGTGACGATAATTGTCTGCATTCAGGCCGAGTTTAGAAGTGGTTTTAAAACTCGGAAACCCTCACCCAACCCCTCCCAAATGGACCATTTCTGTGCCCTCACTGGCACTGGCGTGTCCGTCTCTCCCCCCGCGGGAGAGAAGGGGGCGAGGTGGTACCTTCTCCTCGTGGGAGAAGGTTAGGATGAGGGCGTTCTCCGAGAATCTGCATCGCCAATTTCATTTTTGAAACCGCTTGTAGAGCAAGTAGTTCACGATTTCTGTTCGATAATCCAGGTTACGCTTTTCGCGTTCTGATCCACGCGTACGGCCGGAAGAGCAGAGTCTCCGGAAAAAATGCGCTCGATTAATTTCGGATCTTTGTTCGGGCCGATAAGAAAACAAACCGCCCGGGCCGCAAAGATTAATGGGAAAGTGAAGGTCAGCCGCCATGAATTCAATTTGGAAACGTAATTTGCCATGACACGCCGCTGCGTTTCCGAGAGCGCCTCAGTTTCCGGAAAAAGTGACGCGGTGTGTCCATCGTCGCCTAGCCCAAGCAAAATCAAATCGTGTCCGAAAATTTTCTCTCCCCTCTTCGTGGCCAACGCATCCAGCTGCGCTTGATATTCCTTTGCCGCCACAGCCGGCTCGAGCTCGCCCCGCATCCGCAAAATCGATGAATCCGGTACGGACGCCGGCCGAAACAGGGCTTCGTTTGCCATTCGGAAATTGCTCTCGTTGTTTTCCGGCGGCACGCAACGTTCGTCACCAAAGGTAAACAGAATTTTTTCCCACGGTAAATCGCGCTTTGCCATTTCCGCATAAACCGAGCGGGGCGTCTTCCCACCGGAAAGCGCAATCCGAAATTGGTCACGCTGGTCGAAGGATTCGCGCGCCTTTGTCAGAATGAAGTTCGCAGCGTCCCTTGCGAATGTTTTAGAGCGAAGAACTTCGCGAGCCATCAAATCGCGCAATGCGAAAGACCGCGCTTTTCCAAGTAACGCTGATGATATTCCTCGGCGCGGAAAAATTTCGGCGCCGGTTCAATTTGGGTCACAATCTCGCGCTTGAATCGTCCGCTCTTTGTCAGCGCGTTCTTGGATTCTTCCGCCGCCATTTTCTGCTCCGGCGAATGATAAAAAATGACCGAGCGATATTGTGTGCCAACGTCTGGCCCCTGCCGATTCAACGTTGTCGGGTTATGGTTTACCCAGAAAACGTCGAGCAATTCGCGATAGGAGATTTTCGCCGGATCAAATTCAACCTGCACGACCTCGGCGTGTCCGGTTTCATCCGTGCAAACGTCTTCGTAAGTCGGGTTATCTTTGCTGCCACCGGCGTAACCAACCGCCGTGTCGACAACGCCTGTCAATTTGCGAAGGGTTTCTTCCACTCCCCAAAAACAGCCCGCGCCAAAAGTCGCTTTTTCCGTTTCCATAAACCAACGATGAAACGGGTGGGTGCGTCACGCAACACGCAGTTGCTTTTCTTAGCAAGGAACGGGGATTTCCAAATCGTCGATTTAGACAAACCGCGGCTAGGGTATCTGGTTAGCGTCCGCTCCAAGATGATTCCGCCTCTCCCTTTCCAAAAGGGAGAGGATAAAGGTGAGGGATTTTCTCCTCCGCTGGATTAGTGCATTCAAACGATCGCACTCGATCTCCGCTTCCTACTTGCGTCTGCGACAACGCAATTGCAACGTCCGCCCAATGCAATCGGCCGCCACCATCGATCGTTTCCGTCCACCGATCGTCATCCGCGCCCTCAACCGATTTGGCGCGATGCTTAATGGCCAAGTCAGCCGCCGCATTGCGCCGCAAGACTTGATCGAAATCGCAAAACGCCGCGCCAATCTTGACGATTTCGGCGAGGGTGATTTTCGCGAACCGCTTGCCCGCCTGCTTGAGTCGTGCTGGCGGGACGCGCGCCTGAATGTGATCGGAAACATCGCGCTGCGTTCCGATGTCCTCCGCATTCTACGCAACCGGCTCTTGCTGCAACGCGACCGGAGTCTGCATCCTGAAATCGCACAGCACCAAATCCGCGCCCCCCTTTTTGTGGTGGGGTTGCCGCGAACTGGAACAACGTTTTTGCATACCTTGCTCTCCGCCGACCCGGCGAATCGCGCTCCACTGACCTGGGAAGTGATGGAACCTTCACCGCCCACGAACGCGGAGAAACAACGACGTATCCGACGCGTTTCGCAAAATCTTGCTTGTCTCGAATGGATGGCGCCAAACTTTCGGCAACTCCATCCAGTCGGCGCACAATTGCCGCAGGAATGCGTCAGTCTGATGAGCCCGAGTTTTTTGAGCGATCAATTCGACACCATGTACAATGTGCCGGGTTATCGAGAATGGTTTTTGCAGCAAGATCTGCGTCCGGCCTACGAATTTCACCGGCGCTTTCTCCAACATTTGCAGGAGCGAGAAAATGGACGCCGTTGGATCCTAAAAGCGCCTACCCACATGTTTGCGCTACCGACGTTGCTTGTGACCTATCCAGACGCGCTTTTCTTGCAAACGCACCGCTCTCCACTCGAAGCCATCACTTCTGTCTCCAGTCTGATCACGATTTTGCGACGCGTCTTTAGCGATGCAGTCGATCCAGTTGAGATCGGCACGGAAGCGATGCGTTATTGGTCCAAAACGCTTACAAAATTCGTCGGCGAACGAGATCGCCTCAGACCAGAACGCATCTTCGATATCTCCTACGTCGAGCTCCGACGCGATCCGATCACCGCTGTCCGTCGCGTTTACAAACATTTCGGCTGGTTACTATCACCTCGAGCGGAAAACCAGATGCGCGAGGTCCTGGCAAAACAACCGCGCGACGTGCACGGTTTTCATCGTTATGAGGCAGCGCAATTTGGATTACGCCCCGAACACGAAGAGGAATTTTTCTCGAGTTACTGCGAGCGATTTTCAGTCGGCTCACCAGTGTCGCCGCGGCCAATTCAACGAGCACCGGCGCCAGCTTCAGCGCTGCACTAATCGCGATTTGTCCGGGACCGCGTCGGCTGAGAGCAGCTCCATCTCTTCAAGATAAAGGAGCTCGCACGCGCCATTACCCGAATCGGTGCGGCTCAATGAACTGCGCCACGTTCCGATGTTCGGACCGGTTGCCTGGACCAATTCACCACTGAGATGAACAAGCGCTCCAGAACGCAAAGATTTACAGCGAGCGGCCAACTCCGACGTCGACGGAATGATGTGAATATTGGTCGCGTGATTGACAATTTGTTCCACCGCGATTGGAGGTGGCATTTTGTATTCGTACCAAAAGAAGCGCATGCTTTGACTTATGTGCAATCGATCCAGCACCTGTTGGTCGGACATCGGGCCCCAACCGATCGCCAGATCGATTGGCACCAGCGACGCTCCCCGATCGTATTGGTAAATTTCCGAGTGCAATAGCCGTCCATCGACCGCGAAGCGCGCCAGGGGTTTCAAATGGAAAGCACCGAAATCGAATTCCGGCTCGTTGCTCGGCAAATTGACTTGCGTCGGATCCGACGCAATCAGCACGCCTGGCGGATAAGTAATCGGCCGGTGCAAATGCCAGTGGGCAACCCACACCCCGGCGATTGCCAGCAAAAGAAGCGTCTTTTTCACAAAATCTGATAATTTCCATGTATTTAAGAAGCAATTTTGATACTCGCTACCCGTCCTCCCAAGCGCAACCGCCTGCCGCGCCGTAGTGAATGTGAAGGCGGGAGGGATCCCGTCGCGACATCTTTAAGGCAACTTCCACGGCCTTCCTCGACTAACGTCCAGAATGACGTAGCTGCTTTAGCTGGAAGATCTCGCTCCGCGAGACCACGCTTGTAACAAATGACTTTCGAAACTTCCCGAGTAATTCCCGCGGATCATCCCAGCCTGGCCGGGCATTTTCCCGGTGCCCCAATCGTGCCCGGCGTCGTGGTTCTCGAAGAGGTCGCCGCCGCTTTGGCCGAGTGGCGCCAAGGTTCTCAGCTCAGCGGCTTACCTTCGGTCAAGTTCATCGGGCCGATCAAACCCGGGCAATCATTTATCGTTGGTTTCGATTCGACAAATACTGCCGGAAATCAGATCGATTTTTGCTGCCGATTGGACGGGCGCGTGGTAGTTGAAGGTCGCCTTGAGATCAGTTGCGGCGCCAGTATTTAATCTTCACCCTCGTGATCCGCGTCTGGCGCGATGGCTCGAAGATTATCCGCCGTCGTTATTCAGCGAAAGCCTCTATCAAAGCATCGAGTTGATGGAGCGCTATAGTATCGATCTCGCGATCGATCTGCTTGCCCGCTTGAATGTTCTCGAGCAACTCGATCGATTGCGATCGACCCGCGACCTTTGTGATACTCTTTCGTTCCCATCGCGGTTTCGCTCCACCTTAGGTTGGCTTTTGGAGCGCCTGGTTGAAACAGGTTGCATCGAGGCACAGACGGAAAACGCAGAACGTTCTTACCGTTTGATTTGTTCTCCGTGGCAACCGCAATGTGCCGAGCTACGCGCGATTGCGCTTGAGATTGATAGCGCCAACGCGGCGACTCTGGACCTGCTCGATTATGCCGCGAGCCTTTACCCACTCGTCGCTGTCGGAAAACAAAACGGCGAACAGGGCCTGTTCTTACCACAGGGAATAGCCTTATGGTTGAACTATTTTCATAATAACAATTTAACCTATGCGGTAAATAACTGGCTCGGTGCAGTAGTAGCAACTAACTATCTGACTACTCGATCCAGGCTTCGAGTACTGGAGATAGGCGCCGGCGCCGGCAGTGCTAGCGAGATTCTGCTTCGCTACTTAAATGAACGCGGCCTTCTTCCCCGCCTCGAACGCTATCTGATTACAGAGCCGAATGCATTTTTCCGGCGGCGCGGCCAACGTCGACTATCGCAGCAATATCCCAATCTGCCGCTTGAATGGGGTACTCTCGACATGAACCTACCATGGGAAACTCAAGGGATTGCTCGCGGCGAGTTCGACCTAGTTTATGGCGTCAACGTGCTGCATGTCGCCAAGGATCTCTTGTTCAGCTTGGCTCAGGCTCGTGACGCGCTCGCGCCGGGTGGCTGCCTGGTAATCAGTGAGTGCGTGCGCCCCTATCTCAACCAACCGATGTATCCGGAATTGGTATTTCAGATCCTGGATAGTTTTACCGACGTCGATATCGATCCGGAGTTTCGACCTAATCCCGGTTTTCTCACCGCGGATCATTGGCGGCATGCCTTCAGGCGCGCCGGCTTCGAGCACACGGAAGTAAAACCAGAGCTCGACGGTATTCGCGAAATCTATCCCCACTTCTTTACTGGCGCGATTTGCGGACAACGCAGCAATCCACCGCGGGCGAACTGAACGAACAGCGCTTGGAAGTTAGGCTTCCAGCCTGACTCGGCCGACATGCTTCCAGCTTGTCGCCCTTCGTGATCATCGCCGGGCAAGATGCCCGTCGTCCGAGACAGGCAGAGATGCCTATCTTCCACCGCCGTATCATGCCGCTTTTAAGGAGCTTGCCGGATTGGGACGAAATAGTGGCACAGCCATCTGGCTGTAGGGCCATCGGGCTTCTTGCCCGTTAAACCGCGGACTCGCACGAGCTCGCTCCTCCATGTAATTATGAGACATGACCGTGGTGGCGGACAAAACCCTGCATACGCGACGTTGGACAGATCTGCCCGAGCGCGGCACTCCCGCCATGCTGCGCTTGATTCATTGGACCGCGACCGCCATTGGACGCTGGGCGGCAAGGCTCTTACTATATCCAGCTACGCTTTACTTCGTCATCTGCGCGCACACCGCCCGGCGAATGTCCTATCAGTATCTAAAGCGCCTGCGCGGCCGTCCGGCCCACTGGTGGCATGTGTTTCGCCATTTTCATTGCTTCGCCGCGACTATCCTCGACCGAGTCTATTTGCTTACCGGCGCATTCCAGCGCTTCGAGATAAAATTTCATCACCGTGAAATACTTCATCAACAGGTCGAAAGCGGCCAGGGTTGCATTCTTTTGGGTTCGCATCTGGGTAGCTTTGAAGTGTTGCGCGCCCTCGGAGTAACGCGCGCAGAATTTCCGCTCAAGGTCCTGATGGACGTTGTCCACAATGAAAACATCACCCGCTTTCTTGATGCGCTTAACCCCGAGATCGCCAGCACCGTCATCGTTCCGGATCGCCCGGATACATTGCTAAAAGTAAAGGAGAGCCTGGACGCCGGCTTTCTCGTTGGAACGTTGGGTGACCGGCCGACGAGCGACGGCAAGACCGCGAAGTGTCAATTCCTCGGCGCACCGGCAACCTTTCCGATCGGCGCCATTCTCATCGCCGCCATGATGCATTGTCCCGTCATCCTGTTCTTCGGCCTCTATCATGGAGGCAACCGCTACGAAATTTTTTTTGAGCGATTCACCGAGGAAATAGTCCTGAATCGCGACCGTCGCGCCGAAGACATCCAGCATTGGACGCAACGTTATGTCGATCGTCTCGAGCATTACGCCCGGATTGCGCCTTACAATTGGTTTAATTTTTATCCGTTTTGGGATTAACCGCTGTAGCACAGCCATCTTGGCTGTGGGGCCAACGGGCATCTTGCCCGTTGATTGTGAGTTCATAAAGTTTGTCGGACCCAGTCGTATTTAGTTAATGACCACTCCTATCGACAAAGCCGAAATCCGCAGACTCATCCCGCATGCCGGAACAATGTGTCTGTTAGATAGCGTGCTCGGTTGGGATGACGAATCCATTGTTTGCACCACTAATACGCACCGAGATGAGGCGAATCCGCTCCGACGTGACGGGCGACTCTCTGCCTTACATGCTCTTGAGTACGGTGCACAGGCCGCCGCCATTCATGGCGGATTACGCGCGCGCGCGGCCGGTGCAACCGCACCGCCATGTTATTTGGCCGCCCTGCGAGACGCGCATCTGCATGTCGCCCGCCTCGATGATCTCGCTTCGCC
>Ga0209376_1003828_pt1 | contig 13412 bp, 15 predicted proteins | sample GraSoiAngelo_134_FD_185891 | JGI IMG/M metagenome (GOLD analysis project Ga0209376, IMG submission 185891) | Grasslands soil microbial communities from the Angelo Coastal Reserve, California, USA - 14_0929_05_30cm (SPAdes) (version 2) | ecosystem: Environmental > Terrestrial > Soil > Grasslands ... | reverse complement strand
TGGCGCGTAAACGTTCGCGTGACTCGGATCCATCGAAAAAAGTTCACCGCGATCCTGAAACATGAAACCCAAACGGGGCACTACGATCCCGCTGCCCATCCCGCGATAATTGCTTTGTATGAGCGAGACCATGTTGCCTTCGTCGTCAGCTGTGCAGAGATAAATCGTATCGCCATGATCGAGCGCCGGATTGCCAGCTTCGACCTGTTTGGCCGCGCGATTTGGGTCAATGAGTTTGCGACGCTCCGCTGCGTATTTTTTCGAAAGAAGACCGGCCAGCGGAATTTTTGCAAAGGCGGGATCTGCGTAGAACTTCGCTCGATCAGCCCACGCGATTTTCTTCGCCTCGATCATTGTGTGCAGCGTCTCGGGTGAATTGCGTCCCATCGCGTGCAGATCGAATCCTTCCAGAATGTTCAACATCTGCAGCGCCGCGATGCCCTGACCATTTGGTGGAAGCTCGAAAACATCGTAGCCACGGTAGCTCGTCGAAACAGGCTCGACCCAGGTCGATGTATGCTTCTCGAAATCGGTTTTGCGCAGAAAACCGCCATTAGCCTGCATGAAAGCGCCGATCTTGTCGGCGATTTCTCCTTTGTAAAAGACGTCGCGACCTTTTTCACTGATCAGTCGCAAAGTTTTCGCGAGGTCTGGATTTTTGAAAATATCCCCCTTTGCTGGTGTGCGGCCCTTGCCGTCGAGCGTGTAGGTTTCCAGAAATGCGCCCGGCAAACCTTTATACAGCCGCGGGCCAAACGCCCAGTAATACGCAATCAATTCCGTGACCGGAAAACCCTCTTCAGCATATCGGATCGCAGGCGCAAGGTCATCGCTCAGTTTCAGTTTCCCGAATTTTTTGTGCAGCTCCGCCCATGCGTCCACTGTTCCAGGCACGCTGATTGGCAACATGCCGATCGGTGGAATCGTTTGGCGATGCAGTTTCGCCAGCTCGGTCTTCATCTGATCATAACTCAGACCGGCCGACGAACGTCCGCTCCCATTGATTCCGTAAAGTTTGTTTTCCTTCGCGCTGTAAACGATTGCGAAAAGATCGCCGCCAATTCCATTCGAGACTGGTTCCATTAAACCGAGGGTTGCATTTGCAGCGATCGCCGCATCCACTGCGCTACCACCGCGTTTCAAAATCTCCACGCCGACCTGCGTCGCCGCTGGAACGCTGGTGCAAACCATTCCATGTCGCGCCAGAACCTCCGATCGCGTGGCGAAATTTTTTCCCGTAATGCGATCGATCTGGGCGTCGAGCCGAAGACCAGCTAACAGAACCAGCAGTGCAAAACCTAGTGGCTTAATCCAGCGCACCAGCCACATTAGCGCCTTGCATTTAAAGAGTGCACTTGAATTTTAGTTTCCAATTGTATTTGATTGCGCACCACGAATGAGAATGTCTTCCGATGACCAAAAAGCAATCGGCTTGATACTGATCTGCGTGGGATTTCTTTTCTTTCTGATCGGGCTTGCTGCACGGCTCAAAGAAAGTTTTCAGTCCCGCGCTGAAATTTCGACCGCGGGCTTCACCGCCGCCGCGATTATGGCTGGGTTAGGCGTGATCGTGTTTCTGTTTTCCTGGCGAAAGAAGCAAGGCTGAAAACTGGGTCTATCCTGGGTAGGAGCTGTTGACCTCAACAGCCCGGGCGATTGCGGTCAATCGCCCCTACCAAGCGTGCTCCAAAAAAGCGGCGGCGACCTTCCAGATCGCCGCCGTTCCCCTATTGCTCCCAAGAATCGAAGTTATTCTTGCATGGCGTCGTGCAGTTCTTTTTTGGCGTTCATCATGTCCTGATGCGCTTTTTGGATGGCATCGAGTTTCTTCTGCTGGTCCGCATTGAGCAGCGGACGAATCTGGGACAGCGTGCTGTCCATGACCGTTCTCATTTTCTGCATCGCCTCCTGATGAATGGCGGCGATTTGCGGTTTGGCCTGATCGAGGATTGGCTGAACCTTCGTCTGTTGGTCAGATGTCAGATTCAACTTCTCGGTTAGATGCCCAAGGCCGAACGCGTGACCGTGTGCGCACCCAGCTCCTCCCGGACCCGGTTGTGCGTACACAACGACAAATCCGCCAAGTGCGATCGCACCGGCGGCCACAACTGCTAATAGCTTTCGTTTCATAGTTTGATGTTTGTTGTTAACTGGTGCGCTCTTCGCGCTGTTCAAAGATGATGACCGGCTGGCAATCAGGCCGGTTACATTTTTTTGCGTTGTCCGGTGGCGTAGCGGAGCTTGTGTCAACCGCCTGCCCAATTTAACAACAGGTGCTTGGCACAAGCACCTGTACACACAAAGTTGTAACCGCAACGCGCCATTACCGGTCATTGGTAATGGTGTGGATACGCTCTCGACCACATGGATGATTCTGACGCAAGCGCGCTGGTTCAGGCTGCGCTTCAGCATGATGACGAAGCAGCTCGGGCGCTGGTGCGTCAGCTTTATCCGCTGGTCGCAAAAGTGGTTAAGGCGCATCGACCGCGTCGAACAGACGAGGAGGACCTTTGCCAAATGATTTTCATCAAAGTATTCCAAAAATTATCACAATTCTCCGGTAAAGTTCCACTGGAGCACTGGGTCTCGCGCGTTGCGGTGAACACTTGCCTGAATCAAATCGAGTCGGAGAAAGGGCGCCCTGAGTTGCGGAACGCCGATTTGAGCGAGGAAGAGCGTGCCGTGGTTGAGAACCTGGCCACTTCCTCCGAAGAGCTGGCGCCAGACCAGCGTTTCGCGTCGCGCCAACTGGTCGAACATCTGCTTGCCGCGCTCAAACCGGTCGAGCGGCTTGCGATTGATTTGCTATACTTGCAGGGGCGTTCAGTTGAAGAAATCCGCAAGATCACTGGCTGGAGCGCGGCGCTGGTTAAGGTGCGCGCGTTCCGAGCTCGGCAAAAGATGAAACAACAGCTCGTGAAAATTTCGGCAAGAGAAAAACAATGAAGAAGGAGAAAATCGATCGGTTGCTGCAATCTGCCGCGCAGGCGCGCGAAGAAGCCGAGGCTGCAATGCCGTTCGGCTTTGACACACGTGTGATTGCGCTCTGGCGCGCGGTTACGCCAACGCCCAATGGGGTCATATCCCTGGTTCGGCGCGTGGCATTAATATCGGCAGCTGTGATTGTGATTTCGACAATCGCTTTCGTTCGTGAAGCGAGTCAGAGCCGCGAAATCGGTGAATCTTTTGCGAATGAATTCGCCATCGCGGACACGGCCATTCAGAATGAATTCTCGCAATGAACCAGGCATTGAAATGGAAACTGATCGTGGGATTCATCCTTGTGTTTGTCGCCGGGGGAATCAGTGGCGCGTTCCTTGGAGGATTGTATGCCCGGCATCTTTTCTTTGGATTTCATCATCCCGAGCAGATCGGCGCGCGCATGAAAGAAAGGCTCCGCACCGAGCTTAACCTGACGCCGGAACAACTCGCCAAAATTTCGCCAATCATCGACAAGACAGCAGTGCAACTCAGAGAGATTCGACGGGAGACTGCCGGGCGTGTTCATGTGACGATTGCGGAGGCGCACCGGCAGATGGCCGCCAATCTCACAGACGAACAGCGCCAAAAATTGCAACAAATCGAAGAGCGCCATCACCGCTGGCGCCATGGTCGCTTCCCGCATGAATTGCCTGCCGAATCCCCCTCTGCGACTCCGTAATGCTGTAGTGTGCGCTGTCCTCAGCGCAGTAATTTCACGTATCGCCCAAATGTCCGCTGAGGACAGCGGACACTACAGCACCGAGTCGCAGACAGGATTGTCTGCGTCACTTTTCACGCTTCCATGATTTCGCGAAGAAGTCGTGGCCCGCGATAAACGAATCCGGTGTAAAGCTGAATAAGCTGTGCGCCGGCCTGAAATTTTTCGCGCGCCGATTCTGCGTCGAAAATTCCACCGGAAGCGACCACCGGAATTGCGGACTTCGCAACAATCTCGCGCAGCAGCGCTGTCGATTTTCCCCGCAACGGCGCTCCGCTCAAGCCGCCGTCTTCATCCAGCGCCGGCGGAATCGAAGAGTGATCTAGCGTCGTGTTCGTCGCGATGATGCCCGCCACCGCGTTTTCCTCACAGGCTGCAAGGATCGCTTCCAATTCGATCAGCGAGAGGTCGGGCGAAATTTTCACGAGAATTGGTTTGGCGGCTGTGCCTCGTTCATTGCCAATTGCCTGCAACAACTCCGAAAGCCTTTTGGGTTCCTGCAACTCGCGCAAGCCGGGCGTGTTGGGTGAGCTAACATTCAGCGTGACGTAATCGGCAAAATCCCGAAGCAATCGAAACGAGTAGAGGTAATCGTCCTTGGCCTGTTCAAGCGGCGTTGCCCGGGATTTGCCAATGTTGATCCCGACTGGAACCGCTGGCCATCGTCCGCTCCGCCGCAGCCGGCGCAGTCGTTCCGCGATCGCGTCTGCACCGTCGTTGTTAAAACCAAGGCGATTGATCAACGCTTGTTGCCCGGGCAATCGAAAGATGCGCGGCCTGGGATTTCCCGGTTGTGCTTTCGCAGTCACGGTTCCGATCTCGATGAAGCCGAAACCCAGTGCCGCCCATGCAGGAAGGGCAACCCCATTCTTATCCAATCCAGCCGCAAGTCCGATCGGATTTGGAAAGTTTAACCCGAAAAGAACTTTTGGTTTTGGCGGGGGCTGAAAAGCCCTCAGCGTTCGCAGCGCAAGATCAAACTGCGATGCCTGTCTCAGCAGCGCGATTGTGAAATGGTGCGCCGTTTCAGCATCGAGCGAAAACAACAGCGGCCGGATGAATCGTTCATAGCCGTTTTTCATGTGATCCGCCGCTTCAACGCTTCAACGCTTCAACGGTTTAACGGTTTAACGTGCCGATCTCATTTGCCGATACAAAACTGGCTGAAGACCGAGTCGAGAATCTGTTCCACATCGACTACGCCGATTACTTCCCCCACCGCGCGCAATCCCTGGTCAAGATCAATCGCGACGTACTCTGGCGATATGCCCTGGACCAAGGCTGCCCGCGCCCGATCACACGATTCCAAGGCGCGGCGCAGGCAATCGCGATGCCGCGTATTGATCGCCACTGCGCTTTCCGGCCTCAGATTTTGCTGCCTGATCCGCGCCAGAATTTCCGTTTGCAGCCGTGGCAGGCCTTCTCCAGTTACGCAGGAAATCCGCAACGCCGGGAAATTTTTCCAGTCACTGTCCTCCGGCAAATCGCTCTTATTTAAAACGACAATTTCGTTCCCGTCGCCGGCCCGGCCATTGAAATGCGCCGGACTGGGCGCGTTGCGATCGGCGATGTGAAGACGAAGGTCTGCCAGTTGCAGCGATTTTTCAGTGCGCGCAATTCCTTCGCTCTCCAGTTCGCTTTCCGAAGCGCGCAGGCCGGCGGTATCGAGCAACCGGATGGGCACACTGTCCAGGTTAACCGTCTCTTCGATTGTGTCGCGCGTCGTGCCATGGGTGTCGCTGACGATCACTCGATCGTAGCCAAGCAGTCGGTTGAGCAAACTCGACTTACCCGCATTAGTTGCTCCGTAGATCACTACGCGCACGCCTTCGCGCAGAACGCGACCCTGATCGGCGGTCGCGAGCAACGCGGCAATCTCTTCGAGAATGCAATCGAGCCGGGCGCACAATGTTTCGCCTTCATCGGGGGCGATGCCCTCCTCGGGAAAATCGATCGACGCGTTGATGTGCGCCAGTAGTGCGATCAATTCATCGCGGATTTGCCTGATTTGATCGCCGAGTCTGCCTTCGAGTTGTTCAGTGGCAGAACGGAGCGCCAGATCGGTCCGGGCGCGAATCAGATCGATCACGGCCTCGGCCTGGGTGAGATCCATTTTTCCGTTCAGAAATGCGCGCTCAGTGAATTCGCCGGGCCGCGCCGCCCTCGCCCCTGCGCGCAGGCAGGCTTCAAGAACTTTCGCGGAAACCAGCGTGCCACCGTGACAACTGATCTCGACCAAATCTTCGCCCGCGTAACTGGCCGGTGCGCGATGGATTGAAAGCAGCACTTGATCGATCAATTGATTTTCTGCGCCGACGATTTCGCCCAGGTGTTGAACGTGTGAGGCAAACCGGGACGGCTCTTCTTTGCCGCGGAAAATCTTGTCCGCGATTTGGACTGCATTCGCACCGGAAACGCGGACCAACGCGATGGCGCCTTCACCCGGCGGCGTCGAGATGGCGGCGATGGTGTCGGAAACAGTCATGATTCTCGAACCGCAACTGTATGGCAACCGCTCCGGTTGCCAAATTCGGCTCCGCAGCCTTTCGTCAGATTTCCCGTGTGCGTGTTACGCGCACATGACTTCCCTGGGGGCTGCGATTAATTTTTTATTCTCCTCCATCGCGCCAACGGTGATCCGGACCCATTCGGGTAAGCCATAACCTTTGAGCGGCCGCACGATGATTTGCCGTCGCAGCAGTTTCTCGAAGAGCGCACAACCATCGCCCACGTTTACCATCACGAAATTCGCGATGGCTGGCACAAAGGGAACCTTCAATTCGCAAAATTGTTCCTGCAAATAAGCGCGGCCTTCGTCGATCACGCGCTTCGTCTCGCGCAGGTGCGCGTCGTCCTCCAGCGCCGCGAGCGCGCCTGCTTGCGCGATGCTGTTCACATTGAATGGCTGCCTCGTCTTGTGAAGGACCTCGACCAAATCCGCGGTCGCGACGCCATAACCGATCCGCAGACCAGCCAGTCCATGAATTTTCGAAAACGTGCGCAGCACCACCACGTTTCGTCCTTCGCGAACGTACTGCAGCGTGTCGGGCGGATCGTCGAGGAATTCAAAATACGCTTCGTCGAAAACGACAACGATGTTCTTGGGAACGCGCGACATGAAGCTGTCGATGGCGCGCTGCGAAATCAAGGTGTCCCGTGGGATTGTTTGGATTAGGAATGAAAATCAGGCGCGTTTTCGGCGTGATTGCATCCAACGTCGCGCCGAGGTCCTGTTGAAAATTCGGAGTCGGCAATTCGATCGTGCGCGCAGCGAAAGAGGTCGCGAGCAGTTTATAGATAATAAACGCATACTGAAAAATAATTACGTCATCGGCCGGATTCAGAAATGCGTGACCGAGAAATTCGATCACCTCATTTGAGCCATTGCCGAGAATCACGTTCTCTGGCGCGAGACCGAGGTTGGCTGCGACCGCTTTGCATAAGTAAAAGCCGGTGCCGTCCGGATACAGATGTGCGTTGCTGAGCGCTGCGCGCATCGCCTCGATCGCCTTGGGAGAAGGCCCCAGCGGATTCTCGTTCGAGGCCAGCTTGATGATTGCGTCCGGTTCGGTGCCGACCTCGCGCGCTGTCTCTTCAATTGGTTTTCCCGGCTCGTAAACCGCGATGTCCCGCAGTTGCGGATTGGCCAGGTCCCAGATTGAAGTCATGCGCGGGGAGATTAGATGGAAGTGGCGAAGTTTCCAATTCGCCTCTTTTGAAACTTGAATCATGGGCCTCGCAATAGGAGACTCAAGGCATGAATCTAGACGAGCTCCGGCTCAAGCTGACAGCCGTTTTCGAGCCTGCCCCAGAGGGCGGGTACACCTGTCATTTTGACGAGTTACCAGAAGTTTTTTCAGAAGGTGAAACTCTGGGGGAAGCCAAAGCAAACTTGCTCGACGCGCTCACGCAAATAATGGAATACCATCGCAAAGAGGCACGAAAGAAAACTACACCCGGCGTTGTGCGCGAGGAACTGCAGTTAGCGGCCTTTTGAAACGTCTCGACTTGGAGCGCCATCTCCGCGCGCATCGATGCTTTCTCGTTCGTGACCGCGGTCGCCACGCGATTTGGAAGAACCCCGTCAACGGCAAGGTCGCCCCAGTTCCACGACATCGCGAAATTAAAGAAGGCACCGTCGGCGCTGTGTGCCGCCAACTCGAAATACCGCAACCGTGAGGCACTCAATCGTTGATAGACCGCCGCGAATGCCACCACAAAAAGCTGTTCAGAGCGTGTGATCTGTCTCAATGTTTGAGTTAAAAAGTGACAGCAGACGACGAGATCATTTACCTCGATAACAACGCCACCACACCGCTCGATCCTGCGGTGATTGAGGAAATGCTGCCGTTTTTGACGAAGTATTACGGCAACCCTTCCAGTGGGTACGCGTTTGCCGCGCGAGCGCGAAAAGCTGTCGATTTGGCGCGTGGTCGGCTGGCAGCGTTAGTCGGCTGTGCGCCATCGGAAATAGTTTTTACAAGTGGGGGAACGGAATCCAACAATGCGGTGATCAATTCTGCAGTTCAGTTTGAGCCCCACGGGAAACATGTCGTGACGAGCGCCGTCGAACACAGCGCCGTGTTGCGTCCCTGCCAGGACCTCGAAAAACGCGGCTGTGCCGTGACATTTCTCGGCGTAGATCGACACGGCAATGTCGATCTTGCCGATTTGGAAGCTGCGATTCACCCGGAAACTGCGCTGGTTTCGATGATGTGGGCGAACAACGAGACCGGCGTGCTGTTTCCGGTTGAGAAAATTGCTGAGATTTGTCGGCAGAAAGGGGTGCTCTTTCACACCGACGCTGTGCAAGCCGTCGGGAAAATCCCGATTCGCCTGCGCGATATGGCGATCAATTTTCTCTCCCTTTCCGCGCACAAATTTCATGGGCCAAAAGGCGTAGGCGCGCTTTATGTCAACCGGCGAACGCGCTTCAACCCTTTAATTGCAGGCGGCGGCCAGGAAAATGGACGCCGGGGCGGAACGGAAAACGTCGCGGGAATTGCCGGCCTTGGAAAAGCTGCTGAACTGGCGGTCAAGTATCTCGAAGAGCGGAAATGCAGCATTCGCTCAATGCGCGACCGCTTTGAAAAGGCGATTCTCGAATCCACGAGCGGGACATCCGTGAATGGCGCTGGCGCGCTGCGCATCCCAAACACCTCAAGTCTATCATTTGAAGGAATTGAATCGCCCGCCGCGCTCATCCTGCTGGATCGACATGGTCTCTGTTGCTCAGCTGGTTCTGCCTGCAAGACCGGTTCGCAGGAAGCGTCGCATGTGTTGCGGGCAATGAATCCGAATGGTGATGGCGCCCGGCGCAGTCTGCGTTTTTCTTTTGGCAGATTTAATAGTGAAGCCGAGGTCGATCACGCCATTGAACTCGTTCCGAGAGTAATCGGGAAGCTGCGTCAGATGCCCGCGCCGGCTCCTGTAGCAACGGCTCTGTGAGCCGTTCGTTTGGTAAGGCGGGACCTTTTTTCACCCGGTCACCGGTTCGACAATTTTCTTGCAGCGCAATGTTGTGCCGACTTTTCTTATCGTGATGAACACGCCACGAGACCCTGCGGCTTCACGTTACGATCACGTCGGGAAAGGTCTGCGCCGGAGCGATCTCGATCCGGATCCAATCAAACAATTTGGAAACTGGTTCACCGCCGCAATTGAGGCCGGTATTCGCGATGTTAACGCCATGAGTCTCGCAACGACTGGTCGCGATGCCAGACCGTCAGTCCGGATTGTTCTGTTGAAAGGGTTCGACCAGGACGGGTTCGTCTTTTTTAGCAACTACGAGAGTGAAAAAGGGAAACAGCTCGAGGCCAATCCGTACGCGGCGCTTGCGTTCTACTGGGTCGAACTGGACCGGCAGATTCGCATCAGCGGAAAAGTGAAGAAAACGTCGCGGAAAGAATCGCAAACCTATTTTCATTCGCGCCCGGTAGGCAGCCAACTGAGCGCCTGGGCATCGCGTCAAAGCGAGGTGATTGACGCACGGCGCGTGCTCGATGCGCGCATGGCAGAGATGATGGAGCGCTTCGCAGGCAAGCCTGTTCCGTTGCCGCCGCACTGGGGCGGTTACCGGCTTAAACCCGATACGATGGAATTCTGGCAAGGCCGTCCGAACCGCTTGCATGATCGCTTTGGTTACACGCGACAGAGCGATGATTCGTGGCGAATCGACCGGCTGGCGCCATGAAGAATGACAAATGACGAATGTCTAATGACGAAGGAATGACGAAATCCGAATTACGAAAAACGTGCCAGCTATCGGCTTAGTCATTTGAGCATTCGGGCTTCCTTCGTCATTCGTCATTCGAGCTTCGTCATTAATTACACTATTGCTCGGTTCGCCGAATTTTGGGATAATTGCGAAACGGATCGAATCTTGTCGTGAACTCGGGCACTTGGCTTCAAAGGCTGTGGTGGAAAATCCGCGACCTTTATCACCAATTGAAACAGTGCCGCTTCAGCATTGTTGTCGCGATCATCGGTCTTTTTGTGTTTACCAGCGTCGCGCAGGGCATCGAGGTTTTGCGCACGGTAGGCGAAGGGCTGGCTGGCGGCAGCCAATGGTACGAGCTTCGGGTGGTGTTTTTCTTTGTAGCCTTGATGCTGTGGGCCGTGTGCAGTTGGTACGCCTGTCGGGTCCTGCTTTATTTTGATTTTCAAAATGCGCCATCGTCGGGCGCGCGTTCGAAATGGGCGGAAGCAAATGTGCCGCGTCTCCTCGGCGTCGCGCCCATCGTCATCCTCGCGCTCGGATTTTGGACCGCCTCCCGCCGACACGCTCCCCAAGACAAAACGCAATACTGGCTGCTCGGGTTTGCTGGGCTTTGTGTCTTGTTGGCGATTCTTTTCTATGTCTTGCTTGCGTATCGGCGCGAAATTTTTCGGCTCGGCCCTATCGAGACGGTCAAGCATGTGGATCAACTCAGTCGTGGCACGAAGGCCGGGGTTGCTGTCGTCGGATTCATCTCTGTGTCGCTTTTCATCGCTTTCACGATCGCTCCAGTGGCTGTGGCCCAAAAAATTGGAATGGGGACCATTCTTCTTCTTGCCGCTTCTTCATGGGTCGTGCTCGGAAGCTTTCTCGTGTTCTTGAGCGCCCGCTGGCAATTTCCAGTCATCAGCAGCCTCGTCATCCTCGCGATTATCTTCAGTCTCTGGAACGACAATCATCGCATTCGCACGGTTCCAGCGCGTCCTGTCCAGCGCGACAGTGTCATTGCCGCTTTTGAAAAGTGGCACACACTGGTCCAAAAATTTCCTGGACCCCATCCGCTCTACATCGTGGCAACGGAGGGCGGTGGAATCCGAGCCGCGTACTGGACGGGAATTGTTTTGGGCGGACTTCAGGACGCAAATCCAAACTTCGCCAACCACCTTTTTGCCATCAGCGGAGTATCTGGCGGCAGCCTCGGCGCGGTCGTATTCGACGCCTTGGTTGCTGAAAACGACGGTCGCTCGTACCAGGAAAATGCGCACGAGATCCTAAGCCGGGACTTTCTCTCGCCGGCACTGGCGGTAATGCTCTATCCGGATTTGGTGCAGCGCTTTTTGCCCGTTCCGATTGCTTATTTCGATCGCGCTCGAGCACTGGAGCTCGGATGGGAAAAAGCGTGGCGAGACCGCATGGCGAATGATCGTTTCTCTCGCTCCTTTGTCGATCTTTGGCCGGCTGATTCTCAAAAGTGGGTGCCTGCGCTTTTTTTAAATGGAACGTCCGTCGAAAAAGGCAATCGCATCATGACCAGCAATCTCCGCGTCACCGATAGTTTTTTCGATGTAGAAGACGCCGCGGTGAAACTCAGCCCCGACGCGCGAGCGACACAGGCCGGCTGCCACATTCCGCTCAGCACCGCCGCTCACATGAGCGCGCGTTTCACCTACGTGAGCCCGGCTGGCCGGTTCCCGGATGGCACTTACATTGTCGATGGCGGTTATTTCGAAAACTCCGGCGCCACCGCTGCGCTCGAAATCGTGACCCGCATCAATGAATTGTGCGCCTTCAAACATATCACTGATGTCGACCCGAAGGTCATCATGATTAGCAACAATCCGCGACGGCCACCGATCGCTCCCGCCAAAGCCGGTCCCGAGAAAAGCGGTCCGACGTTGACTCAACCGGAGACAGTCCATGGATATCTGCTGGGCGAAGTCATGTCTCCTGTTAAGGCGATGCTCAATGCGCGCGACGCCCGCGGAACGTTTGCCCAGAAAGCAATTGCCCGCCAGCAGCGTCGCTTTAAGGCGGCCGACATCGCTCCGCCTTCCAAAGATCAGCCAGAATCGCTGAGTCACGACATCTTTTATTTTTCCCTGGAAGACCGAGACGTGCCGTTACCGCTGGGTTGGATGCTTTCCGATGCCGCGGCGAAATCAATGCGTGGGCAATGGAATTTCGATGGCGTTGTCGTCCGGAACAAAACTGCGGCCGAGGAAATAAACCGGACTTTGCCGCCGCCTGCTCCCTGAACTTCGGTCGCTGAGTTTTGAGCTCTTCGGCTAAGATCGAACTCGTCCGCGGCGACATCACGAAGCTCGAGGTCGATGCCATCGTGAATGCAGCAAATACGACGCTTCTTGGCGGCGGCGGAGTTGATGGCGCGATTCATCGCGCGGCCGGACCTGAATTGCTCGCGGAATGTCGAACGCTGGGCGGTTGTGAGCCCGGGAAAGCGAAAATTACTCGCGGCTATCGTTTGCCTGCGCGCTTTGTCATTCACACGGTCGGGACGATCTGGCGCGGCGGGAAACATGGCGAGCCTGAGACGCTGGCGGATTGCTACCGGAATTCATTGCAGCTCGCGGTGGAAAACGAAATCAAAACGATAGCGTTTCCGGCGATCAGTTGCGGCGCCTACGGCTATCCCGTTGAAGAGGCTGCGCAGATCGCCGCAAAAACCACGCGAGAATTCTTCGCGAAGGTCGATAGACTCGAAAAAGTGATCTTCGTTCTCTCGGGCGACGAAATTTACGACGCCTATCGCCAATTTGTGTAGCCGCTTCCCTGTGGGAAGCGCGACGGCAGCATTCCATGGCACGTCACTGCCGCATTTCGCACAGCGAAACGGCTACAGAAGTCGAGAAACGCAATCGCGGCTCGGCATACGATTTCTTTGTGTATGATTAATCCGAACGAAAACGATCTTACGAGGGACGAACCGCTTCCGGCGCAGCGTCAGCCGCACGAAGAAGAAATTGGCTCAAGTGGGCGTGAGCAGTTTCGTCGAGCAACCAGGAAAATTTCCACGGCGATGAGTCAGACGTGGGATGGAACAAAAGAGAAAGCCGGCCGCGCGCGGGAGCGCACCGAATATTTCGTGCGCGGAAATCCCGTGCCCACGATCCTCGGCGCACTGGGCGTCGGGATCGCGATTGGCCTTGCGATCCGCTACGCCTCCGCGACGGAGCGAAAGACGGAAATTGAGGTTAAGTCACCGCTGGGAGATCTCAACTGGAGCCTGCTCTCGCTGCCGTTCCTCTGGCCACTGTTCAAATCGGCCAGGGAAAAATATGAAAAGTCGGCCGACGCGATGAGAGACGGGGTCAAACGGCTGAAGAAAATCGATGTGAACCGTTACGCCAAGCCAATTCGCAAGCGTTGGAAAGCGTGGACGCGCTGAGCGCCGCTCCAAGGCTAGCTGCTGTAGCCACGGCCCTGTGGGCCGTTTTGCAACGCAGCGCCGAGGCGGACCGGCCGCAGGCCGGTGGC
>Ga0209376_1003824_pt1 | contig 13426 bp, 12 predicted proteins | sample GraSoiAngelo_134_FD_185891 | JGI IMG/M metagenome (GOLD analysis project Ga0209376, IMG submission 185891) | Grasslands soil microbial communities from the Angelo Coastal Reserve, California, USA - 14_0929_05_30cm (SPAdes) (version 2) | ecosystem: Environmental > Terrestrial > Soil > Grasslands ... | reverse complement strand
AGGACTATCGCGTCGACTGGGTCTACCTGAAGCTCAACGACCCGGAGCGCGAGACGATCCTCTGCAAGGATCCGTTCCAGTCCCACGACGAGCGGGTCGAGCGCCTGATCCGTTCCTTTTAGTTCGATGGCGGGCCTCGGCGGGCCCCCCCAACCCCCCGCGCTCGGAAGCGCCCCGGCGGAGCCGGCGCTCTGTGAGCGATTTCATTGGAGCGAGAGGCTAGCCGATGCAGAAACAGGACGCCATTGTCGTGGGCGCGGGCCCCTATGGGCTGAGCATCGCCGCATATCTACAGGAGGCGGATGTCGAGCCGTACGTCATCGGCCGACCGATGGCGTTTTGGAAGGAGCACATGCCGAGACGGATGCTCCTCCGCTCGCACATCGAGGCATCCAGTATCGCCGCGCCGCACAAGCAGCTATCGCTCGCCGCCTACCAGCGAATGACGGGAAGCCCAGTGACGGAACCGATCCCCGTAGAGGACTTCATCGCCTATGGGCAGTGGTTCCAGCGGCAGGTCGTTCGGAATCTCGATACCCGCCAGGTGCGAAGCATCGCCTACGACGGCGATGTCTTCGCTCTCTCCCTGGAGGACGGCGAGCGACTTCTGGCGCGCTCTGTCGTCCTGGCGCTCGGTATCGGTCTATTCACGCACCGACCGCCGCAATTCGCGCATGTGCCTCGAGAGCTCGCGCCTCACTCCTCGGATCTCGCTGATCCTGCGCAATTCAGGGGCAAGCGCGTCGCGGTCCTGGGGAGAGGGCAGAGCGCACTCGAGGGTGCGGCGCTCCTCCATGAGAGCGGCGCGGACGTTGAGATCCTCACGCGCTCGGCGGGCATCGAGTATCTCGCCTATCCGTGGCGGACGAAGCTCTTCAGGAAACTCACCCCGGGACCGCTGACGCGATTCTCCCACATGGTGATACCGCCGACCGACCTGGGCCGATTCAGGACGGTCAGAATAATTGCGGATCCTGACAAGTTCCGGCGGCGATCCCCCGAAGCCCAGGCGGCTCTGGCGAAGGTGGCCACGAAGCCGATCGGCGCGTACTGGCTACCGACCAGGCTCAAGGGCGTGCCGGTGAGAGCGGGGGTCCGTGTGGAACGTGTGGACGTGGTCGCGGATGGCCTGAAGCTCGCGCTGAGCGACGGTGGCACGACGTGCGTGGACCGAGTCGTGCTGGGGACCGGCTACACCGTCGATGTCTCGAAGTACGACATTCTCGACGGGTCGCTGCGGCGGGCAATCCGAACGTGCGACGACGGATATCCAGTGCTCACCACGGGCCTTCAGACCTCGGTCAACGGGCTCTACATGGCGGGAGTGATCGGGGAGAAGGCGCTGGGGCCGACGTTGAGATTCGTCACGGGAACCAGCAATGCCGGGCCGCGGGTCGCCGCGGCGATCGCCGGCAAACCGGTCCGTCGGTAGCTCCGAGGGGCCTCGACCGGCCCCCCACAGCCCCGTCGCTCGGAAGCGCCCCGGCGGAGCCGTGACGCTCCTCGACTTCGCTTCGCGTCCGCGGGGTCCTCGACGGGCCGACGGCGGTCGGTGCGGTCGTTCGCGCGCGATTTTCGTAACGTCCACGGGCCTTTTGCGATTTCGCCGGAGACGCGCGCGATACAACGGGAGGCGTGAATCGCACGCGAATACACGACCCGCGGTGTGGCCCTTCGAAGTTGACACCCCGCGCGCGGGGGTGCAATTCTGATCTCCCGCGCTCATTCGAGCGGACTCACAGTATAAGGAGCTCTCGATGTTCACGACTCAGAAAGGCGCCCAGAAGCAGGGGCCGCTGCCAGCCTCGGAAAACGGCAAGCCCACCGCTTCGGTCCCGCTGCTGACGATCATCGGCGAGCGCGCCCGCATTGACGGCAAGTTCGACATCGCGGACTCGATCCAGGTCGAGTGCGAGGTCGGCGGCGAGCTGAACGTCGGCGGCAAGCTGGTCATCGGCGAGAAAGGAATCGTGCACGCCAACGTCCAGACCGTCGACGCGATCATCATGGGGCACTACGAGGGCACCATGGTCGCGACCGGCAACGTCGAGATCACCGAGACCGGCCACGTCAGCGGCAGCATCACGACCGATTCGCTGGTGATCTCCAAGGGTGGCTTCTTCAACGGCAACGTCACGAAGATGAACGAGCTGACACACGACTCGCGGCCCGTCTACATGGCCGACGACAAGCAACCGGTGCATTTCGGCGCGCCGCGATAGCCAGGCCCGCGGGAGACGACGCCCATGATGTGGAAGAAGCGTAAGCACGCGGCCACGCCCAAAGGCAGCGACCTCACCGCCTTCATCGACGAAGGATCCGAGATCGAGGGGAAGTTCACCTTCCACGGGACGGTCATGATGAACGGCAAGTTCAGCGGCGAGATCGTCTCCAGTGACACCCTGATCATCGGCGAGAAGGGCGCCGTCCACGCCAACGTCCGCGCCGGCATCGTCTTCATCAATGGCGAGGTGGTCGGCAACGTCGTGGCCAGCGAGCGCGTCGAGCTACGCGGCTCGGCGCGGGTCTTCGGCGACGTGGAGGCGCCGGTGGTGGTCGTCGAGGAAGGCGTCTTCTTCGAGGGCAACTGCAAGATGACCAAGATGCAGGGAGCCGACGGGCCCCCGGCCGCCCGGCCCGAGCCGCTAGATCGACCAGCCTCTCGTCACCTCACGAACGCTCGCCAGTAGCGCGCCCGCGTCGACCGTCACGAGCCGCCCGCGCGCGACGACTCGGCGCCCGTGGACCCACACGTCCGTCACCGCGCGCGGCGACATCGCGTAGACGATCGATTTCAACACGTCCGTCCTCGGGTGGAGCGACGCGTCGTCGAGGTCCACCGCGACGAGGTCGGCGAGCGCGCCCGGCGCCAGCACACCAGCCTCGAGGCCGAGCACCTCGGCGCCCGACCGGGTGCCGAGCCCGAACACCGTGGCGGCGTCGATCGCCCCGCCGTCGAGGAGGCGCACGCGCTGCAGCAGCGACGTCATCCGCATCTCCTCGAAGACCGAGAGGCGGTTGTTGGTGCAGCCGCCGTCGGTGCCGAGCGCGACCCGAACTCCCGCGGCCAGGAGCTCCGGCACCCGCGTGATCCCGTCACCCAGGAACATGTTGGAGCTGGGGCAGTAGGCGAGCGCGGCGCGCCGGGCGCCCATCAGCCTGACTTCCTCGTCGTCCAGCCAAACGCAGTGGACACCGATCATCCGCGGGCCGAGCACGCCGAGGCCGTCGAGATAGCGGATGGGGGTGGCGCCGTGCTCGCGTCGCGTCCGCTCGCCCTCGTACTGTCCCTCGGCCACGTGGATGTGGAAGCGCGTGTCCTCATCCTCCGCGAGCTCCCACCCCGCCCTGATCATCGCCGGCGACGCGCCGTGCGGGCTGTGCGGCGCGGGCTGGATCAGCGTGGTCTCGGCGCGCCGATGTGCGGTCATCAGCTCGCGCGTCCGGCGGGTCGCATCGGCCACCGTCTCCCGGTAGCGCGCGGGCGCGCCCTCCCAGTCGTACATGGCGCGTGCGAGGACGAGACGGATCCCGACGGCGCGCGCCGCCTCGATCACCGCCTCGGCGTTCTCGTTGCCGTCGTCCTGGAGGTAGAAGAAATCCACACAGGTCGTGGCCCCGTGCAGGAGCATCTCGGCGAACGCGAAGGAGGCGCCGAGCGCGATCGCGCGGCGGCTCAGCCGCTGCGAGAACGGGTACAGCACGCGATCGCGCCAGCCCATGAAGTCGAGGTCGTCGCCCAGGCCCCGCAGGAGCGACTGGAAGGTGTGGCAGTGCGCGTTGACCGTGCCGGGCAGCAGCGCCTTGCCGGCCAGCGCGACGTCGCCGGGTCGGAGGCGCTCGAGGGGCTCGATCGATGCGATGCGTCCGCCGTCGATGGTCACCACTCGGCCCGAGGCCAGGCCCGTCTCGGTCAGGACGAGCTCGGGAGCGAGCCGCGAGATCACTCCGTCGCCGGCCAGGACGCTCAGACCGCCATGATGCGGTAACCGCAGTCGACGTAGATCACCTCGCCAGTGATCCCCGAGGCCATGCGGGACGCGAGGAACAGCGCCGTGTCCCCGATCTCGCGCAGCTCGACGTTGCGGCGCAGCGGCGCCCTGTCCGCGTGGTGCTTGAGCATGTCGGTGAAGCCGCGGATGCCGCGGGCGGCGAGCGTGTTGACCGGGCCGGCCGAGATCGCGTTCACGCGAATCCCGCGCGGGCCGAGATCGGCCGCGAGGTAGCGCACCGCGGCCTCGAGCGAGGCCTTGGCGACGCCCATGACGTTGTAGCCGGCGGCGACGCGCTCGGAGCCCAGGTACGTCATCGCGAGCACCGACGGCCCGTCGGACCGCTCGAGCAGGGGCAGCGCGGCGCGCGTCAGCCCGACCAGCGAGTAGGCCGACACGTCGTGCGCGACTCGAAACCCCTCGCGCTCGGTCGTGACGAAGGTGCCCTCGAGGTCCTCGCGCCGGGCGAAGCCGACGGAGTGGACGAGCGTGTCGAGCCGCTCGAGGTCGCGCCCGACGCTCGCGAAGACGGCCGCGACCTCGCCGTCGGAGCTGACGTCACACGGATAGACCAGCGAGCCGGGCAGCGTGGCCGCGAGCTCCTCCACGTTCTCCTTCAGCCGCTCCCCTTGATAGGTGAACGCGAGCCGCATGCCGGCGCCGGAGAGCGCCTGAGCGATCGCCCACGCGATCGACCGCTTGTTGGCTACGCCGAACACGATCCCTCGCTTGCCGCCGAGCAGACCCATGCGTGGAGCCTCCGGTGGCCATGATACGGCGAGCCGCGCGCCTCACGCGTCACTCTCTCGAGGGGTGACGTTGAGTACAATGGCGGCGCAACGTCATGGCGATCCTCTATGCGCTGATCGCGGCGCTCGGGTTCGGGCTGAGCGCTCCGCTCGCGAAGTTATTGCTCGCCTCGGCGTCCCCCCTGCTGCTCGCCGGGTTGCTCTATCTGGGCGCCGGCGCGTTCCTCGGGCTCGCCCGCGTGGGGTGGCGTCGCCGGCCCGCGGTCGGCCGGCGGTTGACGGCGCGCGACCGATGGATTCTCGCCGGCGTCGTGCTGGCCGGCGGCGTGCTGGCGCCGCCGCTGCTCCTCTGGGGTCTCTCGCGAAGCCCGGCGGCGTCCACGGCGCTGCTGCTCAACCTCGAGGTCGTCTTCACAGCCCTGTTGGCCGGCGCCGTCTTCGGCGAGCACCTGGGCGCGCGCGTCGGCGGCGCCGCCGTCGTCATGGCGCTCGGTGGGGTCGCGCTCGGCTGGGCGCCCGGCAGCCTGACGAGCGTCGCCGGGTTCGTCGCGGTCGCCCTCGCGTGCGTGCTGTGGGCGCTCGACAACAACCTGACGAGCCTCATCGCCGAGGGTGACCCGCTGCTCATCGTGATGGTCAAGGGGCTCGGCGCCGGGACCGTCAACACCGTCCTGGCGCTCGCCGCGGGCGAGTCGCTGCCGGGGCCGCGGACGATCGGCCTCGGGATGGCCCTCGGCGCGGTGAGCTATGGCACGAGCCTCGCCCTGTTCATCCTCGCGATGCGCGATCTGGGCGCCGCGCGGACCGGCGCCTACTTCGCCACCGCGCCGTTCTTCGGCGCGGCCGGTGGCATTCTGCTGCTCGACGAGCCGCCCACGCCGGGCCTCCTCGTGGCCGCGGGGCTGATGGCGCTCGCGACCTGGCTGCTGGTCGGCGAGCGCCACGCGCACACGCACCGACACGCGGCGGCCAGCCATGCGCACGTGCACGTCACCGACGCGCATCACCAGCACGAGCACTCGGGTCGGGAGGGCGCGGAGCCCCACGGCCATACGCATTCGACGGGCGCGCTGGAGCACGAGCACCCGCACACTCCGGACATCCACCACGATCACGGTCACCCCTGACGCGCTATACTCGCGGCGCGCCACCGACACATCCACGAAGGGAAATCCACGTGAACGATCAGAAGGCGCGGCTGGGTATCGTCCTGGCGCCGTTCGCCGCACTCCCCGCGGCCGAGTTCGTGGCCGTCGCGCGCGAGACGGAGGCGCGTGGCTACCACATGGCGTGGACCGGCGAGGCCTCGGGCTACGACGCGATCAGCCTCATGACCACGATCGCCGGCCACACCGAGCGGCTCCACGTGGGCTCGGCGGTCCTGCCGGTCCAGACGCGCACGCCGGTCGTCCTGGGCCAGACCGCGGCGACCCTCGACCATCTGGCACCGGGCCGCGTCGTACTCGGCATCGGACTCTCGAGCCGCGTCATCGTCGGCGACTGGCACGGGCTCACGTTCGCGCCGGCCATCCGGCAGATCCGCGAAGCGGTGCAGGTGATCCGCATGGTCGCCTCCGGAGAGCGCGTCACCTTCGAGGGCAAGTTCTACCGGGTGAAGAACTTCCGGCTGACGGCGCCGCCACCGGCCCGGCCGGTGCGCGTCGTGCTGGCGGCGCTCGGCCCCGAGATGCTGGAGCTGGCGGGAGAGATCGCCGACGGCGTCGTGCTGAACTGGATCCCGCCCGAGACCGTTCCCGTCTCGATCCAGCATCTGGAAGGCGGCGCGCGCAAGGCGGGCCGGACGCTCGCCGACTTCGAGATCGCGTCGTTCATCCGCACGTGCGTCACCGACGACGCGGCCGGAGCGCGCGAGGCGCTGGCGCGCGACATCACGGGCTACGCGACCGTGGACGTCTACGCGAGCTTCTTCCGGGGCGCCGGCTTCGCCGACGAGGTCGACGCGGTCAACGCCGCGTGGCGCGCCGGCGACCGTGCCGGCGCGGTCAAGCAGGTGTCGCGACGGTTCCTCGACGGCCTCGGTGTCGTGGGGCCAGGGGCGTTCTGCCGCGAGCGCATCGCCGAGTTCGCGCGCGCCGGGCTCACGCAGCCGGTGATCGTGCCGTTCGCGCCCGGCGCCGGCGCCGACGCGCGCGCGTCGCAGCTCCGCACCCTGCGCACCTTCCCGTGAGCGAGAGATCCCCGCTCCGCGTCTTGGGAGTCATTCCCGCGCGGCTCCAATCCACGCGGCTGCCGCGCAAGGTCCTGCGCGAGATCGTCGGGAAGCCCCTGCTCGTCCACGTGTGGGAGGCGGCGCGCCGGGCACCGGACCTGGACGACCTGCTGGTGGCCACGGATTCCCCGGAGGTCGTGAGCGCCTGCACCCGCTTCGGCATCCCCGCGGTCATGACCTCGTCCGACCATCCGTCGGGAACGGACCGGATCTGGGAGGTCGCCCAGACGCACGCCGCCGACGTCTACGTGAACATCCAGGGCGACGAGCCGCTGACGACGCCCTCCCACATCCGCTTGCTGGTCGCGCCGTTCCGCGAGCGCCCGGACACCCAGGTGTCGACACTCCGGATCCGCCTCTTGCCCGACGAGGCGGACAACCCGAACGTGAACAAGGTCGTCTGCGGCGTGGACGGCCGCGCGCTGTACTTCTCCAAGTATCCGGTCCCGTACGACCGGGACGGGATCGGCGTCGTCCGCTGGAAGCATCCGGGCTTCTACGCGTATCGGAAGGCGGCGCTCGACGCCTTCCATCGCCTGGCTCCCTCGCCGCTCGAGCTCACCGAGAAGCTCGAGCAGCTCAGGTTCCTCGAGAACGGCATCGCGATCGTCGCGACGGAGACGACCGAGCCGACGATCGGCGTGGACACGGAAGCCGACCTGCGAGCCGTCGAGAGCCTCCTGAGCGCGCGCGAGGCCGCGAAGGGTGGCCGCGCTACACTGCGATGAGGATGAGATTCGCGGTGGCGGTCGCGCTGACGGTCGCGATGCTGACGCCCGCCGTGTGCCTGGCCGAGCCCAGCTCGCCCGCTGCGGATCCAGTCCGGCAGCCGCCGGCCGAAGGCAGTGCGGAGAGCGAGTTCAATCGAGGCGTCCGCGCCCGCGTCGCGAAGGACTGGTCCACGGCCGTCGCCGCGTTCCGCGACGCGATCACCGCGCGCGCCGCGTTCCCGGAGGCGTGGAACGAGCTCGGCTACGCGCTGCGCAACCAGGGGCGGTACGTGGAATCCCTCCAGGCCTACGACGAGGCGTTGCGGCTGCGGCCGAACTTCCCCGAGGCGCTCGAGTATCAAGGCGAGGCGTACGTCCTGATGGGCCGACTGGACGACGCCCGGCGAGTCCTCGAGCGCCTCGGCGCGCTCGACGCCGAGCGGGCGCGCGAGCTCGCCGAGGTCATCCAGAAGAGAAAGTAACGCCTAGAACCTCGACGCCGTGAGCGTCACGTCGGCCTGCGCCCACGCCTGCCGAAAGCGCTCGGCGGCCCTCGCGGCATCGGCGGTCTTGCCCTGCGCTCTCAGGGCCTGCGCGAGACCGAAGAGCGACCAGCCGTTGCCGGGATTACGCTCGAGGTCCTCCCGATAGACCCGCTCGGCGTCGGCGGCGCGGCCGGCCTGGAGCAGCACGGCCCCGAGGGCCTGGCGCACGGGGAAATACCAGGGCGGCGGCTCGGTGAACCAGTGGCCGTCCTGCTCGGCCACCGCGGCTCGCAGGAGGCGCTCGGCGGTGACGCCGTCGCCGGCCTTCGCCGCGATCTCTCCCGCCAGCACGTTCGCCGCCAGCTGCAGGACGTTCTTCGCGCGGAAGAAGAAGGCGAGGCTGCGCGCGGGCGACACCGAGCGCAGCAAGGTCTCGAGCTCCGCCAGCTCGCGGCGGGCGCCGGCCGCATCGCCCTTCGCGTTGAAGGCCAGGCCGCGCGCGTACCGCCAGACGCCGGTCGTGTAGATCCACTCGGCGGGCGGCGCCGCGAGCCCGAGCACGTCGTCCCAGCGGCCGAATCGGGCGAGGACGACGATGGGGGCCACCGGCGCCGTCTCCATGTCTGGCATCTGCTTGATCATCTCGGGCGGCGCCGAGGCCGCGAACTCACGAGCGGCGCGAATGGTCAGAGCGCTCCGCCCCTGCATGCTCGCCGACTGCCAGATGAAGTCGATGTTGTGGGGATGGTAGAGCCCCCGGTAGATCGGGCTCGGCGTGGACGTCTTGAAGTACGCGCGATCCGCCTCGACCGCCGCCGTGTTGGCGGCCACCGCGTCCGCGTAGCGCCCCACACGCCAGTAGATGTGGGACGGCATGTGGACGACGTGCCCGGCGCCGGGCATGAGCTTGAGCAAGCGGTCGGCGGCCGCTTCGGCGCGGCCCGGCTTGGCGCTCGCCTCGACAGCGTGGATGTAAAGATGGATGGCGCCGGGGTGATTCGGCGCTCGAGCGAGCACGCCCTCGAGGGTCTGGACGATTTCCTCCGTGCCCGGATTGGGCGTCCCATCGGGCGCCCACAGATTCCAGGGACGCAGGTTCATCGCGGCGTCGGCGAAAAACGTCGCCGCTTCGAGATCGTCCGGAAACTGCCGCGAGACCTCGCGCATCGCGTCGGCGTACGCGCGATCGAGATCGGCCCGCGTCGCGCCTGACTCCCCCGAGTGGCGCTTCGCGAGTGCCAGGATCAGCGCGCGCTCGCCCGGGCCAACGCCGGCCGCGAGCGCCCGCGCCGCCTGCACCGCGGACAGCGCCTTCTTCTCACGGTCGGCGTCGGTCGGGTCGTTGTAGTTGCCGCCCTCGGTCAGCGCGACGCCCCAGAAGCACATGGCGCAGCTCGGATCGAGCCGCACCGCCTCGCGGAACGCGCGCTGCGCCTCGGCGTGATTGAAGGCATAGACCAGGCGGAGGCCCTGATCGAACCAGCGCTGGGCGGTCGGCGTCGTCGTCGTGATCCGATACGAGTAGCTGCCGAGCGAGTCGTAGAGAGGCGGCGGCCCATCGGGGCCCTGGTGTCCGTGAACGGCTTCGCGTTGCTGAGTCGAGCAGCCGGCCAGCACGACGACGAGCGCGGCGATGGCCATGCGCGCTGCCGGTCGTCGCGGGGCTGCGGCCCCTCCGGCCGAGGCGCGGTTATTACAAGATGTCCCGCGGCCATATTCCACGTGCGCACCTCCCCTGCGCCTGCAGCATAGCCGATCATCGCCGCGGCGGTCATCGGTAGGCGCACGGCGGCACCGGCGTCCGGAAGGGCGCCTGAGTCAGGTGCTGACCGTGCGGGAAGAGCCGGAGCTGGCGCGGCGCCGGCGCGCTCGCAAGCCGCCGGCCGCGAAGCGTGAGGAACCAGCCCGCCCGCGCGACGTCCACGCCCGCTGCTCGCAGATCGCCCGATCCACGGATCACGGTTCGACCGCGCTCGGCGACGAGCGTTCGGGCGGCCGTCGGGCCGATACCCGGGACGCGCACCAGGCCCTCGTACGGCGCCCGATAGATCTCGATCGGGAAGCGCTCCGGGTGCGCGAACGCCCATGCCGTCTTGGGATCGTCGTCCAGCGGCAGGTTGCCGTCGGCGGTGAAGACGATTTCGTCGTAGGAGAACCCGTACTGTCGAAGCAGATGCTCGGCCTGGTAGAGACGGAACTCGCGCACCGCGGGCGTGGATCGCCGCTCCGCGAATGGCGTTCCCGCCACCGGCTGGAACGCGCTGAAGTGCGCGTGATGGAGGAGGCGCTCACCCTCGAGGCGGGCCACCAGCCCGAGGATCTCGCGGTCTCGCTCTCCCGCGGCGCCGACCACGAACTGCGTGGTCGTGCCCACTGAGCCGATGTCGGCGGGGTCACCGCGCAGCCGCCGCTCTCGCATGAGGCGGCCGGCGCGCTCGAGGTTCGGCAGCAAGTCACCGGAGAGATCCTTCTCGCGCGCGAGCGCCCTCACGTAGGTGTCGGCGGGCGCCTCGAGGTTCACCGACACGCGATTGGCCAGGCGAACCGCCGCATCCACCTGGTCGGGCTCGGTGCCCGGCAGGAGCTTCAGGTGTATGTAGCCGTCGAATTTTTCCCGCCGGCGCAGCAAGTCGACCGCCGCGAGCATCCGGTCGGTCATCTTTGCGGCGCGACCGGGAACGCCCGACGTCAGGAATAGCCCGTCGGCGAGACCGCCGCGCCTGGCGTCCATGAACACGCGCGCGACCTCTTCGGGCGCGAGGAAGGTGCGGCGCACCTTCCCGCCGCAGAACGTCGGGCAATAGCCGCAGGAGAGCGAGCAGGCGTTGGTCTGCATGATCCGCATGAGGCGCGTGGCACCGTGGCCGGGATGACGCACCCGGGTGATGCCGACCGGGTCTCCGGGGTGCGTCACGGCGCCAGCCGGCCCGTCGCGATCGGCCGACTCCGAGAGAATCGTCACTCGCGTCCTGAGGTCCATCGGAGCCATATACTATACACAAGACGAGTAGTAGTCCAGAACGTCTCACCGAGGAGCGCGGGGTCGAACGCAGCGTTCGGGATTGTCTCGATTGCCGACGCTGACGGCGCGAGACCGGGACCAGCTCGTCACGAGCCAGCTCCCGTCTCGCGCGCCACGGTTCTAGCCTGACCGATCGGCGCCCGCGCTTCGCAACTCCGCAGCTCTCACCTGCACCGGGATCCGGATCCCCTCGACACCCAGCCGACGCAGGATGCGCTTGCGCAGCTCGTGCTGGACGGCGAACTGATCGGTGAAGGACGCCACCTGGCACGACAGCGTGAAATCGAGCGAGAAGTCGCCGAAGCCGGGGATCAGCCGCGCCGAGGGCGAGGGGGTTGCCATCAGCCCGGCCACCTCTCCGACCGCGCCCGTCGCTTCCTCGATCAGGAGGCGCTCGACCAGTTCGACGTCCGAGCCGTAGTCCACGCTGACGCGGATCAGCAGCGTCAGCCTCGGGTCGGGCAGGTCGTAGTTGGTGATGATCGACTCCGCCACGCGCTTGTTCGGAATCGTCACCACCATGTTCTGGAGCATGCGCACCCGCGTCGAGCGCCACCCGATGTCGACCACGTAGCCCTCGACGGTGTCCGCGACCTTCACGTAGTCCCCCACGCGGATCGGCTTGTCGGCGAGCAAATGGGCGCCCGCGAACAAGTTCGACAGCGTGTCCTGCAGCGCGAGCGCCACGGCCAGACCGCCCACGCCCAGCGCCGTGAGGATCGGCGTGATTTGGATCCCGAGCGCGGCGAGCAGTACCAGAAACCCCACGATGAGCACGACGCCGCGGACCACGGCCTGGCCGAGCCCGGTGATCGGGCCGCCGAGCGCCTGGCGCTCGCTCGCGCGCTGAATGAGCGTGCTCAGGATGCCGGCGACCGTCAGGGTGACCGACAGGATGATCGCGACCTCGAGGATGAGGCCGAACTGCTGCGAGAGCCGCCGCGGCAGCTGCTCGGTCTCGCCGGCGACGTCGATCGCGATCCACAACCCGAGCACGATCGACCAGAGGACCGAGGGTACCCGCACCGCCTGGGCCAGCGAGGACCAGCCGTTCGGCGCGCGGGCCCATCGACGGATGCCCGACAGCAGCAGGGCGCGAACGAGGAGCGCGATAGCGGTGGCGGCGACGAACAGGAGGGCCGGCCACACGAGATACCGCATCGCGCTCCATGCTATCGTAGTTCGCCCATGAGTCAGCGCGGACTCTTCTACGGCTGGGTGATCCTGGCCGCCGCCGCCACCGTCGTCGCCATCGGACAGGGCGCCCTGTTCTCCCTCGGCGTCTTCCTCAAGCCGCTCGAGGACTCGATGCACTGGAGCCGGAGCGCGATCTCGGTGATCGCCCTCATCAACTGGATGGCGATGGGCGCGGGCTCGTTCTTCTGGGGCGCGGTGTCCGACCGGCTCGGGAGCCGCGCCGTGACGATCGCGGGTGGCGCGCTGCTGGGTCTGGGCCTCGTGGTGTCCAGCCAGGCGACCGCGCTCTGGCAGCTCCACGTGACGTTCGGCCTGGCGGTCGGGTTCGCGGCGGGCGCGTTTCTCACCCCGCTCTCGGCGACGGCGACGAAGTGGTTCACCACCAACCGGGGGCTCGCCGTGGGCATCGTGTCCGCCGGCGGCGGCGCCGGAATACTCCTGATCTCGCCCCTCGTCCGCTGGCTCACGTCGGCGTTCGACTGGCGGGTTGCGATGCTCGTGTTGGGCGACCTGGCCTGGCTGGTGACGATCCCGGTCGCGTTGCTGATCCGGAACGCGCCGGGCGAGATGGGCGCGGTCGCCCTCGGTGGCAGCGCGGCGGCTCATCGCGACTACTCCACCGGCCAGGTGCTGCGCGCGCCGCAGTTCTGGGCGATCGCCCTCACCCACTTCGCGTGCTGCGCCGCGCACGCCGGGCCGATCTTCCACATGGTGACTCACGCGATCGACCAGGGCGTGCCGGCGATGCTCGCCGCAACGGTCCTCGGAGTCTCCGGGCTCTCGTCGATCGCCGGACGGATCGGCTGCGGGCTGATCGCGGACCGCTACGGCGCCAAGCTCACGTTGATCGTCGGGCTCGCGCTGCAGGCCATCATGGTCTTCTCTTACCTCTTCACGCACGACACGTGGAGCTTCTACGCCGCCGCCGTCGTGTTCGGCATCTCGTACGGCGGCGTCATGCCTCTCTACGCTCTCGTGACACGCGAGTACTTCGGCGAACGCGTGATGGGCTCGGCCTATGGCGCGGTGTTCCTCGTCTCG
>Ga0209376_1003820_pt1 | contig 13434 bp, 13 predicted proteins | sample GraSoiAngelo_134_FD_185891 | JGI IMG/M metagenome (GOLD analysis project Ga0209376, IMG submission 185891) | Grasslands soil microbial communities from the Angelo Coastal Reserve, California, USA - 14_0929_05_30cm (SPAdes) (version 2) | ecosystem: Environmental > Terrestrial > Soil > Grasslands ... | reverse complement strand
TTCAATTTCTACGGGCTTTCCGGTAATAGCAGACAATGTAATTGCACTTCGGATAATTTGTCCACCACCCTCTCCAAAAGCACCATCTATTCTTATTGGTTCCATACTGGATTTCTACTGGAATTTAATTAATGATAGTTCTAACGGAAATGGTCTAGATGAGCGGGGGGACTTGACATGTAAAGAAATCTCTCTAGACCGATCTTCACTAAATCTCCTTCTATCTAAGAATTTACTATAGTTTTTTGATAGCTTCATAGTGGTCTTATCTACGTAACCTTTGCTAAGTATCGATCTTTCAATTTTCTGTAAATTATTGCGACAATAGTAGAACCGACAAAAGGTGCGCTCCAATATAACCAAAGATCACTTACCTTTCCAGAAAATATCGCTGGTGCAAGAGAGCGAATGGGATTCATAGAAGCACCCGAGATAAACGATAGAAAGAAAACGTCTAAACCAATCACAGAGCCTATTGTAATCCAACCAAAGCCCCTCAATCCGTTTGTATGTACCACTATCATAACCATTCCCATCAAAAACATCGTTGCAAGAATCTCAATACCAAAGATTAACGGAATAGGATAGGAATAGTTGGGGAAATTAGCACCTAAATTTGCTTCGGTTCCAATAACATATTTTACAAATATGGTTCCTAATAATGCTCCACTAGCTTCTGCCATAAAATAAAGAGGAAATAATCGTACTGGAATGTGTTTTGTAATCAGAAAAGCTACAGTTACAGCGGGGTTAAAGTTAGCGATGGAAATTTTAGCAAACTTATAGATCATAACAGCAGCTCCAACCCCAGGAGCAAAAGCCATGAAACCTAAACCTAAAGACCCAGCCAGTCTAGCGTCTAAAACTATAGAACCTGTAGCACAAACGACCAAGACAAAAGTGCCAACAAACTCGGCAATGAATTTCTTTTGATTTGAGGAGAAGCCAAGTCTATAGGATTGCAACAAGTTCCCTTACCTTTGCTTTAATTTTGTCTCTTATCTTCCTCACCTGTTCTATTGGCTATATAGAATATGGTAACTAAATGCATATGACTAAAGAAGAACCTTGCACATATTTAGAATAGTGGTTGATGAATGCCTGATGAAAGTTGTCGCTGTTGTGGAACTGAACTGATAGGATACTCACAATGTTCAGAATGCAGGAGACCAATACAAAAAATATGTACAAAGTGTGGAAAAAAATCTGCCGAGCAATTCCATGTCCATTGCTTTTATTTCATAGAATATTTTACTAGAAACTCCAAAATAGCTATTGTAGCCTAGTTAGTTAAACAATTTGTATAGCAATACTGGTGCAAAATCAACTATATAGTTCATAGGTCCTATATACATCAGACATTTAACTATGAAAGATAAGTCACACACTATATGACACAATGGACTTCGTGGATTAAGTCAAACGAAAAAGAGATTTTATCAATTCTAAACGAGCTTGCATGTAGAGCAGAAAATGCAGCAAAATTATTAGTAGATCTGTTTAATGATTTTCAAAAATTAAATGAAAATCACGTACAGATAAAAAAAATTGAAAGAGAAGCAGACGAACTTACACATTCTGTTTTTGAAGAATTAAACAAGACATTCATTACTCCATTAGATCGTGAGGATATATCTCGTATTGCTTCAAAGGCCGATGATATTATTGATTATATTGAGGGCATATCAGGCAGGATAGTTAATTTCAAGATAAAATCGTCTCCACCTTACATGCTGGAGCTAGCAAATGAGATTCATAATTCTACAAAAGAAATCAATCTCATGATTACTAGTCTGAATAAGCTGAAGGTAAACAAATCTATAATCGAACATTGCCGTACCATTAGCGAAATCGAGCATAAAGCAGATGATATCTATAGAAAAGCTGTAGGCGAGCTATTGGAAACAACCGACGTTATCAATATAATAAAACTAAAAGACATCTATGAGGCACTGGAAGAAGCTTCTGACAGATGTCTTGACGTTGCCGATTCTATAGAAGACGTCGTTCTCAAATATACTTAGATTTTTTATGTTGGAAATTGCCATATTAGCCATAATAGCAGCACTTGCATTTGACTTTCTGAACGGATTTCATGATGCAGCAAATTCGATAGCTACGGTCATAGGAACTAGAATTCTGAGGCCTCTTCAAGCTGTTGCAATAGCTGCAGTTGCTAATTTCGTCGGACCTTTTCTGTTTGGTGTTGCTGTAGCTACAACCATAGGAAAAGGTATCATAAATCCAGATTTTGTTACTATAGAGATTATTATAGGTGCCTTGGCTGGTGCAATAGCCTGGGATATTATCACATGGCTACTAGGTTTGCCTACCTCTAGTAGCCACGCCTTGGTAGGAGGAATTCTTGGTGCGGGTTTGGCAGGAGCTGGAGCCAAGGCAATAGTTTTTGATGGTCTGGGTAAGGTGGCCATGGGAATCGTAATTTCACCAGTTGTGGGATTGGTAGTTGCTTTTCTTATAGCGTTATTGATAATGGCAGCATTTGCAAAAGCAAAACCAGGTAGAGTCAATTCAGTTTTTGGAAGACTACAACTTGTGTCAGCAACATATTTCTCTCTGACACATGGTGCAAATGATGGACAAAAGACGATGGGTGTTATTGCTCTTATTCTTCTCACTCAGGGTGTTATCACAAAATTCCAGATTCCATCTTACGTAATTTTGATGGCAGCAGTAGCTATGAGTCTTGGGACATTCTTTGGGGGATGGAGAATAGTGAGGACCATGGCTCTTAAGATAACCCAACTGAGACCATATCAGGGTTTTTCAGCGGAAACGGGAGCAGCAAGCATTCTTGCAGTTCTTGCATGGCTTGGTATTCCCGCAAGTACAACACATGCAATTTCTGGTTCAATAATGGGAGTGGGAGCTGTCAGACGAATGTCTGCAGTTAGATGGGGTCTTGGGAGAAGAATTGTGTGGGCATGGGTAATCACCATACCTGCAAGTGCCGCAGTCTCATTTATTATCACACTTGTCATAAAGACATTTTCCCAGACTTCTACTTGATGATTTTGATAAAATGATATTTTGTAGTATAAAGGAATTGACTGAATAAAACCTTCGGTTGGAACTTGAACAACTTGTGTAACCAATGATGGTTTTTTAAAGAAGTGCAGCGAAAACTGGACGTGAATGGTCTTTTAATTGGTAGGTTTCAACCGTTTCACAAAGGACATTTGGCAGCTGTCAATTTTTGCCTGTCAAAAGTTGAAAATCTCTGGATAGGGATAGGAAGCTCAAACAAGAGTAATGAAAAGAAAAACCCATTTACCGCAGATGAAAGAAAAGAAATGATTCTTTCATCGCTTGATTCTGATATACTAAAACGAGTCAAGATTTACTACATACCAGACATTGGCGATCACGAGAAATGGACACATCATGTAGATTCTATTGTTCCAAAATATGATGTGGTATTCTCAAATGATGATTTTACAACAAATCTGTATAAAAAAAGAGGAATTAATGTAATCGAAGTTCCTATGCTGCAAAGAGACAAGATCTCAGGTACAAACATTCGTGAAATGATCGCCTCAGAAAATAATTGGTCAGAACTTGTTCCAGAGGGAACCAAAAAATTACTATTAAAGATAAATGCCAAAGCGCGACTGTCGTAGATTCTTTAATTATAAATATTGGTTACTAATCGTAAAGAATGGAGAATTTATTTGGAATATTTAGTAATGCTTCCCGGACCAACAAATGTTCCGGAAAGAGTAACACGAGCGATGTTTACTCATATGATAAATCACAGAAGTAAAGATTTCGTAAAATTATACACTGATGTTGTTGAAAAGACCCAAAAGGTGTTCGATACTAAAGGTGATGTAGTAGCGCTCAGTGCTTCTGGCACAGGAGCAGTTGAAGCATCTGTTGTAAACATGATTAAAAAAGGCGATAGGGTGATAATCCCAGTTAACGGTGAGTTTAGTGGAAGACTTGCAACAATGCTAGAATGGCAGGGTGCAAATGTGATACGACTTAGCACACCATTTGGGCAAAACGCCAGTTTTGATCAAGTAAAAGAGGCCTTTGATAACAACAAGGATGTAAAAGCATTCTATGTTGTATGGAATGAGACTTCAACAGGAACGATGGTCAAATATCTTGATAAGGTTTCAAGTCTTACCTCTAGAAACGATTCATTCTATGTGGTAGATGGTGTATCAATACTAGGTGGTGAAGAATTTCATATGGACAAGTGGGGAGTAGATGTATGTGTCGCAGGAGCACAAAAGGCACTTGCCGCTCCACCTGGAATCTCGCCAATAGCAGTAAGTCCAAAAGCAAAGAAACAGATGATTGCAAACCCACCTCCTACATTTTACTTTAACATGGCAAGATACTTCAAGTACTATGACGACAACAAAGAGACACCATTTACTCCTGCTCTGCCATTACTTTATGCGTATAGAGAGGCACTTGATATCATCTTAGAAGAGGGAATGGACAACAGAGTAAAAAGGCATAGAGTTTGTTCAAACGCACTATACAGTGGACTGAGCGCTTTGGGTCTTACACCTTTTGCAAATGAAGATGCTCGCTCAACAGTTGTAATTGCATTAAATTATCTTCAGGGACTAGATGACAAAACATTCAGGGGTACTTTGTCTGAAAAGTTTAGAGTTCTTGTAGCTGGCGGGTTTGGTGATCTCAAAGGCAAAGTGTTTCGAGTTGGATGTATGGGTGAAGTTTCTAGATACCATGTTATGAGAACTATATCCGCAATTGCATCAACACTTGACATGATGGGATACAAGACAAATCCAGAAGCACTCAAAGTAGCTGAAGAGAAATTAAAAGCACTTTGATTTCGTGTTAACTTAATATAAGGAACTAAAAGGATCGAATGACGTTGGCTTTCCAAAAAGGCACCTTAGTTTTGGTAGACTATACTGCAAAGGTAAAAGACACAAACGAGGTCTTTGAGACTACAAGAGAAGCTGATGCTAAATCAAGTTCACTTTATGATGCAAATATCAAATATCAACCAAGACTAATAGCGGTAGGAGAATCATGGGTACTCAAAGGACTAGATGACGCTCTTCTTAATGCAAATGTTGGTGATAAGCTAACAATTGAGGTTCCACCAGAGAAAGGATTTGGAACAAGAGATCCAAGCAAGGTTCGAATGATTCCTTTGCGAAAACTTGGAGATGATGCTGAGAAAGTTTCTGTTGGAGACACTATAGAGATTGATGACAAGGCTGGAATTATCAGATTTATCGGCTCGGGGAGAGTTCAGGTTGATTACAATCATAGGTTTGCGGGAAGAACAATTTTGTATGATCTAAATATACTCAAGTCACTTGATACTGATCAAGACAAGATAATGGGATTACTCAAACGAAGATTCCCGCTTGATGAATCAAAGCTCAAGTTTGAGATAAAAGATTCACAAGTTGATATCGTAATTCCAGAAGAAGCAATGATGATGGAAGGTATACAGGTTGTAAAGCGTGCAATTGCAAATGAGGTTCTCAAGTTTGTCAATAAACTAGACAAGATCAACTTTATCGAGACTTATAACAAGGCAAAACAGGAACCGCCTCAGACCAAGCCAGTAGAACAAAAGGCAGCTGAAGCCAAGCCTGTGCAGCCAAAAGCAGCTTAAGCTACAATACGCCAGTGCTTTTCGCCAAAGCGATAGCTTTTTCTTCGTTCATCTTAACTTGACTTAAAATAGTGTATCTTTCTGGTCTTAATGACTGGGCAATAGTCAGTGCTTTTGCTAGAGTTCGAGAAGAGAGTCCAATCTCTTTTGCAGTAGTGGGTGCACCTACATTTTTTAACATTTGAATAATCCTCTTCCAGTCCTGACCCTGAAGCTTTGCAATCAAAATTGCACCAATTCCACATTTTTCTCCATGTAGTCCAACGTCTGGTTCAAGATAATCCACTGCATGGGAAAAAAGATGCTCTGCTCCAGAACAGGGTCTGCTGCTTCCAGCAATACACGCAGCAACACCTGAACTAATCAGTGCTTCTACAATCATTCTTACGTCTGGATTTCTTTTGAAATTCTTCGAATTGTCTATAACTATCTTAGCGCTCATTGATGCCAGATTTGCAGCATAAGTGCCAAAATATTCTCCAATGTTGTCTCTTGCAAGTTCCCAATCCCTGACAGCAGTTACTTTGGCCATAAGATCTCCACAACCACTTGCAAGAAGTTTTCTTGGTGCCTTTTTTAGAATCTCAATATCAACAAATACTCCTAGTGGGGCAGTTGCAATTATGGAATAAGGCTTGTCTCCACGTAAGGAAACAAAGGGACTTGCTATACCATCATGGGATGCCGAAGTTGGAATACTAACAAATGACTTTTTTAACGTAAATGCAATCATCTTTGCAATATCAACAGACCTTCCACCACCTATTCCAACTATCAGATCGCCTTTGTCCTTCTTTATCTGCTCAAGAGTTCTTTTTACAGATGCCACATCATTGCTTTTGCTAAGATGCCAGACATTTTTTATCTCTGAATCAGAAAGTGAAGAGGCCACCTTCTTGAATGCGATCTTTCTTACTTGGTCCCCTGAAACAATAGAGACTTTTTTTGGATTAGAAAGGCCTACCAGAAAGGTTCCAATGTCACTGATATTTTTCTCACCAATGACTATCTTCCTTGGCAACTCCATTACATGAGAAGGCATGGATTGAACTTGGAATCTCATTATTTATCGATTATCCCTCAGAATACAAAGTTATTTAAGCCGGTGAAAACCTAATCGAATGTATCTCTAGTTAGGGAAGATGTTATTTGTCAGACTACATTGAACAACACACACTACATGGAACAACTACAGTAGGTATCACCTGTACTGACGGCGTAGTTTTGTGCGCCGACATGAGAGCAAGTGCAGGCTATTTTATAGCAAATAACAACACGATGAAGATCCAAAAGATAGACAATCACGCAGGCATGACAATGGCAGGTGGAGTTGCAGATGCGCAGAATATAACAGACATGTTACGATATCATTCTAACATTCACAGAATAGAAAAACAAGAGTATCTGCCAGTCAAGTCAATTGCAAGACTTGCATCGCTTATCTTCTTCCAAAATAGATACTATGGTTTTATTGCAGATATCTTGGTAGGAGGATACGACAAGCAAGGTCCATCGCTTTACAACATTGATCCGTTTGGTTCACTTGACCAAAAAAAATACGTGACAACAGGAAGCGGTTCACCAGTAGCATATGGTCTTTTGGAAAGTGAATACCGAGATGGTCTTACCATAGAAGAAGGAAAAATAATTGCCCTAAGAGCGGTAAAAGCTGCGATAACAAGAAACATTGGAACTGGTGACGGCATAAACGTCGCAACAATCGACAAGCAAGGATTCCAACTCTTATCAAAAGAGCAGAAAAAGGCCATCATTACGCTTTAGTGATTTAATGCAAAGAAAAACACAACAACGTGAACTATCTCCAGCACCCAATATCATGGGAACCATACTGCAAAGTATTCCAAAAGAGGCTGATGTTACAAAGATAGACTATGAGGGACCGAGAATTGCAATCTATACAAAGAACCCAAGATACCTAATGGAACACAACGAAGTAATCTCAAACATGGTAAACGTCATAAAAAAGAGAATCGTAGTAAGAACTGAAGAGTCCATCAGAAAAAGTGAGGAAGAATCAAGACAGATTCTTACTCAAATGCTTCCAAAAGATGCTGAGCTGCAAGGTACTTTCTTTGATACTGCAACAGGTGAGATGACAATTGAGATAAAGCGACCATGGCTTCTAAATAATGCCGAGGTCTTTAACATGGTAGACCTTGTATCCAAGACAGGATGGAGAGTTAGGATAAGAAAAGCTACCACAGCTCAATCGCAAACAATTCAAACCATAAACTATAACCTCAAGATATCATCTACTGAACGAAGCAAGCACCTCCGACAAGTAGGTGAGCAGATCTTTCGACCAAAACTTTCTGAAGATGCCGAAGTTTCTCTTATTACACTAGGAGGATTCAGCCAGGTAGGAAGGTCTTGTATGCTGCTTACCACACACGAGTCAAAGATTTTAGTCGATTGTGGTGTAAATCCAGGTGCCCGAAGCCCAATGGAAGCGTTTCCTCGCCTTGACTGGCCAAATATCACGTTAGACGAGCTAGATGCAGTTGTAATTAGCCATGCACACCTAGACCATACTGGATTTTTACCCGTTCTTTTCAAGTATGGCTACAAGGGACCTGTCTACTGCACAGAACCTACCCTACCTATGATGAACCTCATTCAACTGGATGCAATCAAGGTAGCAGCCGCACAAGGCAAGGTTCCGCTATACTCTGAAAGAGATGTCAAGCAGGTAATGAAACAGACAATTCCACTATCATATGGTACTGTAACGGATATCTCACCTGATATCAAACTAGTATTTTCAAATGCAGGCCACATACTAGGTTCTGCTAGCTGCCACTTCCACATTGGAAACGGCAATCATAATTTTGTCTATTCAGGCGATCTAAAGTATGGTAAATCCATGCTATTTGAGAGTGCATCATGGAACTTTCCAAGAATTGAGACTCTACTAATTGAGAGTACTTATGGTGCAAAAGAAGACATTCAGGCGACAAGGGAGGAAGTTGAAGGCGCATTTGTCAAATCAGTAAATGAGACACTACGAAACGGAGGCAAGGTCTTAATTCCAATTCCTGCCGTAGGTCGTGCTCAAGAACTCATGATGGTAATAAATCAATACATGAAACTAGGACAACTGATGGAGGCACCAGTATTCACAGAAGGAATGATCTCAGAAGCAACTGCCATCCATGAAGCCTATCCAGAGTATCTTGCCCGCGATTTACGACAAAAGATCTTAGAAACAGATGAGAATCCATTTGACTCTGAATATTTCACAAATATCGAACACTCTGATGCAAGAGAAGAGCCATTGCGTGAAGGACCATGTATTATCATGGCGACTTCGGGTATGTTAGAAGGTGGACCGGTACTGGAATATTTCAAGAACATTGCACCAATACAGAAAAACAAGATCTTGTTTGTATCGTATCAAGTAAATGGAACTTTAGGAAGAAGGGTACTTGATGGCTCAAGACAAGTATCTGTAATGGGCAAGGAAGGAAAAATAGAAGTAATCAATATCAACTGTTCCACGGAAAAACTAGATGGATTTAGCGGCCACAGTGATTATAACCAGTTAATGTCGTATGTTCACAGACTAAGACCAAAGCTTAGGAGAGTTATAGTAAACCATGGTGAACGAAGAAAGTGTGAAAATCTTGCAAGCTCGATTCACAGAATGTTTAGAATTCAAACAACTTGTCCACAAGTTCAAGAAGGCCTAAGATTACTTTAAGTCGTACTCTGCTCGCCAGATTTTCACGCCCACAGGCGTCACAATAATTCTTTCTTCACCAAGTCTTGCAATATCCGCATCAGCACTTTTTGCAATGCTATAGATTTCTTCAACTGCTTTTCTGAGCTCATCAACATTTTTTTGTGCAAGCGGTGTAACTCTTAGAACCAAAATCATACCCTTTTTGATATCATCTCTTACACTATGGACATCACTATAGTCCCTTAGCGTTATTGCCTTGAGATACATGGGAGACTTTTGGGTCTGCATACTGATGATATTCAAGTTACTCCCTCAAAAAGTCTTGCTAGTCAATTGCAGTTCACATACTAGCTTGTGCACCTAAATTCTGTACTGGAGATACTCTGATTCGGCAATTTGGGAGACTGAAAGCTCCGATTTTGTCTCCTTTTTCTGGAACAGCACTATTTCAGCTGTATTCTTTGGAGCATCAGAATAACGCAATGTTATGGCTGCTGATAATTCCAAATTCTTTTCAAAATCATCCCCTCTAAGCAACGATATTGGCCCGACATGATCTTTTGTTTCAAGCAAAACGTCACCATCTAGTGCTAAAGCTTGCAGCATTTCATTTTCATCTTTGTTTCTTCCAACAATTAATTTTGTTTTAGGATCAAACCTAAAATGTCTTCCAATTTTTAGAAGATCAATATCATTTGTTGTAGGAGTTTCTACATGCTTGAAGAGATCTTTTGCTCTAACTGAAAATGCTGGATCTGTTAAAAGGCAACCACCACCTGCGTTCGGCGGGTTTTCAAAACCAAATTCTTTAGCTAGTTTCAGCTGTTCTTTTCTTGATCTGCCTCGAATCATTCCAAGGTTTTCTCTTTTTATCAGACCATTGGTTTCAGGTTCTGTTGGTGGAAGCAAAGCTGCTGAGAGTGGCCTGACTATCTTTCCTTCAAGTCCGGCTTCTTTTTCGATTGTTCTTAGAGCAGGACCGTGTTGACTCATTGGTCTTTGTCCTAGAACCTCGCCTGAAATAATAAACTCGGCACCAACCTCTTCCATTACTTTTTTGCCAGCTTTGAACATCATTGCCCTGCAATCAATGCATGGGTTCATACCAGAACCAAATCCATGCTTTGGATGCTTGAGCATCTCAATGTATTCATCACCAAGATAGACTGTCCTAAGATCAACACCTAACGTATCAGCTGTTTCTCTTATTTCAAATCCGCATCCTCTCCCACAATCAAAATCGCAAAACGGAGTCTTAATTGCAACAGCTGTGACATCAAATCCTTGGTTTTGCATCATTTTTACAGCTAGTCTACTATCAAGTCCTCCAGACAATAATGCTACTACTTTCTTTTTTTCTTCCACGAAAACACAAAGTCTGATTCCATTATCTAAACCTTCCAGCAAGTATAAAACACTAAATGACAAGATCCATGGTAATGCGAAAACGCCAAAAGAATCTACTCAAGTTTTGCAATAAACTAGGATGTGACACTTTGGTTGCATTTGAGCCTGAGAATTTATTTTACATGACTGGTTTCTGGGGTGAGGCAATTGGTATACTAGACAAGAACGGTACCACTATCATATCCCCCGAGCTTGAGATGGGCCGTGCAAAAGAAGAATCTACTGACTGTGAAATAATAAAATCTGAGCGTGGGAAGGGCTCACTTGCTACCCTTGTAAAACTGTTCAAAGGCAGAAAAGCATGTACAGATAGTGATAGCTATAATATCATTGAGACTCTCAAAAGGTCCCTTTCTGTAAGATCTTCCACCGATCCTTTTTACCGTGCACGTGAGATAAAAGACAGCCAGGAGATTGCCATCCTAAAGAAGGCATCCTGTATACTAGACGAGATGTATGAGTTGTGTACAGATGAGATAATGATAGGCCAGTCTGAAGCCCAGCTTCAGACGATATTGATGTCATATGCTATGGAAAAAGGCATGTTTGCAACAGGATACCAGTCTACCCTTAACCCACTGATCATAGCCGGCGGACCAAACAGCGCACTTCCACACGCACAGGTAACTAATCGAGAATTCAAAGATGGAGACATGATAGTAGTTGATCTTACTTTACGATACCGAGGGTATGTCTCTGACGTAACTAGGACATTTGGTCTTGGCTCTATTTCTAAGGAAGCTAAAAAAATCTATCAAATAGTGCAGCAATCGCAAGCAGCTGGACTTGAAGCCGTAAAACCAAATGTTTCTTGCAAATCAGTAGATGATTCGTGCCGCAAAGTAATTGAAAAGAAAGGATATGGCAAGTACTTTATCCATTCAACAGGTCACGGAATAGGTCTTGAAGTACATGAATTACCAAACTTGGGGCCATCAAGCAAAGCAATTCTCGTAAAAAACATGGCAGTAACTGTCGAACCTGGAATATATATTCCAAGAAAGTTTGGTGTACGGATTGAAGACTCGGTTATAGTAGGAAAGAGGGTACAAGTAATGCACAAATTCACGAAGGATCTGGTTATACTATAGAATGTTCTAGTCATACATGGAGTATTCAAAATAGCATTTTTTTCTTTATCTGTATTATTTCCGGTCAGACATTTAGATTTAATCCCCTAAGCATGATTGAAATCTATGCAGGTTAGTGTCTGGCCATTGCCAAATAACGAAGTATTAGGAACCGATAACGATAATTGGGTTGTTATAAAAGAGATACATCTTAAGAAGATCCTCTTAGAGGCATTTGGCGATGATGACAAGAAAAAGATCCTAATGGCAGTCATACAAGAACCCCTGATTATTTCAGACATACTAGACAACTGCCAAGTTCCTCATACATCAGGGTACAGGAAAATAAGATCATTAATTCGAGCAGGTCTACTTGTATCTCCAGATGAAATCATGCAAAATGGAAGAATAACCAAAAGATACCGCTCAATAATTGAGACTCTGAAGATTGGTATAAGAAAGAATAGAGTAATTGTCAAAGTCAAGTTTTCAAAGACATCTAACTACCGTCACGTCCAATTCAAAGAGACTACCGTTGCTGAAGCTGAATAAAATATAGATTTAGTCCTCATTTGATGTTCTTTTTTGAGAAAAATATTGCAGAAATCAGTGCTATAACTAGAACAAGTACTGATACAGGAAATTCTGGCACCACATGAGTTCCATAGACTGTTATCTCGTCTGTTCCAGCAGGGAAGCTAATTGTAAGGCTTCTTTGAGTCGAACCTTTGGCTTCGTCAAACTTGAGCAGCACTTGTTTTCCTGTAACTACAATAAAGTCATCATCAGTGCCGTCTGATTTCTTTGCATCAATCAAGTCTCGTGGCAGATCTAAAGACAACATTGCATCATTTTTTGCTGTCACCTGTAGGTTTAAAGAAAATGTGGTTTGGTCGGCAGTTATTCCTAGCACTTTGCCACCTGTGGCACTGTATCTCACAGAATAGTCAGTGCCAGCAACCGGTATCATACCCCCAGCGGATTCTATAACTGGTGGAGAAGCTGGATTGCCACTCCCAAGTGTAGCAGATGATGTTGTTGAAGGGGTACTTGAACCTGCAGTGTTTAATGACGATACACGATAAAAGTATGTACCATTTGTTAATCCGACGTGCAAATATGTTGAAACAATTCCTACATTTGAAGATAGAACTGACCAAGTACCAGAACCTATTTTGAATTCTATTTGGTATCCTATTATGGTAGGTTTGCCAACATTTGATGGTGTCAACCAGGAAAGTTTCACACTTGTTGGAGAAGCAACAGTGGCATTAAGACCGGTCGGAGGATCTGGCAACAAGGGTGTTTGCTGTGGTGGGGGCGAGGTCGGTGGTGGAGAATAGGCAGCAGGCGGTTTAGATGTGTTAGTTGGTGTAGCAGAAGCTTCTTTAGAAGGACTAGTTTCACCACCGGTTGAAAATATGGCAGTAACTGTAAAAGTATAGGTCTTACCAGTAGTCAAACCACTGATAGGGTAACTCGTAGTCGGACCGGTGTTATCTACTATAGTATCAAAAGCACCCGTGGAAAATTTCCTATCAATTTTGTATCCAGTGATTGTTTGTCCATAAGTTTCCGAGGGCGGAATCCATGACAAGTCAATTTCAGTTGGCGAA
>Ga0209376_1003816_pt1 | contig 13436 bp, 10 predicted proteins | sample GraSoiAngelo_134_FD_185891 | JGI IMG/M metagenome (GOLD analysis project Ga0209376, IMG submission 185891) | Grasslands soil microbial communities from the Angelo Coastal Reserve, California, USA - 14_0929_05_30cm (SPAdes) (version 2) | ecosystem: Environmental > Terrestrial > Soil > Grasslands ... | reverse complement strand
TGAGGCGAAGCGTTTTGCTGAGGCGATGACGATGGCGTATCACCGCTATCATAGGATCGACACGAAAATTGTGCGCATCTTTAATACGTACGGTCCGCGCATGCGTTTGCGCGATGGGCGCGTCGTCCCGGCATTTATTGGACAAGCGCTAAGCGGGCAGCCGCTCAGTGTTTTCGGCGATGGTTCGCAGACGCGATCGTTTTGTTATGTGTCCGATTTGATCGACGGAATTTTCAGACTGGCCATGAGCAATTTTCATGAGCCGGTTAACCTGGGCAATCCACGCGAGATGACGATCAAACAATTCGCCGACGAAATCATTCGCATCACAGGGACGAAATCGTCAATCGAATACAAACCGCTTCCTGTTGACGATCCGAAGGTGCGTCAACCGGACATTACGCGCGCCAAAGACGTTCTTGGGTGGGAACCGCGAGTCGATTTCGAAGAAGGAATCAAAAAGACGATCGAATATTTCAGAGAGTCGTTGGCTTCGCCACGTTGAAGCGTTGAATCGTTAGATTGTCGAAGCTGATGAATGCACACAATGAACACCGAAATCATAAAAGTTAGTGAAGCTTTTCTCTGGCCAACATCTCTCCGCGATTCGTGCCTATTCGTGTTAATTCGTGGTTGAAATGATGGAGAAATGACCAGCCCGCGCATTTCAAATTCGTGCAAGATTTTGCTGGCGTTCCCGCCTTCTCGGTTGTGAATTCTCCCATGATCAAGCGGGCAATTGTTGTGGGGTTTGGCTTTCTCGGTTTTTGCGTTCCGGTGTCGGCACAGCAAGCGAATCGTACCGCCGAATTCGACGCAGCTGCTTCGCTGGCTCTCTATCGCCCGGAAATTTTCAGCACGGTGGACAGTTCCGCTCTGATTCATGATCTCCCGGTGCTGGCTCTTTTGGATGGACAACGCCTGCCGGTTTGGAGCGCATTGGGCTGGATGGGAACGGCGCCACTTGATCTACCTCCCGTCGCGTCCTTGCGCGTCGCGCAGGTGCAAAAAGCAAACGTCTCGCCGGTATATGGAAAGGATTCGCCTGGTGACGTGATCAACTCGCAGTTGAATCAGGATTATTATTACGGCGGCGAAGTAGGCGTTCTCTACGGCCGCTCGATCGGTAAATTCGGCGGCGATGTCTTCCAGACTTACATCCTGGGCGAAGTTGCCAATGAAAAAGTCCACATCACAGTCGGTGCGGCGTACGAAGAGTCGAGTGGGCGCCTTCCGCGCTGGCCTCGTTGACGCCGCCAGAGTAGTTCTCGGATCGGAACCGCGCGTCCAGTTCGATGTAAATCGTTAATTCCGCGCAAACATCACACATCTTCGGGAAGCATTGAAGCGGTAAAACGGTTGCAGTTGCTTCAGTGCCTGCCACGCCAAACTGAGCGAAGAGTGGTGCGGAGCGCACGCGGCGACAGCAACACGACCGCCGACGTAAAGGGCGTCAAGAACTCGACTGCTTTAAGCAGTCAAGTTTTTGGGACGCGCGAAAACAGGCGCCATTTTGCCGGTCGATCGGCCAGCAGCGTAGCGACGTTTCGGCGCCGACGCACGCTCCGACTACGAGAACGTCGTTGTCGATGTAGCGCAGCGTGTTTCGTCCGCGGAAGTGTCGCGCTCAGTTGGACAATCCGAAGCAGTTCTGGGAAGAGCGGATGATCGCGGTTTACCCGGTAAAACCGATGGTAACCATTCGACCAACTGGTCACGAGACCAACTGCGCTAAGTTTACGCAGCTCATCCTGGACAGTGCAGAGAGCGAGTCCACTCATTCTCATCAATTCGCGTACATAGCGTTGCTTCTTTGGCGTCGAGAAAAACAAACGCAAAATCTGCGCGCGCACTCTCGGAAACAACACATCCAGGATCGCATGCTCTGATTTCAACTGATCGTTTGTGACTTGACTGTTTTAAGCAGTCAAGTCCGAAACACATTCCGATGTGCGGAGACTCTAAAAGTATCCTGCAGCAGGCGGGGATCACGATCGGACAACTAACGTCTGTTATCTAGATTCCTGATTGCACGGCCGGCTGCGCGCGTGTGGATTAGAACCACTTGGAATTTTAGAAGTGGAACAGGGGTGCATTTTGAACGAGAAATCACCCGAATGATTCAATATGTTCCAAATCCGCAGTTGCGCGATGATACCGTTGCGTCGTTTGCAATAATAACGCACCGGATATGAAAGCTAACTCTCTACTGAGCCTTTCCTTTTTCCTGCCGCTCATTGCTTCTGCGCAGCCGCGTTCCGTGGTCGACTTTCAGATCACCAAAATCACCAAGAATTTGATTTCGACGCCGCAGTTCGCTTACAGCGGCGCGCCAGCATATCAGACAAACCAGCGCGATCGCTGGCTGGAAGTGGAGGTTCAATTTGCCGCGACTCCCGAATTGACCGATGAGCTGACGTTTAAGTATTACATTCTCTTCAACGGAAACCTTCTCGCCGGCGAAGTGACGCAAGTAAATATCCCGGCGGGCCGCGAGAACCGATCGGTCATGTACGTTCCGCCTCGCGCACTTGCACGCTTCGCGAATAACCGGCCGATTGCGGAGAATTCATGCCAAAACATTGCGGTGCAGATCGTCCAGAGTGGCACGGTGAAAGCTGAATCAAGCCTGGCCAGAGCGCAGCCGCAATGGTTCGCGACCCTGCCGCAGATTTCCGGATTCGTCCTTAACAAAGACCAAACGCCCTTTGCGCCGCTCTACTGGGATCGATACCCGCAGATTAAGGGCCGCTGACGCTGAAGTGAAATCCCAAATCCCAAGTTCCAAGTTCCAAGCAAATCTCAAATTCCAGTGACCAAAACAGAACGCGTGCTATCGAGTTGCTTTGAGATTTGGATGTTGAGATTTGTTTGGGATTTGGGAATTGGGATTTGGAACTTCTAGCTATGGCTGTTCCGGCGCGTCTTATCACTCTGAATCTTGGATCTCAGACCGTCGGCCTGGCGGAATTTCGCGTGCAGGCCCACGGAGGCCTGGTCTTGCTGGACTATCGATTGCGGGAGATTCCGGGCGACCCGGCCGGAGAGGAAATGCGACGGACGCAAATGGCCATCGCTTTGCGGGAGATGATGGACGAGCTGCACATCAAACGCGGCCTCGTGAACTATGCGTTATCTGGGCAATCGATCTTTGCGCGTTTTGTGAAGCTGCCCGCAGTCGAACAGGAAAAGATCGAGAAAATCATTTCTTTCGAGGCGCAACAAAATGTTCCGTTCCCGATCGACGAAGTCGTTTGGGATTACCAAGTTGTTGGAGGCGGCCTGGACGAACAGATTCAGGTCGTTCTGGTCGCAATCAAGGTGGACTTGCTCGACGAGATCAACACTGGAGTTGAAGACGCGGGGCTGCGAACATCCATCATCGATGTTGCGCCAATGGCGCTCTACAATGCGTTTCGCTACAACTACAGCGGCCTGACCGGCTGCTCGCTACTGGTGGATATCGGAGCGCGCACTACAAATGTTCTCTTCATTGAGCCTGCCAAAGTTTTCTCGCGCAGCCTTCCCATCGGTGGCAATTCGATCACCGCCGCAATTGCTAGGGAATTCCGCGAGCCTTTCGCGGCCGCGGAGGTTCGCAAGAAGCGGGACGGCTTCGTCAGTTTGGGAGGCGCCTATGCCGAGCCCGCAAACCCCGACGTTGCCCGCGTCTCGAAGATAGCGCGCAGCACCATGACGCGGCTGCACGCCGAGTTGATGCGTTCCATCAGTCACTACTGCGCGCAGCAGCAGGGAAACCGGCCGGAGCGCATTTTCCTCTGCGGAGGAAGCGCAGGCATGCCTTACGTGCTCGAGTTTTTTAACGAAAAATTGCAGGTGCCGATCGCGTTTTTTAATCCGCTCCAGAACGTGACCGTGTCGAAGTCGACACTGACGCTGGAAGTCACCCGCTCCGTCCATTTGCTTGGGGAAGTAGTTGGCCTGGCCCTCCGGAGCATAACCACCTGTCCGATGCAGTTAAATTTGCTCCCTGCGAGCGTAGTTCGGAGGCAGGAATTAGAAAAGCGGCGGCCATTTTTCATTGTCGCGGCGGCGTGTTTTCTTCTCGCTTTGGTCGGCTGGTCAGTTTACTTCACGCGCGCAGCTCAGGTAACGCGGCAAACCACGCAGCTACTGCAACAAAAGAACGACATCATGCGGGTCGCCGAAACGCGACTTGACAAGCTAAAAAAGCAAGCCGCCTCGCTGGACAGTGTCGCCACGCCGCTCATCACAGCAATTAACGACCACAACTTCTGGCCGGAAATTCTTGCAGAGCTCAATACGCGTCTGCCGGAAGCGGATATTTGGATCACGGAACTTTATGCCACCTCCGGTGGAAAGCCGCTCGGCACGGGTGAAAAACACCTCGCGGAAAAGACCACCACTCCTGCGCCGGTACTTTTACCGTCTCCGGCGGGGAGATCGAAAACAAAACCAGAGAGCGGAGGGGCGGCAATTGACGGCATCGTTGTGCGGGGTCTGTACTTGTACAATCCGAAACAGCAGGAAATCGTCCTCGATTACTTTCGGAATTTGGCCACTTCGCCATTCTTCATTGTCGACGCAAAAACTCCCGAGCGGGTGGTTAAATCCAACTCGGTGCCAAACGACGCAGAGTGGGCGTTCCCTTACGAGCTTCAACTCACACTGCGCAAACCTGTGAAACTGCCATGAAATGGTTTCAGCAAAATCGTTGGCTTGGCACATTTCTGATCGTCTTCGGAATTTGCGTATTGTTTGCCGGGTTCCTCCTCTATTGGACAAGAGGCAACTGGAGTGATGCGAGACAGGCGTTCGACAAAGCTGCCGCGGAGCGCAGCCGGCTCCAGCGCCTCGATCCGTTCCCAAATGATGCCAATTATGGCAAGCTGAAAGTTCTCCTCGAGAATTACAGCGTCGCATTGGACAAGTTCAAGGAGGAACTAAAAAAAGAGGCCGCTCCTGAGACGCCGCTCGCGCCGAATGAATTTCAATCGCGTTTGCGCCAGGCGGTGATCGCCACCTTAAATAGAGCGCACGCGAACAACGTGAAACTCCCAGACAAATTTGCCCTCGGTTTCGATGAATTTACCACCGCTCTGCCAAAAACATCCATGGCGCCGTTGGTCGGACAGGAGCTCTCCCAAATACAGATGCTCATAAATATCCTGCTGGACGCCAAAGTGGACGGCGTGAGCTCTTTTCACCGCGCACCCTTGCGGGAAGAACAAGGAGTTTCGCCGCCTCCGGCGGCGACGCCAACTCCCGGACGGAAGGGGAGCGCAGCCCGTGGCGCGAAGCCGGCCGAGCCGAGCGCGACTCCCCCGGAATTGCTGAAGCGCAATGTTGTGGATTTTACATTTAAAGCGGCACCGGCTGCGGCGCGAAAAGTCTTGAATGAGATCGCCAGCTCGACCGGACAATTTTTTATCATTCGCACTTTGTACGTGCACAATGAAAAGGACAAAGGTCCGCCGCGCGAGAAGGCTGCCGAACCGAACCCGTCTCCATCCGAGCAGGAAGCTTCGACGCAGCCCGGCAATGCTCCGCTCAATTTCATCGTTGGCAATGAGCACATCGAAATCTCGGCCACGATCGAGATGTTGAGGTTCACCTTCTAACCACGAGACATGAAAATGAAGGCGGAAAACAATGCTGCGAATCCATCGGGTAGCGCACTCGTCCCGGGTGCCGGCGTCGGTGTCCCGCCGTCGCGAACTTTTCCGGATGCCAAACCAGCCGAGGACACTCTCTATTTCCGCCGTCGCCTCCCGCATTTTGAAAGACCGTGGGCAATTTACGCAGTGACGATCGGAACGAAATTGCGGCGCTGCTTATCACCGGACGCACGCACGATTGTCTTGAATGCGTTGCGGCATTTCCACAACACGCGTTACGAGCTATTCGCCGCTTGTGTGATGCCTGGCCACGTACACCTGCTTATGCAACCGTGGCCGAAGGAAAATGACGAAAAGGGTAACGTCGTATTCTGGTCGTTGAGCGATCTACTGCACTCGATCAACTCTTTTTCAGCGCATCAGATGAACAAACTCGAACACAAAACTGGCGGCGTCTGGGAGAAGGAGCGGTTCGATCGTTATGTACGATCGGATTGCGATCTACAGGAAAAGTTTCATTACATCCTGCGAAACCTGTGGGATGCAGGTGTAGCTGGGCCGAATGAAAATTATCCGTGGGTCTGGACGCAAGACGATGAGCTGCGCAAAGAAAGTTCGTCGCGCCGGGACAGCGCCACCAGCACGCGGGACGCGTGCGCTACCCAATCATCGGCGGGCAACTCGCCATGATGTTATCAATTGCCGCTCCCTTTTCTGGAACTGGCGAAGCCCATGGACTGGATTAAGGCACATTACGATCGCGTGGCGCTCATCGCGGCAGGGCTCTTTCTTTTTATTTCCGCAATCTCCATTTCGTGGAACGCGATCCAATTCGCGAACCGCTTAATCGCCCAACAGGCGCCTTCGCCAAAAAATGCGTCTCCGCCGGCCACGGCTATTGAACTGGATCGTGCCGCAGAGCAGCTCCAGCATCCCGCGCAATGGAAATCCAGCAGGCGCTCCGGGCTTTTCGTTCCGGAAAGGCATTTTATCGCCGCTAATGGTCTGCCGGCGACGCTACAGAACACACAGGTTCATCCCCCGGTACCGAATGAGTGGTTTGAACAATACGGTTTGCCTGTGGAAGACGCGGATGCTCTCGATCAGGATCCCGACGGCGACGGCTTCACTAATCTCGACGAGTGGCAGGGAGGCACCAATCCAATCGACAAAAATTCGCACCCTGATTATCTCACAAAATTACATTTGGTATCGGCCACGGAGGAACCTTTTCCATTCATGTTTTCATCATGGGTCGGCACCACATTTGCGCTCAACTCAATCGATCAAAGCGAACCGACGCAATTCTTGAAAATTGGAGACATCATCCGCGGCACGCGCTTTAAGATCACGAAATTCGTCGAAAAACACGAACGCAATCAGTATGGCACCAAGGTCGATGTCTCCGAGTTGTTCCTGGAACATGAAGACACCAAGGTGCAGCTGACGCTGGTGAAGGAAAAGGTCGCCACCTCCCCGCAATCGGTGGCCACCTTCGTCTATACCTGGGGCGGCCGCCGAGAATTCGAGGTAAGAAAAGATCAAGAATTTTCATTGAAACCGCTGGAAGAGATCAAGTATAAGGTCACAGATGTTCAACCGACCAAGGCGGTGATCGTGGATGCTCAGAAACCAAATGAGCCGATCGAAATCGGTCTTGCCACTCCGTAAATCCCCTATGAAAAAAAACCCACAGAACCTTAAAGCGCATTGGCCTTCTAGAGGCAGCCGTGCCGGCTGCAATTCCTTGATTCACGCAGGCGACACGCCTGCCACTACAACGATCGTGGCACAGCCATCTTGGCTGTGGGGGCGGCAGGCATCTTGCCTGTCGATTTACATTGGCAGGCAGGATGCCCGCCAGCCCCACAGGCTGGAAGCCCGTGCCACACTTCCGGCGCTCATTTTTCTTTCGTTGTCGATGTTTTGTATCACCGGCACGGCGCAGAATCCAGACTCCGTCGCGCAACAGGAAATTCAACGGCGGCAGGCCGCGATACCGCGAGGCGAAGCAGCCTTGGCGCAGGGCAACGCCGCGATGAAGGCCAAAAATTATACGCTCGCCAACCAGGAATTTAAAACTGCTGTGACCTACCTGCCGGATGCAGTGGTTTCAGGAAAAGCCCACGACGAAGCGCTCGCGGGCTTTTGCAAAAGCGGAGTCATCCTGGCGGAAGCGCGCATCGCGCAGGGTGACTATGTTGGGGCGGAGGCGATTTTGAGTGAGATTTTGAGCGATCGTTACGATCCCAACTGTCGTGAGGCGGCGCAGTTGCTCGCTCACTTGCGCCAGCCCGGTTACTTCAACAAGACCATGGGCCCGAACTTCCTTGCCAAGGTTGAAGAAGTAAAACAATTGCTCACCGAAGCCGATGGCTTTTACAAATCTGGCCGATACGATCTGGCGTTTAAGAGATACGACCAGGTCCTCAAACTCGATCCCTACAACACAGCGGCTCGACGCGGCCAGGAACAGATCGACAACACTAAATATAAGTACGGCGTTGAAGCGTATGACGAAACGCGCGCGCGCAGCCTTTGGGAAGTAGAGAAAGGCTGGGAAGAACCCGTGCACCCGTACGGCAAGACTGTTGGCCCAGTGACAGATGCGTATGCGAGGGAAGCCGGCGGCACGGCCAGAATTACAAACAAGCTGAATACGATCATTATTCCACGTGTTGAATTTCGCGACGCGAGCATTCGCGAGGCGATCGACTTTCTCCGGGAACAGGCAGTGGAGAACGACCCTTCAGAAGGAAAAAAAGGGGTCGATATCGTGTTGCGTATGACGCCGCTTGGGCAAGTTGCTCCCCCTCCCGTCCCGGTGGCGCCTGCGGCTGGGACGCCGGGTGCCGCTGCTGCGCCCGCAGGCGCTCCTACGGGAGGAACCAAGCCCGTTACCGCAGGTCCAGTTGTCGCTCGCCCGGTGGTTGCTGCGGCAGCAGCGGAGCCGCGTATTACACTAACGCTCAATCAAATTCCGCTCGGTGAAGCGCTGCGTTACATCGCGGCCCAGGCCGGGTTGAAGGTGAAGGTAGAACCGTACGCTGTATCGGTCATTCCGATCAGCGAACAGAGCAACGACCTGATTACAAAAGAATATCGGGTCCCACCCGATTTCATCAGCACCACACTTAGCGGGAGCACGCTGCTGGGCCGGGGAGCTTACAAGACAGCGCCGGGAACAGCGGCTCCCGTCGGGCCCGTCGGCACAGGAAAGGACACCCAGGAATCGACCGGCGGTCAACAACTCGTAAATCGCGAAGGCGCAAAAGAGTTCCTGGAAGCTCAGGGGGTGGCATTCCCTCCGGGCGCAAGCGCAGCCTTCCTTCCACAGGGCAGCCGGCTGATCGTTCGTAACACGCAGGACAATTTGGACCTTGTCGATGCGATCGTTGAGCAATTGAATCTTGCGATTCCGAAGCAGGTCGAGATCGAAGCGAAGTTTGTCGAGGTTACTCAAACCAATCTGAAGGAACTCGGTTTCGACTGGTTGCTTGGTCCGTTCAAGGTGGGCAGCCAGGGGGCCTTTGGATCTGGCGGGACAACTGGCCTGACGACTGGACCTGGTGTAGGCGCTGACCCCAATTTTCCGCTCTCGCCAAACGCTGTAGATCCTTTGAACCCGAACACTCTCTCCTCCGGTCAATTTCCAGTTACCGGAAATCGCACGGGTAGCGCGGCAATTAGCGCGAATGCGCTGGATGCACTTTTGTTTCCAACGCTTGGAACGAGCGCCGCGGCTCCGGGAATTTTTGGTCTGGCTGGTGTTTTTACCAATCCGCAATTCCAAGTCGTGCTTCGAGGGCTCAACCAGAAAAAAGGTGTCGATCTTCTCTCTGCGCCGAAAGTGACGACCAAAAGCGGCCAGCGCGCCGTCATCGAAATCGTTCGTGAATTTCGTTATCCGGTCACGTTCACGCCGCCGCAGGTTCCGAGTATTACTGGCGGGACCGGTGGAACAGGAACCGTCTCTATTGAAGTTGTCACACCGACTACACCGAACACCTTTGAAACTCGGAATACAGGCGTGACTCTTGAGGTTGAACCGGTGGTCGGCCCAGATGGTGTGACTATTGACCTCAACCTCGTGCCGCAGGTCGTCGAGTTTGAAGGCTTCATCAATTATGGAAGTCCCATCTTTGGCGTAAATCCCAATCTGATAAGCGGCTCAACAGTGCCTACAGTTTTGCTCACCCAGAATGTGATCAACCAGCCCGTTTTCAGCACGCGCAAGGTGACCACGAACGTCAGTGTGTGGGACGGCCAAACGGTTGTCATCGGCGGGCTGATGCGCGAGGACGTGCAAAAGGTAGAGGATAAAACACCCATCATCGGCGACATTCCCATCATCGGCCGGGCCTTTCGCACCAATGTCGATCAGCACGTCAAGCGCAACCTAGTTATCTTCGCCACCGTGCACCTGATCACTCCCGGCGGTCTGCCGGTAAACCCGACGGAGGAAGAAGAGGAAGGGTTGCAGCCGCCGGTCCTGCCCGAAGTGCCTGCGTATAAGAAGTAAGGGCAAGCCCACGTAATTCGTTAAAACGTTACATCGTTACAACCGGCTGCCTGCTGGTGGGGCGAGACTCGGAAACAATGACGAATGCTCTGCGTCGCCAGCACCCGAGGCGGGTGCGCTCCCTCAAAACTGCTGCTCGACGTTGCCTTCTCTGTCTTCGTGTTTATTGGTGTCCATTCGTGATTCGATCGTTGCGGGATCGTATGTTCCGGCCAATGATGCCGTTGATGAGAAGAGAACAGGTTGAATCTGCGGTGGCGAGCGGCCGCCCCTTTACGGTACGAATGGCTGATGGAAAGGAGTATCCGGTCCCACATCGCGACTACATCTCGCTGCCGCCGAAGGGATCGTCTGTTATCGTTTATGACGACCACGGACACTACACGGTGTTGCCGTTGCTGACGATGACTGGGCTTGGATCTAGCATCGCGTAATCGGTAGTCATCTGGCCGAAGTCTCAGCGTATAAGAAATAAGGCAAGCCCACGTAATTCGTTAAAACGTTACATCGTTACAACCGGCTGCCTGTTGGTGGGGCGAGACTCCGTCGAGCCGACGAATCTGAGTCTGTGCCGGTCCGTACCACGGCAGGTGGTTTAGCACGCCCTGATATTGCCATTCTTCAGGAATCTTAACGAGCCCTGCTCGGACAGGATTGGCTCGGACGTATTCCCATTTCTGATGATAATTCTCATCGCGACGCAAACGATGATGGAATCCGCGTGATTGAAAGCGAAGCGCACTTGCGCCGCAACTACGGCGAAATTGCCGTTTCCAGAAAGCGATCCATCTCTCAATGGCGATTTCTTCATTCTTCGGCGTGCAGAAAAGATGAATATGATCGGGCATGATTAGGTACGCACCGACCAACCATGCGTCAGCTTCAGTCCATGCTTGTACCAATGCATCATGGTAGATTTGCTCTGTAAGTGTTGATACTCGATGCAGCGTGCAAACAGTGAGGAAAACGATTGTCGGACGATCCCGGAAAATCAGGACGCCAGTCGCGGGGTTGCGCCGGCCGAAGTGATACGAGCTATCAATCGGCGGCATGCTGCGATAATCTGTCTGTGCAATCTCCTCCGTCGAGATTAATTTCATCGGCTCGACAGAGTCTCGCCCCACCAGTTGGTCGGAGATCTCGCGATTGCCGGCCTCGAATTGGCGTTGCTGCTAAACGTCAAAAATTGCACGGCTTGAATGGAAGCGGGTCGTGCGCCGCCACGAATCAGAATCTGATGTTCCAGATCTTCGTGCTTGATCTATATTAATCTGTGTTGGCCGCGGGATCCGCGGTTTGATTTTTCTGTGATTCGTTTTATCCGCGTAATCCGCGGTCGTCTGACGGAAAGCAATGGCCCACAGAACACACGAAAGACACGAAAGGTTTGATGTTCTCTGCCTCCGAATTTTTTCGCGTCAATTCGCGTGATTCGTGGGCCTCTCGCTTCGTCATTCGGATTTCGTCATCATCCCTTTGTTTTTCGCTCCGCCGCCGCAGCCAAGGCTGCTATAGCGGAGGAGACTTGGCGCGCAGGAGGCTTCGCTTCCTTCTGTTCGGTAATTTTCTTGTACGAAGATAACGAAGGCAACAAAGATACCAGAATCGCCCCTCAGTCTCTCCGCACTGCCCTGAAAGAGGTAAAAGCAATCAGCCCACGAAATACACGGAAGACACGAAAGGGTTTGATCATTTCAGTTTCTGGAATTTTTTTCGCGTCTATTCGCGTGATTCGCGGGCAACCTCTTTTTTCGTGTTTATTCGTGTTGATTAGTGGTTGGTCCTTTTTTGGGGAATCAGGGGCCCAAAAAATAGCTGAAAATAGTTGTTGACTTCTTTTGTGAGAACCGCGATAAATGCCGTTTGTTACCAAAAATACCTATGAAAATAAATATGTTCTCCTCAGCACATCGTTCCGCCAAAGCCTCGCGCCAAGGCGGATTCACCCTCATCGAATTGTTGGTTGTGATTGCCATCATCTCAATCCTGGCCGCATTCGCTGTGCCTGCGCTCACCTCGGCCCTCAAGAAAGGCCAGATGACCGGCACAATGAACAATGCGCGTCAACTTTATATAGCTCAATTCCAAATGTCCAACGACGGCGCGGCGACAGGCGACGCGGGCTCAGCGTGGCCTGGCGATCTTATTGCGGCCACTTTGCTTGCTCCAGTAACCTTAAACGCTTACACCGACTACTTGGTAGCAAAAGGTTATTTACAGGGCGGCGATGTTTTGAAGCTCTTGAATGCTCCTGGCTCCAGCCTGACCGGTACCTACGCTGCTGGACCTCCCGCGACGATGACCTTTACCGGTGGGTCGGCCGCTCTGAAGGTTTACCCGGTCTTAGACGCGGATCCGGTGAGCGCGATTTTTTGCGTCACCAATAACTACGTCTATGACACTGCAATCGTGACAGGTGCCGTTCCTTACGGTACGAACGGCTTTATTGTGGTGCATAAAGGCGGCGATGCCGCTATCTTTAAAGAAGGTCAGGCCGTAGACGCCCCCCCCCAGTGGCCCGATGATATAACGTTTCAGACAACGGTCGGCTTTAAGACTGGGGATACTTATGGAGGCGTGCCGACTGCGGGCGAGCCGGCGAATGTGTTGACGTATCCATAATAAGAGAAGCTGGCTCGTTTCGTTTAATTTAATTCAAAGCGCCCTGTCTGGAAAAATCAGACAGGGCGTTTTTGCTTTTGCTTCAATTTCGTTGGTAGGGGCAGTTCACTGAACCGCCCGGGCGATTGAGGTCAATCGCCCCTACCAGAATCGGCAGGCGCCTTGTTTCTGCTCTAGTGGCAGGCGTGCCGCCTGCGAAAGAGGTCGATCATGTAGCCGACCCGCCTTCGCTCGACTTTGGCGTGGCAAGCACGGCTGCCTCTAGAGGGAAAATGTTGTAGCCACGTCCGTGTGGGGGGCGTTAATCACGCCTCGCGGCCGATCTGTCGTAGACGGCGATAACGCCGTACAGAGCGCTACATGCTTATGAGATCGCTTCTAATTTATTCGTGTCGATTCGTGTTAATTCGTGGTTGAACCGATTGGGCGCTCTTATTTGCCGATTCGTCACGCTTATCGGCCAAGATCCTCTGGTGCCTTTGCGTAATCAATCCCTGTCACGAGCGCAACATCCAGCACCCGGGCGCCATCGTTATCGGTGAAGACAACAACGAGTCGACCCGTTGGATTGAGAAATGCGTGATCGCGTGTTGGCACATCGATTACAGCGCCGTCCCCCCGATCGCAGTCGAAACGGCTTGCCAGAATCGATCGCTTCACGCAATGCATTGGCTGACACAAGAAACTACATT
>Ga0209376_1003813_pt1 | contig 13439 bp, 12 predicted proteins | sample GraSoiAngelo_134_FD_185891 | JGI IMG/M metagenome (GOLD analysis project Ga0209376, IMG submission 185891) | Grasslands soil microbial communities from the Angelo Coastal Reserve, California, USA - 14_0929_05_30cm (SPAdes) (version 2) | ecosystem: Environmental > Terrestrial > Soil > Grasslands ... | reverse complement strand
CCAAATACAAGGGTGGAGGAGGCGCTGACGATTCCGAAGGTTCCGAGAATGAGGCTGCTGGTGGCGAACGAGATGCCTTCGAGTACGAGAAAGACCTGTAGGGAGATGAACAGTAGTCCTGCGGCCGCCCAAGTGAAGAAGCTCGAATAGATCAGGAGATTGGCTTCATGCGGTATGCCTTTGTACTCTTCGAAGATGGAACTTATGCGCTGGAACAATGAAAAGCAACTATCCCCTCTAGCTAGTTTTACTGAGAGAAGTCGTAGTGGCTCTAAAGGATTAGTCTCGGAACGGGCGACTTCGCAACGCTTCTCTGTCGGTGAATTTTGGTTTGAAGCGATTTTCTGAGCCTTCGAGCTCCGTTTCTATTTTCGATAACTAAATCTTCTCCCGCAAGTTTCTTTCTGATGACTCGTTTGAGTTCGAGGTCAATTTCGTATCCGATTCCTTCTCTTCCCAGTTCCTTGGCTACCTTCAATGTCGTCCCGGAACCTGCGAAAGGGTCGAACACGGTTTCTCCAATCATAGTGAATAGCTTGATCAATCGCCTGGGAATTTCGTCGGGGAAGGCGGCGATCCCTTCCTCCATGCGGCCAGCCATTGGGAGGACGTTGGTGATGTTCCAGACCGTCAGGTTCCATCTCTCCTTGTTGAGTTTCGTGGTATCTATTTTTGATGATTCTAGAATCTTCTTTGGTGCGTCTTTCAGCTGAGCGTAGTCGAATTCGCCGTTCTGGAATAGGAGGATGGATTCCTGAATATTGTCCGGGTAAAAGTACATCGGGTACGGATGCTGGAGGACAACGCCGCTTCGCCTGCTGATTCTAGTGTAGCCAGCGGGTTTGACCCAGGTTATTTTGTCGCGATAGAGAAAACCCTCGTCTAGGAGGATTCTGGTCGTATCCGCGACAAGGGGATATTTCCGCCCACGACTGCCTCCCTCTTCTTTCACCAGCATATCATCAGTGACTATCGCGCAGATTCTGCCTTTTCCTAGGACTCTTTTGCTCTGAGCGGCGAAAGATCTGATCAAGTCCAGATAATCCTCATAGGTTGGGAAGAGGTCCGGATAATCGAAAGGCGCGTTGAAGTAGGGAGGAGAAGTAACGATCAGGGAGACATCGCCATCAGCAACCTCATTCGAGGTCATCTTTCTGAGATCCCCAAAGAAAACCCGAAGGCGTGGGACCTTCGAAGTCCTGCTTCTCGGGCTCAAGTCTGATGATTGAACTAGATAGTTATAGGGGCATAACCTTTGTCCATGTCAGTTTACAGATCGAGATCCTAAGTAAAAGCGAAAGTAATTCTTGGAACCGGTAAAGAAAGGAATCCGAGCGGCGATTCGGCTATTGGTGAATGTAACGAAAACTGCCTTTCGAACCGACTCTCGCAAGCATCTTCTTCTTGAATAATACTCCCAGAGCTTGGCTTACCTTTCGACTTGTGAACGGGATGCCGGTTTGTTTTTCCAACTCGGTCTTAACATCACCGGTGGTTCTTGCAGTTTCGAAGTAGCTTTTGGGTATCAGAACTTCTTCCAATTTGCGCAGCACTAGGCTGGTTTCAGCTCTCCCCTTTTGGCCAATTTGCCTCTGAAGCGAGAACTCATGAACAACCCCTGACCTAGCATACCGCTCGGACCTCAGGCTTTTGAAGAGCTGTGCATGTGTTGACGCCATTTCCTTTATGGCTTTGACATAAGTTTTCACGTTAGAGCCTTCACGGTCGGTCTTGAAGCTGAAAGTGATGTCGCCCAGTTGGATCCCTATAGTGATACCTTCTTCCAGCTCTCTCACTTCAACGGGTGACATACTTGTATGATCGGCTTTCCTTGATTCGTCGTAGTTTGCCTGACTGAGTTAGCAACGTCAGAGTCCCGGTAACGCTTCCCTTGCTGTAGTGGAGGGCATTACGTCTCAGCGCTTCGGAAATCTCTCCCCACTCACGAGGGGTCTTGCCCCAGTCAGTTTTGAGAAGATTCAGAATGGCTTCGGTGAGACCCTTACTTTTTGAAATGCTAGGAAAAGATTGTCCTAGTTGAACCTCTGGATAGGCAAACGTTTCTTCAGGAGGAGTTGAGGTGACAGGTTGAAAGAGTTCGGATTTTCTTCTTGACATCGAGATTTCATCTAAGATTGGATTCAGGGAAAATTGATTAATCTCGTAACGAGCTTTGCCAAGTCTCCGAGCCCAACCTGCTTTTACCAACTCGGATAGTCGTCCTGCTAGAGTATTGTTGTCTATCCCCGTCATGTTAACGAGGTCTTCGATGGAGAGGCTTGAAGAATCTGTCTTCTTCATCTGATGGGCAAAGTATTCCCCAACTAAGTACAATGCGACCAGTTGTTTCTGACCAAGAGACTCCTTGGGAAGGCGGAAAATCACTTGACCGGTTTTCTCTTCAATTCCAATTAGCTCCTTGGCTTTCGATACTGCTTCTTGCAGTAGTTCCTTCTCTGTCACAAGAAGCGATTCGAATATCTCATTCGTTGACATATCAACAAGTCTATCCTCATTAGACTTATATAAAGATAGTTGCGATGAATTGCGCCGCGCACAGCTCGTCCCATTCGAGCGTCCGCATGGCTGTGAACCGCAACCTTGAACTGAAGATGTGTCGCCTCGAGGAATCATGTTGGAATCGAACAAGGTTCCCATAGGCCAGTCCGCTCTGCTCGTGATTGATGCGCAGGACTCGTTCAAGGTCGGTCAGCGATGGGCGCGACGCAACAACCCTGCCTTTGAGAAGAATGTAAGTGCACTGGTCGAGGCTTATCGCGCTGCACGCTTACCGATCGTTTACTTTTTGCACACTGACAACGACGAGGCGTTCGCCAGGGACAGCCCGTCGTTCAAGCTGATGGACTTTCTCAAGCCTCGAAAGGATGAGCCGGTGATAATCAAGAACACCAGAAACTGCTTCACCAGTACGACTCTGCAACCATACCTGATAGAGAAAGGCGTGAGACGCGTCAGTATCACTGGCATCCAGATGGAGCAGTGCTGTGAGACGACCGCGAGGATCGCAGCAGATCTCGGCTACGCTGTGGACTTTGTAACCGAGGCGACGATGACTTTTCCAATTCCGAACTGGGACAAGCCGGGCGAAGAACTCGGAGTCGACGCCATCCGCGAGCGGACGGAATATGCCCTAAGACGCAGATTCGCACGCATCACCACAGTCAACCAGCTGCAAAAGGAACTGAAAGGAATACAGCCAACTAGCTGAGTTCGAAAATGACTTCAGGCTCAGGTTGTGCTTGCAGTTGCTTGCAGTCGTTCCCATGGGAAGGATTTGTGCTTCTTGTAATACTCGACGAGGCCTCCTTCCCGCATGAGTCCTCGGAGGAACTCTGGCACCTTTAACGCATGATACACCTTTCCGTCTTTGGTGGTGACCGACCAGTCCTGAAGATTGATGGATATTTCGTCGAATTGCTTGACCTGTTTGGTTATTCCTGGGACTTCGAGTGCTGGTAGGCCGATGGCGAAGCTATTCCGATAAAATATTCTTGCGAAGCTTTCTGCGACTACTGCTGCTATTCCTGAGTATTTGATGGCGACTGGTGCTTGTTCGCGACTGGATCCTCCTCCGAAGTTTCTTCCTGCAACGAAGAGGTCGCCGGGTTTGACTTTCTTGTAGAATTCAGGGTCGAACCCGTACATAGCATATTTCGCCATCTCAACAGGGTCGTTGGTGCGCGCCTTGAATCGGAACGGGATGATGATGTCTGTGTTCACGTCGTCGGGCCAGACCCAGGTTCTGCCCCGGATAATCGTGGACGGAACTGGGAGGCTCATAGGTACCTCCTAGGATCGGCAATATGCCCTTCCAAGGCTGATGCCGCGGCTGTCGCTGGAGATGAGAGATAGATTTTGGCTGTCGAGGCGCCCATTCGCCCCACATAGTTTCGTGGAGAGGTGGAGAGACAGGTTTCATTCTCACCAAGAACACCGAGATGAGTGCCAACGCATGCACCGCAAGTAGCGTTAGTGAACACTGCTCCTGATTCAAGAAACGTTTCCACTAGTCCATCCTGGATTGCTCTTTCGAAGACGTTTCTGGAGGCGGGAGTGATTATGCAACGGGTCCCCGCCTTCACTTTGTGACCCTTTAGTATCTTGCCGACGACCTGTAGGTCTTCGTATCGTCCGTTGGTGGATGAGCCGATGAAAACCTCGTCCAAGTGACCATCCCGGAATTCGCTGGCACTACGCACTTTGCTCTCGTTCCCCGGACCCCAGACCTGGGGCTCAAGAGTTCCTAGATCGATGTCGTACTCTTCTTTGTAGTGGGCTTTTGGTCCCGCGTGGATCTCGAACATCGCCTTCCGGTTTGCCGTTTTGAAATAGTCTTGGGTTACGGGGTCGACTTCGAAGATGGAGATTTTGCAGCCGCATTCCATGGAGTTGTTGCTGATGCATGCCCGTGACGCGATAGAGAGACTCTTGACCGCGGGACCCTTCCACTCCAGCGACTTGTAGTTCCCGCCGTCCTCGCCGACCATTCCGATGAAGTGGGTTATGATATCCCGGGCATAGACACCCTTCTTGAACTGGCCAGTCAGATTGATCTTTATGGATTCTGGGACTCGGACCCAGAGCTTGCCGCTCGCCCAGACAGCAGCCATCTCCGAACTACCAATGCCCGTAGCAAAGGCACCTATCGCACCAGCCTGACAGGTATGAGAATCAGCGCCAAAGAGAACCATGCCTGGGATCACGTGATTTTCAAGGAGATGCTGGTGGGATATGCTACCCTCGACGAGCCGGACCCCTTGTTGCTTGACGAACTCTCGAATCAGAATATGGAGATTAGCCACCTTCTCGTCAGGAGCAGGAAAACTATGGTCAATGACTAGGTGAATTTTCTTCGGGTCCCAGACCTTCTGAACGCCCATTTCACGGAAGACCTTGATCGCCAAGGGTCCAGTGCTGTCCTGGGCCATCGCCATGTCAGCTGGAAGAACGGCGATCTCGCCGGCGTGATGGATCTTCTTGCCTCCATCAGCCTTGACGCTGATTATCTTCTCAGCAAACGTCAGAGCGTCATCGTTGAGGGTCGTCTGAGACAACTAGGTCAAGGGCGGAATCAAAACTCTCGTTATTAAAGATGAAACGATTCTCAGTAGAATCGGGACAGCATTTGAAGCGACTAAGCCGCGCCACGCTCATTCTGCTTGCAACCGGGATACCTCCGCTCGGATTCACGGTCGCATTATTTGTCCTGGGAAGCATTCCCGATAATGTGGCCCCGTACCTCACTGTCGCGTTTGTCCTAGTTCCCATGATCGTGTTTCTTCCTCTCTTCGCCATCACGGGCTACAAGTATTCGATGAGGAGAGCGAGAGAGCGATTTGCTAAACTAAAGAATGCTAGCTGCATTATCTGCGGTGAACATCTTCCAGACGCAGTTAGGCTGCGTGACCTACGGCGAACTCAGCGCCCGCACTACGAGACGGTCCATCCTGAGGTATGGAGATGGGGCGAGAGATGGAAAAAAATCAATATCCTCGGTGGTACAGTCGGCATCTTTATCGTAGGGCTGGCAACATATCAACTTGCAAGAGAAAACGCTCTTCAATCGATCTTGTTCTACGCATACGTTCCAGCGTACATTCTTGCAGTATACTTGTCCCAAAAGAGGGAAATTGAACGGTTCAGATCGCGTTGGAAGAGCCAACTGAGCGAGAATCCCCGATAGTTCCGAAGGAAGAGGGAACGAAAGCCTGCGAGCCATGTTGAAAATTCGCAAGGCAAGTGTCGAGGACGTCCCGCTCATCTTGTCTTTCATTCGCGAGTTGGCAGAGTATGAGAGGGAGCCCAATGCTGTTCGAGCGACAGAAGACGACTTGATCAGGGATGGTTTCTCTGCGAATCCCAAGTTCAGGGTACTGATTGCTGAGTTAGATGGTAGCCCAGCCGGTATGGCCTTCTTTTTCCAGAATTATTCAACGTGGCAGGGAAGGCATGGGCTCTTCCTAGAAGATCTTTTCGTCCGGCCGCCTTTCCGAGGCAAAGGCATCGGCAAAGCTCTCATGGTTCATCTAGCACGAACCGCCATCGCAGAGAACTGTTACGGGATGCGATGGGAAGTGCTCGATTGGAACACTCAAGCCATAGACGTTTATCAGCGATTGGGGGCTCGTTTCCGAGAGCACTGGCGAGTCATGCAGATTACGGGCGAGGATCTGAAAAGCCTAGCTGAAACAGAATTGTGATAGGTCATCACAACGTCTCAGGGGATGCTCGCTAGGTTCTGATCGTCTCAAACGCATTTCCGAAATCTTCGATCAGGTCTTCTGTCGCCTCGATTCCGATCGATACTCGAATTAGTCCATCAGTGATTCCGAGTTTCTTTCTGTCTTCTGGGGACATTCCCGAGTGCGAGGTTGCCGCCGGTCTAGTGAGTAGACTTTCGACTCCGCCTAGGCTCGGGGCGATTATCGGGATAGAGACATTTTTCATGAATTGTTCCGCCCCTGTTTTGCCTCCTTTTGGTTCGAAGCTGAGCATGCCACTGAACCCGTCAAACAACTGTCCTGCCCTATTGTGTTGCGGATGGCTCATAAGTCCTGGATAGTTCACCTTAGCAACCGCGTTGTGCTCTTCTAGAAATCTCGCGATCTTGAGAGCGCTTTCGTTGTGATGTTTCATGCGGATTGCGAGCGTCTTCATGCCACGGTGTAAGAGGAAGCAGGCGTGCGGGTCCAAGCTTCCACCGAGATGATCAAGCCGATGTTTGACTTTGCTGACTAGCTCCGAGCTTCCAATGACCGCTCCGGCGACAATGTCCGAGTGGCCATTCAGATATTTCGTGCCGCTGTGGAGTGAGAGATCGAACCCGTGTTCGAGGGGGCGGAAGTTTATCGGGCTGGCGAACGTATTGTCGATCATTGATACGAGGCCGTGGGCTCTTGCGAATTTGACAACCGCCTTATGGTCCGCTACCTCCAGCATCGGATTCGTCATTGTCTCGACATAGATCGCCTTCGTATTGGGACGCCGCTTCTTTTCCCAAGACTCGGGGTCGTTACCATCGATAAAATCATAAGATATCCCGAACGTGTGAAGGTCTTTCGTGACAAAATCATGGGTCCCACCGTACAGGCAGTTCTGGATGAGTAGGTGGTCCCCGTTATGAAGGAAGGTGAGTAGTGTAGTAGAGATTGCTGCCATTCCGCTTGCGGCCACAAGAGCGTCTTCTGCTCCTTCGACTGCCGCGAGTTTCTCGTGGAGCACCTTCGCGTTTGGCGTGTTGTTCAGGCGAATATACTCGATATCATGGTAGCCAGGTTCCTTGCGGGTCTCAAACATAGCTGACTGGAAGATCGGCATACTCACAGCACCCTGAACCCTCGGTTCCGGCTCACCGGAATGAATCAGTTTAGTCTCAATATGCTTGAACTTTTTTTCCCTCAAGATAGTAGCCCGACTTGATAATCATCCAAGCTCTAGCGACTCGAAAGCTAAGACCCTTGCGTCGTAGTCAGACTCCAAGGTACTATGCTTCTCCGGCACGGTCTACTGCGCTGGAATATTCTGAGAGAAAAAGCCCTTTTCCGATAAGCTATTATGGGGAGATTAGCCCTGATGCTCGAATACGAAAAACAGCTTGAGACAAGACGTTCTGTTACTTCTGCTGCTTAGCGTGCCGGTTTCAATAGCATACACACTGCCGGTCCATGGAACCTCAGCAGACTTCAGCATCTCAGCAAACCAAACGTCTTTGACGGTTCAGCAGAGCTACCCCCTCACGGGAAGTACGGTTAGTACGGACATCAATATTGCCAGCGTCAATGGTTTCGCGGGAACAGTCGCCCTCAGTGACTCTGCTCCAACAGGGTTTACCGTATCATTCAGTCCGTCGAGTTTCAATGTGGCGTCCGGCGGTCTATCACAGTCAACGATCGCGGTCAGCTCCACAGTCTCCGGCAGCTACAATGTCACAGTGACAGGAACAAGCGGCTCCATCGTCCACTCCATCCAAATAGCGGTCACAGTGACGGTTCCCCCTCCGGACTTCTCGTTGTCCGCAAATCCCATTTCGATGATCCTCGCGGCGGGCTCTTCCGGAACCTCTACCCTTTCGCTGAAGAGTTTCTTCAGTTTTTCAGGGCCCGTCACCTTGACCGTTTGCGTTAACGTTCCTAATCCCCCTTGCCCTATTCTCAGTGTCACTGGTTCGGCGAATCCGCCAAGTGTTACACTGACCTCAGGTTCGACTGCCACAGCGACTGTCACGATCAATACCGCCACGATAACCCCCACCACCACCTATGATATTTGGATAGATGCAACGGGCGGCGGACTGATTCATCAAGCGGTCATATCAGTCGGTGTGGGGCCCTACTTCACGATGAGTGCAAGTCCTAACGCTCTGACAGTTCCAGCAGGTTCGGCCAGGTCGTCGACACTTGCCCTGACAAGCTTCGTCAACTTTACGTTTACCGCTAACTTCCAAATTGGCGTCTATCTGCCGGGACCAAACTGTCCACCCTACTGTCCGGTATATCCAACGGTATCGATCATCCCCACCACTGTTAATCTGCCCGCCTTTGGCACTGGCACAGCCACGCTCACAGTCTCGACAACGCCAGCGACAACACAGGGAATCTACACCATCAACCTCTACGGGGGAGGATGCGTGTGCATTCTACCAGTTACAACTATAACCGTCAATGTTACCAGCCCTCCGCCCAACAACTTTAGTCAAGACTTGCTATTCGATGGCGTAATCGTCTACATGCGCGGAAATTTCTCTATAACAACCAGTTCGATCTCAGGCAACGTGTCACTGAGTGCAACTAACTTGACTTCTGGAGGCTTGATATTTTCGAAGACCTTCAACGTTGCGTTCTCCTTTGGTTCCGCATCCAGTCCAAGATTCATTCTAGTGATACCCGTCAAACCGTACACTCTGGGGGCAACGTGCATTGTCGACAGCGCTTCAAACCAGGTTAACTGTTTTCTCTCTCGCGACCCAGATACGGACAGGAAAGGTACGGTTGACATAATCGATGTTAGTATGATAGCATTGGCTTTCGGCTCCTTTACAGGATCGTCAAAGTACGATCCGATTCTCGACCTGACAGCGCAAGGGACGGTGAACATAATCGATGTCGGAATCGTCGCGGCGGACTACGGAGCTCCGATCTTCTCCTAGTCAAACGAATCTCTTCTCCTCGTTTCTCGAACTATCTCAAACCATCATTGGTTGCAGACCTGCCAAGATCATCGCGGGGGTCTTTCGTGCTTAGCAATCGTATCCGCCTGATGGATAGGCAAGGTTGCACCCAACGATGCTAGCTGGGTTGAGAGTGTTTGATCCCTCGAATAGTACAGGCGGAAAGGCCGCAATGCCTTGTGGCGGAGATGTAATCCAGTTGAAGGGTGCAATCCAGTTGACGCCCACGAATCTCGACACGATGCCGATCTGTGGAACATCAACCTTTGTAGCTGCTCCGTTAACATCACCGCCTATACCCTGCTGCCAGTGACCGCAGCCCGTAGAGCCGCCTGTCACCGCTTTCCCGACACACCGGGCGACAACGCTGAAGTTGATGAAGTCATGTGCAAAGTCACCGTTGTTACCAGACCATGCCCACAAGGCAAGGTTGCCTGAGCTACGGAAATACGAGTTGAGACTGGCTCCCGGCGTAGTGCCTAGCCCATTCCTTAGGAGGCTGTACGTGCCCCCGGGTGGAACTCCAGTTTGACCGGAGCTAGAGCACCCCAACCCTACCATCGGTCCAACGCAAACCCAGGGGCCGGAACCGACTAGTGTGCCCGCCGCCAAAGGATCGTAGCTCGGTAATACCTTTGCGGGGTCTACCGTGGAAGCGCTTGGCAGAAGAACTCCTGCTGAAGTGACGTTCGGGCCGATGCATGGTGTTAACGCTGCGTTAGAAGTCGCGAAGTCCTGCGTGTTCGCGCTGGCATCCCAGGTTGACGCTCCGCAAGAAGACCAGAATCGTCCTGGGAATACTATCGTACTTCCAACGTATGGTTTCGTGAATAATCCGATCCCGTTGACATCAACATCTACCTGCGATGGACTTATCACCTTCACTCCTATGACGGCGTAAAGTTTGGATCCTAGAGAGGCTCCGGTTGCCTTTAGCGCGATATAGCTGAAGGCTAGGTCCCACGCTGTCACCTTTTGACCTGTATGCCAGAACAGGTCGTTCCGTAAGGCAAACCTAAACGCTGCGACGGTCCCCGTGGGCGGAGTGTAGCCTAGCGCCGACGGGGCCAACTGACGCGTGGATATCGTCATCCACTCCAGTGTAGTGCTAGGCTGGCTCGGGTTCAGACGATACGGGCTGTCCCAGATATTGTCGACTAGACCAAGGTCATGCAAGGTGGTCGCAATGAACGGGTTGACGCTACTAGCCGGCTGGCTGTAGCCTTGACGTATAGTGTCAGGGACAGCCGGGTTAGAATTGTACGCGTTGAATTCAGCAACCGTGTTTCCTGGCGGGATAAACCCGTTGCCATTTTGCAACACCGCTCTCTGCCAGTTGCTCAGGTAGGCGAACCGATTTGACGGGGTCCAAACGGGTATTGTGAAAGCATTTTGTCCGAATAGGTCCTGCGCCTGGTACGTGGCACTAGTTGCGGTAAGTTGTGCTGTGCCTGGACAACGAGAGAAGGTGGGGTTTGGAACGCCTGGGGTTGGGTCTCCTGGTGCAGTCAGGCATGGGGCGAATTCTGTCTGGTTGCTAATGTTGTCGTAGTTGGGGCTGCAGAGGTACATGTAGTTGCTAGCGCTGGAAGAAGGTGCGGACTGGGTCGAGCATGGGCCATTTGGCGGCTGGATGGCCGGTATGCCTGAGACAAACAGGCTGTTGTACCGGTAGTATAGACTCGCGTCGATGGTTTGAACTTCGCTGAAGCCGCCAGTGTATACCCACCAATTGAGCGAGACTGATGTCGTTGATGTGTTGAAACCTGGAAATGTGGTAATAGTGCCAAAGGTAACGCTCACAATGTTGGTGGCTGAAGGTGAAATGCCACAGCTCGTGGTGAATGCGCCGGTGAAGAGGGCGCAGACGAACTGAGCATAACCTTGACCCATGTGAAGCCGGGCAGCATCATCATTACGCACAAAGAAGTTTATCGGGCTGGACGTCACGTTCGATGATATTCCAGTTAGAACGCATGTCGATGGATTCTTACCGGTGGCCAGTCCTGCGACAATGAAATGGTCAGCTGCAGCGCAAAAGTCAGGTGTACTGCAACCGGGCGTGAAGGGAAAGCTAGGAGTGTTGGTGCAACCGCTTCCTGTCGCCGCCATCGCTAGGTGATAAGCTGTCCCGCCTGGGGCTCCTACGACGCAGTTCGTGCTGGACTGAATATGTGCTGAGTCCCATCCGCACGTGTTCGGGGAGACTAGGTTGACGCTAGGTGGAACCGGGTTGTCGATCGCAACCCCGGTGCCGCCTAGGCTTGGTTCACTGTTGACGAAAATTAGCTTGTCTAGTCCGTGGGCGATTCCCTGGCGTATGTTCACTCCGCATATGGAGTTGCCGAAGTTCATCTGGCAGCCCCAGAATCTCTGGCCGAGATGGAACTCCAGCTCGAAGTAGCCTGTGAATGGTACTTGCCCTGTGCACTGGATAGTTGGGCCTGAACAGGTGATGGGGATTTGCGACGGGGCGATCGGAGTGTCAGGGATATCGATGAAACCATTCTGCAGGTCAACTTGTTCCGCGGTAGAATCGGTATAGACACGGTACACTAGCTTGTCCATAGAGGGGCCGGCAGGATACCAGGGCTCGTTCGGCGCCACACTTGCGGCTGTGACATGGATCTGAGGAAGATACGACCGACCGCCTAGCGATCCTGGCAGTGTAAGCATTGAGAATACTACGACGAACGCGAGTAGGAGTTTGAGGTCTTTTGTCGACCTCGTCGTGAGAATACCTCTCGTTGGCAAGTAAGGTGACGGGCATTTAGCTTTATCCCAAAAAACAAGAGAGAGCGTTCTCTTTCCTTGAACTCTTTTTCCCTACGACAAGAACCAGATGCTGTCGAATAAAGTAGTAGCTATCAGAGGCTTGAGATTCTTGTTCCAGCGCACAACAGCAGAAGATGGGCTCTAAGAGTACTAGATGGGTTGGGTTAGTTCTCCAAGCTTGTCCGTTAACACCGTGTTTTGCGCATAGTCGACTGGGCAGGCAATAACCGAGACTGCATTGCCCACCAGTGCCCGCTTCAGCGTAGGGAGGAGATCTCGCGCTCGTGTGATCAGATATCCTCTGCCGCCAAAGCTCTCGGCGAACCTGACAAAGTCAGGGTTTCCAAAGTCAACGTGCGAGTGGTGTCCAAGTTCCAGATCCATTTCCCACTTAATCATACCATAGGACCCGTCCACCCAGATCAATACGACAAGCGGTATCTTCTCTCTCACAGCCGTCTCGAGCTCCATCGAGTTCATCAAGAAACCCGCGTCCCCAGCGACAGCCAGGACCTTACGGGCTGGGAAGGCAAGTTTCGCGGCAATTGCTCCCGGCAAGGCGAAGGCCATTGTTGAGAGCCCGTTCGAGACTATGCAAGTGTTCGGCTGATAGGTCGGGTACAACCGCGCCATCCACATCTTCACCGCGCCCGTGTCAACCAGCACGATGTCCTTCTCGCCCATCGCTCCCCGACTATCCGCGACGATGCGCTGGGGCTTGACGGGGTAGGAGTTGTCGTTTCTTCCCATCTCAAGCTCCTCCTGTAACAGGCGACGAATCTTCTGACCTGTTGGATTCGATGCCGGATTGAGTTTAGTCTCCCGTGATAGTGCGTCGAGTGATTCTGAAATGTCACCTTGTATACCGACAGCGAGATGATAGTGGGCGTCTACCTGTGCAGCATAGCGGTGGATGTGGATGATCTGCTTGTCGCCTTTTGGATTTATTTTCACTGGATCGAACTCTTGCATGTCATACCCGACACTTACAATGGCGTCCGCTTGGTCGAAGCCAAAATTCGCGTAGTCGTGGACCATGAATCCTATCGTACCGAGCGCGTTAGGATGGTTGTCCGGAAAGACTCCCTTGCCCATGAACGTCGTGGCGACAGGGATGCGAAGACGCTCGGAGAAACGAACCAGCGCCTCGCCGGCGTGATTGCGCACGGCACCGTGTCCCGCAAGCAGGACGGGACTCTTCGCAGCCTCCAAAACCTTCGCGGCCCGCGATATCTGAGCTGGAGAAGGAGAGGTGTCACGCACCACATTTATCTCCAATGGACGATGCCCCGGGGGTACGGGCATTTTTTCGACATCTTCGGGTAGGGCGAGGTAGACGGCGCCGGGACGCTCGGTCTGCGCAAGCTTGAACGCCTTCCGAACCATCTCCGGCACAGCTTCCGGTCTCGGGATGAGTTCAGCCCATTTTGTGACAGGCTTGAACATGCTTACTAGGTCGATTATCTGGTGAGATTCC
>Ga0209376_1003812_pt1 | contig 13441 bp, 14 predicted proteins | sample GraSoiAngelo_134_FD_185891 | JGI IMG/M metagenome (GOLD analysis project Ga0209376, IMG submission 185891) | Grasslands soil microbial communities from the Angelo Coastal Reserve, California, USA - 14_0929_05_30cm (SPAdes) (version 2) | ecosystem: Environmental > Terrestrial > Soil > Grasslands ... | reverse complement strand
GCCGTCGGACGCGGCGTCGCTGACGATGCTGCACTCGGAGGTGGAGGACGTCCTCGACACGCTGACGCCGCGCGAGCGGCGGGTGCTGCAGCTGCGGTTCGGGTTGATCGACGGGCACCAGCGCACTTTGGAAGAGGTCGGTAAGCGCTTCGGGGTGACGCGGGAGCGGATCCGGCAGATCGAGGCCAAGGCGCTGCGCAAGCTGCGCCACCCGTCGCGGTCGAAGAAGCTGCGGGACTACCTGGAGTAGGGCGGGTCGGGATTCTTCGATCCTGTGTCCAATTCGGTGCCTTTGCGCAAAACGCGTGTATTCGCCCCCGGAATTAGGGCCGTTTCGCGCAAAACGCACCGAACCTCGGAGCAGCTGAAACCAAAACCCCCTCGCCCGCGTCTTTAGGGCGAGGATCCTGTGCAGCAGGCGGTGGTGACGGCAGGGCTCGCCCGCGAGTCTGACTTCGACTTCCTGATCGGGCCGCATCTCGAGGCCGGTTACCGGACCGCGCTTGCGATCCTGCGCGACCCCGACGAGGCTCACGACGCCGTGCAGGAGGCGGCGTTCAAAGCCTGGCGCCGCATCCGCCAGCTTCGCGAGGTGGACTCGGCGCGCGCGTGGTTCCTCGCCATTGTCGCCAACCAGTGCCGCAGCACCCGTCGCGGCAGGTGGTGGTCGGTGGTCCGTCTGCCCAACGTCGAGCGTGACGCCACCGACATCGAGACTGAACGTGCAGACATCGGGCGAGCCCTGGCCAGGCTGCCGTCCGACGATCGTCTCGCGCTGTTCCTGCACTTCTACCTCGACCTGCCGCTGGAGGAGGTCGGCGCCGTGCTGGGCGTCAGCGCGGCGGGCGCCAAGACCCGCGTCTACCGCGCGGCGAAGAAGCTGCGCCCGGACCTGGAGATGAGCTGATGGATGACCTTCGAGCCGAGATCCGCGCCGCGTTCGAGAGGGAGCAGGCGGCGCATCCGCCGGCGATGGGCCTGCGCCCGGTCGTGATCCGGTCGGCGGTGTCGCAGCCGCGCCCAAAGACGAGCGTGCAGTGGCTCGCGGTGGCAGCGGCGCTGGTGCTGGGCGTCCTGGTCGTGGTGAGCCTGGTGTCGTCGCGGCTGGTGAATGGACCGTCGCCGGCTCACAAGCAGCCTGTTCCGATCGGGGGGGACTACGGGCCGCCGCCCGCGGACTGGCCGCTGTTCTACGTCGGCGATCCCAAGCACCCGGGCTGGTACATCGGTCTCGACTGGGACGGTGTGCCGCGGGGCACGATCAAGCTGGCGCAGCCAGTCGACGAGACGACGTTCCTGTTCCAGTCGCCTGACGGTTCGGGTTTCGGGCTTCCGCCGGCCGGCGGCAAGGGTGGTTACGACGGCACGCAGTTCCTTGATCGTCTTGGCCGGCCATTGGCGAAGACGAGCTCGAGCATCCACCTCCAGGACCTGATGTGGGCGGACGACAGTAGCCGCCTGTGCACCCTCGAATTCGACACGCGTGCGTGGCGGGTCGGGCTCATGACGCCCGGCTCGGCGCCGGCGTCGCTGCACATCGTCGCGATCGACGACTTCGTGAGCCGGTCGGGCGTGATCGCCATCCGCTTCGCGGCCTGCAGCCCGGGGAACGATCGGGCGGTCCTGACCTACAGCGCCTTCCAGTACCCCACGATCGTTTGGGTTGTACGGTTGAGCGACGGCAAGATCCTCTTCCGGGAGGAGCACGACCGCAACCAACTGGCCGATATCGTGGCCAGCCGCGATGGGTCGCTGATCGCGGAGAACTCCAACAGCTCGACCGGTTACATCGGCGGTCCGTCGGCGGCGAAAACGATCATCCGCCGAAGCGCCGACGGGTCGGTGGTGACCAGCCTGGAGCCTACGATCGGCGTCCGCGGATTCAGCGCCGACGACTCGCTGATGCTGGTGACGACCTCGCTGTGGGCGTCAGGCGTGAAGACGAACATGGCGGCGATCGAGGTGGGGACGGGGAAGGTCGTGTGGCATACGGAGGCGGCTGACGAGTTCAGCGGATTCTTCACGGAGCCGCTCGGGGCAGGCTTCGCGATCATGTTCAAGAGCATCTACGACCACGCCCCACACCCGACCGTCTACATCGTCATGGTCTTCACGGGCGGTGCGTCGCATGGCCCACCGGGGACTTTCGTGCACCCTTAACCGCAGTTAGTCGCGACTATCCATGCATCTCGTGGCCCAAAGCCCGGGTTAGTCGCGACTATCCGACAATTACGCCTGGGAGAGAGCATGCCGGTCATCACGATCGGGCGGCAGTTCGGGGCGGGAGGGGCGACGGTCGGCCGCATGCTGGCCGACCGCCTGAAGATCGACTTCCTCGACTCCCAGATCATCGACGAGGTCGCCCGCCGGCTCCAGCTCCCCAAGGAGGAGGTCGAGGCCGAGGACGAGCAGCCCGGCTCCCTCCTCGCCCGGCTCCTGGTCGCCCTCGGGTCGGCCAGCACCGAACCCCTCATCCCGGCCGAGGCCGGCGCCGCCTGGACCCCTCCCAACGCGGCCCCCACCTTCGACACCCGCAAGGCGGTGCTCCAGATCACCCAGCACGTGATCGAGGAAGCGGCCCGCGGGGGCAACGTGGTGATCGTCGGCCGCGGGGGGGCCTACCTGCTCCGCGACCTGCCGGACTCGCTCCACGTCTTCCTCCGGGCGGCGGAGGCGGTGCGAGTGAAGGCGATCATGGCGCGCCTGAAGATCTCCTCCGAAGAGGAGGCGCGGAAGCGGCTCAAGCAGTCCGACGAGAACTGGACTGCCTACATCCGCCAGGTCTACGGCCACGACCGCATCCACCCCGCGCACTACGACATGGTCCTGGACACCGGCCGGCTCGGCTACGAGGGGGCGGTCGAGGCGGTGCTGGCCGCGCTGCGGACCCGCAAGCCGATACCCTAGACCCCCCGTGGTCCACTCCCTCGGCTCGCGCACGTCCGGCGTCGACGGCTCCAGCGAGGGCGGCCGCATCAACACGATCGACATCCCGGGCGCGCTCGTGATCTACGGCGTTGCTCTGCTCCAGTCCCTGCAGCCCAGGAACCCGAAGGTGAAGCTGAACGTGGCGCCCGTGAAGGTCGACGGCGTCTGGTGCCTGGAGCTCAGCTACCAGGGAGACGAGCCGCCGGGCCCACCGGAGCGCTGGTACGGCCATCGGGTGATCCTGAAGAAGACGGAGCCCCCGCCGCCCCCGCCGCCGCCCGCTGCTCCGCCGGCGAAGAGTGCCTGACCGGCGGTTTGGCCCGGACAGCAAGGTCCGGGAGGTCCTCGACTCACTGGGCGAGCGCGGGCGCCAGGCGCTCCGGCGCCACGGCTACGACGTCGGCGAGGGGTTCGTCGACGTGCTGTCGCAGTACCAGACGCTGGAGCACGCGGCCCGGACCGACCGCCTGCGCGACCTTCCCCGGCTGCTGGCGGAGCTCAACCAGACGGCCTGAAAAGCCGGCGCGGGAAATTTACATACTCTTGACCTTCCAATTTCCAGGACACGTTGTGTAAGCTGCAACGAAATTCGGGCTGCACCGTTATACGGGTCGAGGTTTTACGTCGATGCAACGGTCAAAGTTGGAATCGGACAAGGGCAGATGCGTGTGCGGCCGGCGCCTGAAGGACGCGGCCATCTTCACCTACCGGTCGCGAACTGACCGCTTCCTGTTCCACCGCTGCGAGTGCGGCACGGAGTGGACCGAGCACCACGTCGACATCGACCCGGCCGACCCCGTCACCTCGGACGAGGTGATCGAGGTCCACAGGCAGCTGGCGAAGTTCGAGGGCTCGATCGCGGAGTTGCTACAGCCTCACTCAGCCTGACGCCCCGCCCGGCGCCCGTCCGGGGTTAGCCGTAGCAGGGGTTAGCCGTAGCAGTGGAAGATGGTCGCCCCCGGGTTCAGGCCCCCTCGGAAGGAGTACTCGGTGCCCGCGGGGACGTACATCCAATCGCCTGCCTTTAGCTCCCTACCGTCGCCCAGGAGGATCGAGCCTGAGACGATCACGCGAAACAGCGCCCGTTTGTGCGCGTGCGTGGGGACGATGGCTCCCGGCTGGACCACGGTCAGGAAGTAGAGCGACGGACCGTCGATCTTGACAGGCAGCTGCCACTGGTCGATGCCGGGCGGCATGCCCTGTCGATACTGATCGAAGAGGATGTCGTTCACGCCAGGGTCGAGGGACGTAATGACGCCGTCCCCGAGCCTCTCGAGGGCAGCCGCGACGCGCTGCCTTCCCTCCTCGCCCTCGATGATCCGGTCGTCCGGGGTGTACTTGTTCTTCACGCGATAGCCCCTCCCTGAGAGCCCCTGCCGACTGCGCCTGTGAATCCGCTGAGAAACGTACTCATGTCTGAGCCCTTGTCAAGCTCGGGGCGTGATGCCATGGGCGATCGCCCAGGTCGCGACCTCGGTACGTGACCTGACGCCGAGCTTGTCGCGGATGCGCTCGACGTGTCCCTCCGCCGTGCGCTCGGCGATGAACAGGCGCCCCGCGATCTGCTTGTTGGTCAGCCCGCCGGCGACCATCGCGGCCACCTCGCGCTCCCGCTTGCTCAAGGGGCCGGCGTCGACGTCCTTGTCCTGGCCCGCGTCACCGCTGAGGCTGTAGTCGAGCGCCCGCTCGGCGTTCATCTCCACGCCTTGCTGCCAGGCGTCGTCCGCCTTGCGTGACCCCAGCTTCGCCTCGGCGCGACCTTTCATCGCGTCGAGATGATGCTTGCGGCTGGGCCACGCGCTGAGCGACCACTCCCGGGACATTCGCTCCGCGACGGCGGCGAGGCGGAGGGCGCGTTCGAAGTCGCCGTGCGTGCCTGCAACCAGCGCCAGGCCGCCGACGCACCAGATGGCGCCGAACGGATCGCTCAGTCTGCGAAAGGTCGCCAACGCCTCGCGCCAGTGGCTCTCCGCCGCGGCCGCGTCGCCCATCTCCAGCTCGACGTTGGCGATGCTCTCCAGGTACCGCGCGGTGAGCGCCCGTTCGCCGGCCGCGCGGCTGTACGCGATGCACTCTGTCAGCATCTCCCGCGCCTCGGCAAGGTTGCCCTGCTCGGTCGCCAGGACCGCGGCCTGGTTCTGGACCTCGATTGCGAGCCCTCGGTTGCCGGACTCCTTGAGCAGGGGCAGCGCCTCGTCGTACATGCGTCGCGCCGCGTCGAGCTCGTCGCCGGCCTGGTAGACGACGCCGGCGCCGGCCAGCATGTGGGCGAGCAGCTGCTTGTCCTTGAGCTTGCGCGCCGCGGCGATGCTTGCATCGGCGAGGGATCGGCTCTTGACGTAGTCGCCCTGCCTGGCCGTGTGGCGAGCGGCGAGGTTCATCGCCCGGGCCCGCGGCGCGCCCTGGACCGCCGGCCGGTCGAGGAGCTCCAGGAGCACCTTCAACGCCCGGGCCTGGTCGCTGTAGCCCGCGTCCGCGACCTCGAGGGCGAGGTCGAGTCCGCCGTCCTCCAGGTGGTCGCGGGCCCAGGCCAGCGCGGCCCAGAAGTTGAGCGCGTCGCGCGACGTCCACTTCTGGGAGCGGAAGAACTCGAAGTGCCGGCTGTGGGTCGAGTCGAGCTCGCCGGACTCGCCCAGCTTGACCAGCGCGTACTCGCGATGTGATTCGAGCAGCCGGAAGCGGGTGCCGTCTTCGTGCCGGTCGGCCACCACCATCGACTTCTGGACAAGGCCGGTCAGGGTGGCGAGCACATCGCCTCCGGCCGGATCGGAGGCGACCGCGCGCGCCGCATCGAGGGTGAACCCACCCTGGAAGACGGCGAGGCGCCTGAACAGCTTTGCTTCGGCGTCCGTCAGCAGGCGGTGGCTCCAGTCGATCGCGGCCGTCATGGTCTGCTGGCGCTCAGGCGCGAGGCGCGAGGTGGACGCGAGCACGCGAAAGCGGTCATCGAGGTTCGCCAGCACCTCCGGCTCGGACATGACGTCCAGGCGCGCGGCGGCCATCTCGATCGCGAGCGGCAGCCGGTCGAGGCGCTCGCAAATGCGCGCGACGGTGTCGCTGTGGGCCTTGACGTTGAAGTCGGGCCGCACCAGGACCGCCCGCGCCTCGAAGAGCCGCAGAGCGTCGCTCTCGATGAGGGGAGACAGGGGCCACCGAGCCTCGCCCGGGATGCCCAGCGGTTCGCGGCTCGTGGCGAGGATGGTCACGCTCGGACAGCGCTCGAGGACCGCATTGCAGAAGCTCGCGCTTGCCGCGATCAGGTGCTCGCAGTTGTCGAGTACGAGCAGTGCGTGCCGGGTCGCGAGCCAGGAGGTGACGACGTCGATCGGCTTGCCCCGGCCGGGCAGCTCGGCGGTCGCGACCACGGTCCCCACCACGTCGTCGGCGCCCGCCAGCTCGATCCACCAGGCGCCGTCGGCCCAGTGGTCGGATGCGGTCCGCACGAGCTCCGTCGCCAGGCGCGTTTTGCCGGCGCCGCCCGTGCCGATGATCGTCACCAGCCGCGACTCCCGGAGCCGGCTCTTGAGCGAGCGCAGCTCCGCGTCCCGACCGACGAACTTCGTCAGCGGCTGGGGCAGACCTTTCGGGCGCGCCACGGTGGCCGCCGAGTCCATCTCGGTATCTTCTCGCAGCTTCCCGGCGAAGCAAAGATGCGCCTGCTGAACGAAACGAAGAGAGGGATCCGTTGATCCCTCTCTCCGCAGGTCGCACCCTTGGGGGTCGAGGGTGCATTGGGGACTCCGTTACGGAAGGATTCCGTGGTCGGGCTGCCGCTCCGCCGCCGGTGAGCTGCTCAGGTACTGGTTGTAGAAGTTGGGGTCGTCGACGATGATCCGGCTACCGGACTTGGTCGCGATCTCGTTCTGCGCCCAGCCGGGCAGCTCGGCCTTGGACTGGACCGGGTTGTCCTGGCGCAGGATGGTGCCCGGCGCCGCGTGATCGACGTTGGCCTGGACCGGGTTGTCCTGGCGCAGGACGGTGCCCGGCGCCGCGTGGACCGTGGCGTTCCCTGTGATGCCGGAGGCGCGGCCCTTGAGCACGTCGTTGGCCATGTAGCCGCCCATCGCGGCCAGGCCCATCGCGACGACCACGAGCGCCGCCGCGACGAAGGTCTTCGGAACCGCCGCTCCGTTGAAGGTTGCTCTGGCTTCCAATTTCTGTTTGTTCTCCTCTTTTTGGTGTTTGGTGAATGGAAGAGGGACGGGCTTTTGGCCGTCCCTCTTCGGGGCTTGTCCGCTACTGGCCGTGACCCTCGCGCACCGAGCGCGAGTCCCAACCGGGGTCATACGCTGCCGGCTTGGTAGGCAGCACCCGGGTGAGATCCGAGTCAGGACCGTGCGCGCCGGCCGCGAGTGACGCGTCGTCGCTCGCGATCTGGTTGCCGGTCGTCCGAACGCCGTTGCTGATTCCGGCCGAGCCCTGGATCCTCTCCGCGTTGCGGTCGAGGAGGCCACTCTGCTGGACCGGGTTGTCCTGCCGCAGGACCGTGCCCGCGGCGGGGTGGACCGTGGTCTGAGTCGATGCTCCGGAGCCGATAAGGCTCTTGCCGACGACTCCGGCGGCTCCCGCCAGTGCGATCGCCGCGCAGGCGGCGAGCAAGACCATTAGGACCTTTGGAACGGCGCTTCCCGCGTACGTTCGCCTGATCTCCACTTCCTTGTCTCCTTGTCTGGATTCGGTTGCTTGCGCAATCCGTTGAGGGGGAGATTAGGAATCAGGCGGTAGGGCTCAAAAGGTGGGAATCACCTGAAAAGAGGAGAGGCAGGTACCTGTTTTCAGGTACCTGCCCGGGTGACTGATCTAGAGCGCGTGCGCCTGGGCCAGGATGTCCTGTCCCTCGGCGATCATGCTCTTGAGGTCCTGCTCGCTGGCGAGCGGGCCGCCGAAGGTCGCGTTGGTGAGGGCGGTGCGCATGCGTGCCTCGAGGGCGTCGCGCTGCGTGGTCAGGTTGGCGATGCTGGTCTCCGTCGCCTCGTACACGGTTTCGTCAGTGCTGGTGATGCCTCGGGTCGAGGCGGTCAGGACGTCCATGCTGTAGGGGCCGAACGGAGCCGCGAGCTGCTTGTAGACCTCACGCACACGGACGAGCGACTCATGGTGAGCGCGCAGGTCGCGAGAGACCGCGGACGTCTCGAGGAAGTCGACCAGGGCCGCGCCGTCGGGCTCATAGCTGTCCTTGAGCCCGAGCAGGGCGAGGATGGTCGGCCGGATGTCGGCGTGGTCGGACCACACGTCGCTCGTCCGGCCGAGGTGCTTCACGCCGGGGCCGACGAAGCCGAGCCACGTGCGGGCGATGTCCTCCTGGATGTCACCGTGGCTGTAGGCGAAGTGGTAGTCGATGCACGGGTTGCTGCCACAGCTTGGGTTGGCGTCGGTCACGAAGTAGTCGGGAAGGGCGAAGGCAGTGAAGTTGGGCGTGCGCTTCGGATCGGCGTTGACCATGTGCAGGGCCTTTTCCGTCACTGGATCGGCGATCCGAACAAAGACGGGCGCGGGAGAGCTGCTCAGATAAGGATCGGTTGCCTGGACGCCCATCACGTTCCGTTCCATCTGGCGCAGCGTCGGATTGGTGCGCACGGGGTTGCCGTTGACATAGAACGTCGGCGCGGAGTCGCGGTGGATCGAAAAGCTCGGGGTCCCGGCCGGGAGCTTCGCCTTGATGTTGAGGTTGACCTCGCCGACCTGGTTCGAGGGGCAGGCCGGGGTCGTTGTCCAGGAGCAGTTCGCGTGCGACCAGGCGAGGGTGCCATCCGCCTGCGGTATCCCGTCTCCTCCGGCGAAGTGGTCGCCCTCGTCCGCGGTGAACTCGAACAGCGTGTTCGACTTGTCGATGCCGTCCGCAGCGAGGCGAGCGAAAAACGTGCCGAAGGCTTCGTCGTAGTCGTGCAGCTGCTGCACGTAGTCGGCTTCGCCGGGCCCTGAGGCGCGGGGGAAGTTCGGGTTGAAGGGAGCGGGGAAGGACGAGGTGTGGTTGTCGTGGGCGTCGCTGATGTAACCAAAGGTCACGGGCACACCGGCCTCCTGCATCTGGGCGACGTAGCCGAGGGTCACCTTGGCGGGCATCCCGTCGAAGCCGGGAAAACCGTCCTGGCCGAACGGGTCCTGGATCTTGTGGCCGGTCGTGTCGTTGACCCAGGTGTTGCCGCCGTTGATCGCGGGGTTGACGTACTTGGCGCCGAACAGCGCCTTGAACCCCAGGTAGCCGCCGGGTTCGTCGGGCAGCCGGTCGACGCGAGAGTTGGTGACGTTCGCGGCGTTGGCGTTGCAGATGCCGCCGTCGACACCGCAGTGGATCGCGAAGCCGATGAAGTCGGTCAGCGCCTTGGCCCGCGCCGCGGTGCCGCTGGGAGCCGAGTTGGAGGCAACGGCCTCGTTCCACTCGGGCGAGCCGGTCCCGAAGACGCTGGACATGTCGCCGAAAGTTCCGGTGCCGGTGTTCTCGAGCACGACGTTGGCGGTCGAGATCGCGCCGTAGTCACAGCCGGCGCGGGTGAAAGGCACCCATGGCGCCGGGGCGTTCTTTGGACCGCTTGCCGACGGGGTGACCATGTTAGGCAGGGGGTCCTGGACTCCGGTCGAGTCGTCGACCAGGTCGGTCCAGTACTTGAACGCGGTCGAGAACGCGGGATTGTTCGCGTTGTTGAAGTAGAAGTAGGAGTTGGTGACGTTCATCCCCATCCGATCTGGGTACAGGCCGGTCAGGTTGGTGAGGATGCCGGCCGCGGTGTGGGAGATGAGCACGGTGTGCTCGTTGTCGCTGAGCGTGCCGTTGTCGGTGAGGAAGTTGAGCAGGTTCGGCATCTGCTCCAGGTCGGAGGCCACGTTGTCGCGGTCGCGGAACAGGTGCGTGTTGTCGAAGACGATGCTGACCACGTGCTTGATGCCGTTGCCGAGCGAACAGTTCTGCGATTGCTGTGGCGCCGCCGGGGCCTGGGCTGACGCCGGTCCCGGGAGCATCGCCGCCACCAACGCCGCCATGGCGGCGAGCCGGATCAGCCGTCTCATGCCAAACCCCCTTGTCCGCTGACAGGCCGACTGCTAATGGCGGGCCCCCCTCGACTCGCCGTACCCCGAACCTAGCCGGCATCCGGCGATGCGCGGTTTAAGCTCGATTTAAGAATCGACCTTATTGCTGGCCGGGCGGCCTGTCAAGCGCAGGCGGTTTTAGTTCAGTCGCGGGGCGTGCCGGGCCACCAGCGCGTCGCGCGGTCGGCATCGGTCAGGCGAGAGTCTGCGCCCCAGCCGGCGGCGCCGATGATGACGACAAGAGCGAGCACTACGACTATCCAGAGCTCCATGGATTGAGTCTTCCCCTGATGAAACTCCGAAGCAACATGAATTTCCGTCGTAAGATTCCGCCATGCCGGATAATTGGCAGAGCGTCGACCTGAAGCACCTGCGTGCGCTTCGGGCGGTTGCGGCCAGAGGGACCTTTTGGGCGGCGGCCGAGGAGCTGCACGAATCGCTCTCCACGGTCAGCGACCACGTCGGGGCGCTGGAGGCTCTCATCGGCCAGCGGCTGGTGGAGAGGTCGAGAGGCCGGCGGACGGTCGAAGTTACCGAGGCGGGTCGGCTGCTGCTTGGGCACGCAGCTGCGATCGAGGCGCGGCTGAAGGCGGCGGAGGCGGACTTCCGGGCGTTTGCGGCTGGCGTGTCGGGCAGTCTGCGCATCGGCATCTACCAGAGCGTCGCCAACAAGGTGCTGCCCGAGACGCTGCGCCGGTTCCAGGCCAAGTGGCCGGAGGTCGACGTGCGCGTGGAGGAAGGGGACCACGACGTCGAGCTGGTGGACGCCGTGGAGCGCGGGGAGCTGGACCTTACGTTCGCGATCCAGCCCATTCGCGAGGGACCGTTCGAGGTGCGCGAGCTGATGCGCGACCCGTACGTGCTCCTGGTGCCGGCGGGGTCCGCGCGGCGGTGGGCGCGGCCGTCGGTCGCCGACCTCGCGGAAGCGCCGATGGTCGGGTACCAGCCGGGCAAGCATCAGGAGCTGGCGGAGGACTTCCTGCTGGGCCGCGGGGTACGACCAAGGTTCGTGTTTCGGTCCAACGACAACGCCACGGTGCAGGCTATGGTCGCGGCGGGCCTGGGCGTCGCGCTGTCGCCGCTGCTGGCGGTCGACGAGAACGACCCCAAGGTGCGGGTGCTGCGGCTCTCCGAACCTGTGCCTCCGCGGGTGCTGGTGGTGGTGTGGCACCGCGACCGTTACCGGTCACCGGCGGCTTCCGCCTTCGTCGACACGGCGGTGGCGGTGGCGTCCGAGATCGAACGCGCGCAGGCGGGATCGCTGGCGAGGATGAGCCGAGGGCGGCGTTCCGCGTAAGTAGGGTAGGTTGATCGTGTAGGAGCGGATCCTAGTCTGGGAATTCGCCCACTGTCGATGGGGCGACGGCAGCACCTAGAATTCCATCTCTGATCCGGGATAGCTCAACCGGTAGAGCAGGCGGCTGTTAACCGCAAGGTTCGGAGTTCGAATCTCCGTCCCGGAGCCAATTTCGAATTCGAGACTCCATGCCCGCGTACGGCTACTTTTCGTTAGTGCAGCAACAGTGCAGCAACGGTGCAGCAACCGACCCTCGCAAGTTGACGGACCGACCGCGTGGCCGCGTGACGCCGCCGTCAACCCGACTGGCAAGCGGCACTTACAAACTAAACTCCGTCTCCGTGACTGAAGGCCGGCGGCGCCTTGTCGGCGCTTTCGTCGGCGCGCTTGCGGGTCTAGTTCTCGCGCCATTGGTGGTTCTGTTGGTCGTGGTCGCCTCGGGCGCATTCAAGATCAGATGGCCCACGTCTCACGCGATCGTTTTGTTGCTATTCACGTTCGCGCCGATTATCGTTGGGGCGCTCGCAGGGATCACCGTCGCGCCATCGGCTCGGCGTTGGGTAGAAGCGATCCAGCTCGCCATTCAAACCGATCGCGACAGTCGTGTCGGGACGGACGATCGCAGCACTTTGACCATTCATGTGTCTCGAGGATTCACGTCGATCTATGCCGTTCTCGGTTTAGCGATGACGGGCGCTGCACTCTTCGACGCCATGGTCGTTGCATCTTCCGATGTCATCGGCGTTGTTGTCGGCTGGATCGGCGTGGTCTTCTTTGGAGTGGCTACATTCCTGTTCCTTATGCAAGTCGCCCTGGCGAACCATTTCGGTCTCACGCTGGATCGCGAAGGGTTCGTCGTGGCGATGAATCTTGGCCGACGCCGTTACCGATGGGCCCAAGTCGAATGCTTCTTTACCTACCGGACCGTCGCCTTGTACCCCATCGTCGTGTTCAAGTATCGGGGGAAGGCCGAGGTCAGCGGCATCCAAATGACGCGCTCAAGACTGGGACGTTTCGATGGCTCCTTGCCACAAAACCTTTCGATTCGCGGCCATGCGCTCCTTGAGTTGATGGAGGCATGGCGCTCGCGGATGACCGGCGCCGGCTAGTGGTCGGGCGCGATGCGCGTCAGGCGAGCCGGACTCTGTTCATAACCTGCCTGACGCGGACGAACTCAAGCGGCTGCAGCATCGCTCGAGCTCCGATTAGGAGATCCGCGAGAGCGGCAAGACAATGTTCGCTCCCAAGCGCTTGCAAGAGATCGACGAGAAACATGGACATCCCGCCGCCGGACTGGATGATCAACTCCTACACTCCCGTCGCCCCTAGCCGGGTACCCCAAGCGGCAGATCGGTGTACCTGATTCGACCTAGCGCTCCGGCTCCCGAAGCACCGAGTCCATGCGCTCTGCCGCGTCCCGCCTCAGCTCGGGTATGACATGTGTATACGTGTTCATCGTGATGGCAATTTGGGAATGGCCCAGCACTTCCATCACTACCCGAGCGGGCACCCCCTGGGCGAGAAGCAGCGTTGCGCACGAATGCCTGAGGTCATGGAACCGGCGCTGGATCAATCCAGCATGTCCCAGCACTCGATGAAAATCATGGCTGATTACCGTCCCATCGAGGGGCTCGCCGTCCGCTCGAGTGAAGACGAGTCCTAGTGAATTCCCCGAGCCTCCCGGTCGTTCCTCCTGGAACTGCCGGTCGCGGTGGTCGCGCAATGATCGGATCACGATCGGAGGCATGACGATCGTTCTTCGACTGCGGGGAGTCTTAGGCTCAACTAGCTCGAACTTCCCATCCACACGCTGAAGCTGCCTTGAGACTCTCAAGTACCCCATCTCGAGATCGATGTCCTGCCACCGCAGCCCTAGCGCCTCGCCCTGCCTTAGCCCGATTGCGAGGGCTACCGTGTACAGGGCCTCCAGTCGATGTCCTTTGACTGCTGTCAAGAACCTCCTGGCTTCCTCTGGCGTGAACGGAGCGATCTCGAATCGCTGGACTCGAGGACCATCCACAAGTGCGGCGGCGTTCCGTGCAACAAACCCCCACCGCATTGCTTGGTTTAGCGCCGTCCGGAGGGTTCCGCGGAGGTATCGCACGCTCTTCGGCGACAGCCCCTCCGCTAGTTTTTGGTTAAGAAATGCCTGTACATGAGTCGGCTCAAGGCGCTCAAGCGGTATCCGCC
>Ga0209376_1003811_pt1 | contig 13446 bp, 10 predicted proteins | sample GraSoiAngelo_134_FD_185891 | JGI IMG/M metagenome (GOLD analysis project Ga0209376, IMG submission 185891) | Grasslands soil microbial communities from the Angelo Coastal Reserve, California, USA - 14_0929_05_30cm (SPAdes) (version 2) | ecosystem: Environmental > Terrestrial > Soil > Grasslands ... | reverse complement strand
CCGCCAGCGACAGCTGCGTGGAGGTGCAGATCGGCGCCACCTTGGCGATCGCCGCGTCGAGCTTCTCCTTGGCCGACTTGTGCTTCACCGCATCGAAGGTCTCGCACGACTCGTCATCGCGGGCGGGATCGGCCTTCAGGGTCAAGTCCGCCATCTTCTTGTGGCACTTGATCACGGACCGGATGGCCGCGCCGAAGGCCTTGCTGAGCCCGTCGCCGCACTTCAGGGTGGCGGCGACGCCGCCCGACGGGTCGTCCTTGCTCTGCGGGACGCAGCCCGTGTCGTCGCTGGCGCACGACACGCCTGACCCTCCGTCGCTGCAGTCGAAGTGCTGGCCGTGGCCCGGGGGCGCAGCGACCGCCGCGCCTGCGGCCACCAGGAAGCATCCGCCGATGACAGATCCCAGAAGTCGTTTCATGCGCCCTCCTCCGTTGGCCTATCTATGAGCGCGACCACTCGCCGAACGTGGCCCCGGCGGTGTGTGTTCAGCCCGGGGCAGGATGCGAATTACCTCCAGGGTGCATCCGGGGTCAATGGTGTAGCTCGATTTTTTTTATGTCGTCTTTCGAGCACGTAGCGCTCGCTTGTTCATGCCTTCTTTGCCGGCGTCGGCCTGCCGACTTTCGCCAGGGCTGAGTCCCGGAAAGGGCGGAGCGCTCCGCCGGTCACGAGTTGCCTCCTACTCCGGACACCCCGGAACCGGGACGCAGCTGCAGGTCTCCGCGGGCTGGAGCGTCGCCGGGCCGGCCGGGAGGATCGCGACGAAGCCGATGTCGTAGAGCGGTGCGGCGCCCGAGAAGACGGGTCCCGCGGCGACCTGGATCGCGCCGACGCTGCCGTCGTAGGACTGCGGCCGCGCCACGGACGTGCCGACTGCGATGGGCCCGTCGGGGCTGGCCGTGCTGAAGCCGGCGCCCGCGTGCTTGCAGCCATCGGTGTTCAAGTCGGTGAAGCTGCCGGTCGCGCCGGCCGACGAGGGCTCGGCGTTGAGGACCAGCTGGGCGATGAGGCTCTCTCCGTCATCGAAGGTCGAGCCGTCCGGGCACGGATTCTGGGTGTCTTGCCAGACGGTCGCCAGCATGGGAGTCGGCAGGCGGAAGTGGACGCCGCTGACGTCGGCACTGCCGTTGCCGACGGCCCGGACGATCTTCCCCTTGGTGTCGGATCCTTGCCCCGGCGGAGTGCAGGCCTTGCACGTCGGGCTCGGGCAGTCGTCGCCCGTGCCGTAGGTGCAGTCGGCGCCGGGGTCGCTCGTGTCGCCCTGCTTGATCACCTCGTTGTCGCCCGTCTGCGGGCGCGAGGTGTTGACCACCCCCGCGCCGCACGCAACCTGGTCCACCCGACCGCAGAGCCCGCCGAGGATGGGGATGTTGAAGGTCGGAACCGTGAAGCCTGGCGTGTCGCAGCAGGTATTCTTCGCGCAGCTGTTCTGCGGCGGGCCCGGCGGAGCGCCGCATCCCGGGATGCCCGCACAGGCGGCCGCCGGGTCGCCGCAGCTGATGCAGGCCGCATGGCTGCAGGTGGGTGGCGAATCGGCAGCCGCGACGGTGAAGGTCGTCTTGATCCCGGTCGGGAACTGGAACGCGAAGCCGTCGGCGGTGACCCACGGGGTCTGGAGACAGCTGCCTGATTGCCCGCCGCAGTCGGCGTCGCTGTTGCACGGCTGGAGGGCGTTGCTCGACGAATTGGTGATGCAGATCTTCGGGCCGGGCACGCCGAGCAGCTGGTAGGTGTTGGGGATCGGCTGGCCGGCGACGATCGGCTCGCAAGTGACCTCGCAGACTCCGCCGGGGCAGTGGCTGCAGTCGAGCGTGCAATCCGGGTTGCACGCCACGAACGCTCCCCCGGCCGAGCCTCCGGGGCACGTGACGCCGCCGACGTCCGTGCCGTCGCACGCCTCGCCGGGGTCGATCATGCCATTGCCGCACAACGTGGTGGTGGTCGTGGACGTGGTCGTGGTGGTGGAGGCAGCGACCGTGGTCGTCGTGGTGCTCGTGGTGCTCGTGGTGGTGGTGGCACACCCGTTGGGGCCGCACGCATCACAACAGCTGGGCTTCGTCCCGATCGTGGACGGCGGCTTGCAACGGGTAGGATCGCGCTTGACGCTGCAGTGCACCCTCCCGAGCGAGTCCGTGCGGCAGCAGGTGACGAAGCCCGGCTTGCCGCACGTCGAGCGCGACGCGCAGCGAACGACGTTGGCCTTGCAGCCCCGCGGAAGCCTTGCCGCGTTCACCTCGCCCTGCGCCGCCTGTGACACGCATTTCACGTACTGGCCGTGGGTCGTCGCGGTGGCGCAGTTGCACTGCGCGTCGGCGACTGCCCGGGCGGCGCAGACGGCGGCCGGATCGTCGCAGCGTGCCAGCGCCCCGGCAGGCAACCCGGCGATCGAGACGAGCAGGCAAGCTACCCCAACACCCCCGACGCTAGATCTCATGCGAATTCCTCCGTTACCGGTGGGGTGGGCATGCCGCCCCGCCGGGCTGCCGGGCACCCGAGACGACTCCATGCCATACTCGGCGGTGTCAAGTCACGCCCTTGAGTGAGCTTCGTCGCCGGTATTGCGTGACAGGGAGACGCTGGCGAACGCAGTGCGTCAATGATGAGCGCCGGGTCTTCCCCTCAGTTGAGCTGGAAGGTCAGCCGCAGCTGCACCATGTCGTGGCCCCGGAAGGTCCCGAGGATGGCGCGGCGCGAGCCCTCGATCGCGACCCAGGTCCCGGTGAGGAGGACGTTGTCGGTGAGCCGGTAGGTGACCAGGGGCTGGAAGCCGTAGATGCCGCTCCCCCAGAGGAGGACGACGATGCGCGGCTCGAGCCGCCCGTGCAGGTAGTCGGTTTGGAGCGCGACCGAGAGGTAGTCGTTGTCGAACGCCTTCAAGTCCTCGAAGTTCTTGGCCGGCGCGATCCGGCACTGCTTGCTCGCGAGCGCCACCGGGCTGCAGACGGGCAGGGTGGTTGGGGCGGTCGCCGGCTTCCCCGGCTTCTGCTGCGCCGTGCGGAAGTCGCGCTCGCGCCGCTCGAACACGTTCGTCTCGCCGTGAATCGCCGCCACGACGATGAAGCTGTTGCTGGGGTTGACGGGGCGGAAGAAGAAGAACCGGTCGTAGCCGATCAGCCAGCGCACGTAGTCGGTCCGGGGGATCGTGTTCGTGAAAAAGTGCCCGTTGAGGATCGACCGGGGGACCTGGGCGAGCGGGTTCAGGTTCTGGTTGGGAATCACCGCCTCCTCGTCGTGGAAGTACTCGGCCTCGGTGCGGATGATGCCGTTCACGCGCGGGCTGAACCAGGTGCTCGAGAGGCCGATGACGGACTCGAGCTGGCGGTCGAGGATGGTCACGATCGGCTCGGCGTACGAGCAGGTACGCCCGGCGGGCGTGTGGCCGACAGCGCCGAACCTCTTGAGGATCGGCTTGTTCGTGAGGTTGTTGAGGCAGATCGGGGTCCTGAAGCCGCGGTCGTCGATCAGGGTCAAGGGTATCGACTTGAAGGGGCTGGTGTCCTTGAAGCCCTCGTCGAAGCCTCCCGGACCGCCCGTGAGGAGCGGGGTCGGCGCTACCGGGAACTCGCGGGCGAACCAGGCCTGTACCGTGTAGTCGCGCGCGACCACGCCGGTCAGGCGCGCGCCCCACCGGGTGTTGGCCCAGGTTTGCGCCGGCTGCCTGCTCACCACCACGAGGTGCAGACCCTGGAAGTTCTTGGGGTCGAAACCGTTCCGCTTGATCAGATCATTCGCGGTCAGCTGCGGGTCGGGGACGTCGGGGTTGAAGGGGCTCACGCCCCCGACGATCGGGTCGATCGGCACGGTGGTGTCGACGACGCCCGGTACGACGAAGGCGTCGCCGAACACGCTCGACAGCCCCTTCCAGTTGTCGAGCACCTTGTAGGTCGCGCGCAGGGCCCAGAACGGGATGCGCGCTTCGTCCAGGTCCTGGTACAGGCCGGGCGCCCCCAGCGTCAGATCGAACGCGTTCAGCCGGTCCATGAAGACGATGTCGTCCGACTCGCCCCAGGAGATGGACTGGCGGCCGGCGCGCAGGAAGAGGGGCCCCTTCTTGTAGTCCAGGTACAGCTCGTTGATGCGGTCGCGGCGCGCGTAGATGTGACGCGCGTTCTTGTTCTGGTCGTTGAAGGTGAAGCTCTCCTTGTTGATGTTGTCGCTCTCCGACTCCCTGGCCTTGAGGTTGCGGCGGTTGAAGTTCCACGGGCCGTTCAGGTAGTCGTACAGGCCGTCGTAGAAGCCCCACCAGGCGAACCGGAACCGGAAGTCGTCGGGCGTGACCAGCGACAGCCCCGGGACTTCGTGCATCCAGGGCGTGTAGTCGGTGAGCTTGGCGTCGAACTCCGGGTAGTAGAAGTTCCGGTGCTGGGCCAGGTCGCCGGCGGAGTACTTGCACTTGTTCGACTCCTTCCCGTTGACGACGCAGGTGTTCGGTCCGTTCCCCGGCCAGTCCTTCTCCGAGGAATCGGTCATGATCCCGAGCTGCGAGTAGGCCCGGAGCCGGAGGTCGAAGTGTCGGCCCTGGTCGAGGAAGTAGGCATGGGACGGGGATCCGGCCCAGGGGACAGCCGCCAGGCCGAGCACCAGCCAACGTGCCGAGCTCCGCATGGTGGGCCTATTCGAGGTTTCAAGGCCGTTGTCAAGGCGATTAGCATGATGATGGACTGGATGTCGCCGCTCCGCGGTCCAATGACCCTGGCACAGCGCGAGCGGTTCTGCCCGCCCGAGGCCCGCACGCGCTCCGTGGCGCCGTTCCACGGGACGGCAAGCGCCCGGCACGGAGGGAAGGGGGGAACGGGCGCGCTGGTCATCCGTGATTTGCTCAGTGCCGGGAGGGGGATTCGAACCCCACGCGGGTTGCCCCGCAGCGGATTTTAAGTAGGCCCGATGAGGGAGAGCAGTGACCGTTATGGGGCGCAACCGGGCGCCACACCGGCACTTACGGTCCCAGCCGGTCACGCGAGTTGCCGCTTGTTCCGGGCCCGTGGATAGGGCAGGCGGCCGTCCACGGGACGGGGTCACGCTCGGGCACGCATGGTCCCTGCAGCGAGGCGCTCTCGTTCGTTGCCTTTCGGCCGGCCGAGCAGCAGTACCGGCACCGCTGCGTGTTCCGCGCCTTCCCTGCCGTCTCCGGTGCCGGAATGGGTCCGCGCGCGCGGCGCGAACGACGGCGCTGCTGCAAGCCGCACGGCAGCGCGGCGAGCGGCCGGACTCTGACCGGGTGACCCACTGATTGCGGATCAGGGCACCGCGCAGAACCCAGCGCGGACGGCCTCTTCGGAGGTCGCCTTCCTGCGCCGGCTCGTCGAGGCGGAGCTGCGTGCGCTACCCGCGCCTGTGACGGCGGCGAGTACGCCTGCTGGGAGGCCGTGAGAGTCGGTTTCGAGCGACGAAGGCGGGAAGCCCGAAGTACAGTTTCCGGCTCAGCTCTTCGTACGTCTTGTACGTGATGCGCACGAGTCCCGTGAGGTCGGAGGGTACGCTTCCCGTCTCCAGACCCCGCCTGCTCGCCCCGGTGTACTCGCATACCATCATGGGGCGCTTTGCGGCGAAGGCCACTCCGACCTCGATGTAGACGTTCGGCCGGCTGAGCGTCCCGCGATTGTCGAAGATGCACATGCTGCAGTTTCGAATGTGCTTGACAATGTCCGAGAAGAGATTCGCGGCCTGCAAGTCGTACCCGGACCAGATGAGGCGGACGTTGTATGGCTCCAGGAGATGGCTCAGATTGTAGCGGAGGTTCCGCTCGATGCCCGGTGCGAAGCGGTGGCCGATGAAGCAAGTCAGGCGGCGCGTAGGTTTCGCCGAGGGCAGCGCCTGAATGAAGTCGAAGGAGCGTCCATTGCACTCGCGAAGGTCGATGAGTCGGATGGAACCGAGCCCGCCCGGAAGCGGCAGCGACTGCCCCCGCTTGCCGTACAGCTTCGCTGCAAGCTGCGCGCTACCTCTTCTGAGGTCGCGCAGGAGCGAGTGATACTTCGCGACGGGAAGGCGCCCACTCGTGCTTTGTTCGCGCAGGAAGTCGGAGAGGAACTTGCGGACGAATCGCGCGCGACGCGCGGCGCGCGTCACGACAAGCCGGAGTAGCTTCTCGCGTAGAACTGAAGGACGCTGGTGGCTGGGCCAAGGGTAGACGAGTCCACGGACTGTCCCGACCGCGCATCTCGCGTGCGGCTACGCACAGCCGGCGCCTTCTTCTTCGCCTTCGCGCGGCGGCGAATTGCCTTCCCCATTCTCGCGGCACCGTATCCGCGCTTCACAGCCATCGACTTTCTTTTACCAGAGCGCTCGTCGCCGTGTCTATCGTCGCACCGCCGAGAGCCGCTAAGGAGCATGCCACGCACTCAGCGGGCGCGCGGACTGCGACTGCGCGAGGAAGCCGACCCGAGACTCTTCTCGGGTCGGAGCGAAACGCGAGCGTGAAGGGGCAGTACCACGCGCGAATGGCGTGCCGCGGCTGGCGAAGCCGTGGCGAAGCTAGCGCGGCAGTCCCGTACGCGTCCCCTTCGGGTTCTGCTGGTCGCTCAGCCCTCTGCTGACCGGCACGGTCGGCCCCGATTTTTCCAGGTCGGCGCCACTCTCCAGCCAGGGGTGGCTGCTCGACGTGCTCGCGCGGGAGTGGATCGGGGTGGCGATCGGGGCCGCACTCCCGCCGTGGATCCTCTGGCTGCTCTTCCGTCCGAGGAAACGGGTCACCACTCGCGAGATCGCCGGCGCACCACCGGTCCCCCCCATCGGTTCCGGTCGGCTTGCCCGCCGACCCGTCATTCGCCGTCGCCGCCGTGTGGTCCGTCGTCCTGCTCGCCGGGCTTGGGACTCTCGTGGCGCGAGATCTTCTCGGCCCCGGCGTCTCGGTGCTCATGATGCCGCCGCTGCGCGGCTCGGGAACGAACGTGGGCGCGCCACAGTAGACTGTAGCGCCTCACGATACGGAAGCGCGAGTTTTCCTTGGCGGAGGGACGCAACGGGCTGAGCGCCGCCGCGATAGGTTCGCGGCGGACCGGGGCCATCCACGACGGAGGAGTGCGTACGTTGGGCCGAGGTGAGTCACGGCAGCGCCGGCGCCAGGATGTTCTTCAGGCTGGAGACGAATCTGTCGACGACGACTGCGCATCGCTCACGACCGGAGGCCTACACACCTGGGAGATGCCTTGTCGAACGCGACGTAGGCCGTGCCGTCACGACCGACGGCGGCCTGGAAGCCCGGATAGTGCCGGCTGCCGTACTCCGCCGGGAGCGCGACCGGGACCGGCGCGACCGTGAACGAGGAGTCGTCGATCGCGAGGTCGGGGGTCTTCCTGCTTGGGGCGCGTCACGGCCATGCTCGCCGGGCCGAGCGGCACACCGGAAGCGGAACGACGATGACTTGTACACGCCGTCCGCGAGATCGTGCCGGAACACCGCACTGCCCGCAACGCTCGCCGTCTGTCCGGTCACGCCGGAGGTGAAGGTGACGGCGTAGGCCTGGTCCGGCTGGAACGCCGCGCTGAAGAGGCTCACCGGGGTCTTCGCTGCCGGCTACGCGAGGTCGAGGCGCGAGAAGCGGTAGAGCGCGAGCCCGATCAGGATCGCGATCACGTCCACCGCATAGAGCGAAGCGAACACCGTGTCCCAGCCGCCGATGGGCTCGCCGGTGACCGCCGCATTGAACGGCTGGAAGCTCGGGACGATGGCGTACACGGGCGGAAGCCACCGAAACGAAGTCGTCGACACCCACCAGGTGAGCACGCCCGCGAGCGAGGGACGGATGAAGAGCGAGAGGACGAGACCCAAGGTCCCCAGGAGGAGGCTCCCGCAGAACCCGAGCCATGGCACGTACCCGAGGGCCGAGGCCGCGATCCAGTGGACGGCGCCGCAGGCACACAGGGTCGCGCCAGCGAGCGTCCAGTACGCACCGAGCACGAGCGCGGCCCCCAGGCACCTGCCGAGAAGGAAGTCCGCGCGCGACAGGGGCCTCGACAAGAGCATGCGGACAGTTCGGTCGTCGATCTCCGAGGCGATCCCGGAGCAGAAGAGCACGAGCGCGAGAAGCCCGCCGCCGAAGGAGATCGCCGTGAGGGAGAGCTTCGCCGAGCCCTCGGCCATCTGATCCACGAGGGGCGGCTTCTCGGCGTCCGCGCCTGCCGCCGCCGGTGGCGGCTCCTCGATGCGGTTCTCCGCGTCGGGCTGCGTGCCGAGTCGGGTGCGCTCGGCCTTCAGCACCTCGATCTCCGCTTCCCGCTTGCGGCTCGTGTCGCGATCGAGCTCGCGCCCCCGCCGGAAGATCGCCTCCCGTTCGCGCTCGTCCGCCTTGAATTGTCCGGGGAGCGACGCGATCTCATCGGGAGAGAGCGGTCGGCTTCCGAGGGTGAGTCCCGGAATCTTCGCCTGCTCCAGCACTCGCGCGTGGAAGTCTCTGAACCTGCCCAGCTCGACGTGCGCGTAATCCCGCTGCCGTCGGGCCGACTCGACGGCCTTCCGGAGGTCCGCACGCTTGGCCGCGAGCTGCTGTTCGAGCCTCGCGCGGGGGCCCGGCGGGCGGACCGGTCCCGGCCGGGCAGCGGCGCGGGGCGCGCTATCCTGGCGGGCGGCGGCGATCAGCAGCGAGCCCGCCGCGCCGAGACAGAGCAGCACCCCGGCCAGGAGCTGGCGACGCCGGCGCATGGCGCACAGCGTGTCGGCGGCGACGAGGAGCGACGCGCTCATGCGGCTGTGCTTCCCGTGACGGCGGCGACGAAGACCTCTTCGAGCGACGAGCGCTCCGGCTCGACGCGCTCGATCGCGATGCTATGGCGCGCCAGGATCTCGTCCGCGCTCCGGCGGACGGCGTCGTCCGCGCAGCGCACGGTCGCGCCTCCGGCATCCAGCGCGACCTCCGCGCCCGCGCTCACCAGGGATTCGATCGAGGGGCTGGCGAGACGGGCGACGTGGAGCTTCACGGCCCCGGTGAGACAGAGCTCGACCAGCCGGCCCGAGCGGACGAGGACGCCCGCCTTCAGGATCGCCACCCGATCGCAGATCGTCTCCACCTCGGAGAGGATGTGGGAGCTCACGAGGATCGTCTTCCCCCGCCGCTTCTCGTCGCGCAGGATGTCCGAGAACCGCCGGCGGGCGAGCGGATCGAGGCTCGCGGTCGGCTCGTCGAGGACGAGGAGGTCCGGATCGCCGAGCAACGCCTGCGCGAAAGCGAGACGCTGGAGCATCCCCGGCGAGTACCGTGCGAGGCGCTCGCGAGCCGCCGACTGCAGGTCGACGCGCGCGAGGACCTCCGCGACGCGTGCCGCGCGGGCGGCCGGCGGAATCCCGAGCAGCGCCGCGTGGAAGGCGAGCAGCGTGTCGGCGCGATAGTGGTCGGGGAAACCCACCGACTGCGGGAGATACCCGACCCGGGCGCGGATGGCCGGCTCCGCGGCCGGTCGTCCGAAGAGCGCGACCGTGCCGCGCGTTGGCCCGACGAGATCGACGAGACAGGAGATCGCCGTTGTCTTCCCCGCGCCGTTCGGCCCGAGGAGCGCCACGGCCTCGCCCTCGCGCACCTCGAGGTCGAGATCGCGGAGCGCGTCGCCGGACGCCCGATACCGCTTGTGAACCCCGCGCATCTCGACCGCCAGCATGGCCCTATTCTCCGGCGAGGCGGTGGAGGAGGTCGCGGAGCTCGCCCGTCTCCGGCAGATGTCCGACGTGGATCCAGCGCACGGTCCCCCGCCTGTCGACCAGCACCATGGTGGGCAGCGTGCGCACCCCGTAGCGCACCGAGATCGTGCGCCCGTTGTCGAGCACGGTCCGGAAGTCGTCGCCCGCCTTGTCGACGAACGCCCGGACACGATCCGGGGACTCGCCCGCGTTCACGGTGAAGACCTCGACGCCCGTCGCCTCGAGCTCGCTCCGCATCTCGTGGAGTGTGGCCTTCAACATGCGACAGGGCGGGCACCACGTCGCCCAGAATTCCAGCAGGACCGCCTTCCGGTCACGCAGCCCGGAAAGGGAGACCGGATGACCATCGAGGTCCGAGGTCGTGAAATCCGGCGCGCGGGCACCCACCCGCAACGCGCCGAGCGCCTGCACGGTCCCGGTCCAGGTAGGGGCCCGGACGAACTTCACCTGGTAATGGATCCAGACCGTGAAGACCGCGAAGGCGAAGAAGAGCACGAGCTTCGCGAGCCCGGCGCCCGCCGCGCCTCGTGCGGCGCCGCCATGTACGGTTTCGGCCAACTCGTTCATCCCACGGGAGCCTGGTCCTCGTTTATCGACCGCGCCCCGCTCGAACTTTAGGCCTTCCCGCGCTACTCCCCCAGGGACGCCAGCCACTCCACCAGCGGGACGCCCCGCCTTTCCCCGGCCCCGAATACACGTATGCGATCATCGGCCAGAAGCTCAGGGGGCAATGACGTCGCCGTCACCGATAATGCTGGCACGGGCATCTACGTCGATCAGTTCGACTCCAGGCGCGGGCGTCCCCATGTATTCGGTTAGCGCCTGACGGCGTTACGTATGGTCAGGGAGGATCGGGGCCGGGTAGCCGAAGGTCTGCGACGACCGGTTCCGGACTCCGCTGGAGTGCAACAAGGAGCTCGAGGGGATCGCTCTGCCGTTGCGAGCACCTGCGGAGGACACTGGCCACCATCTGCTGCGTCTCTGCGCCGCGTGGCGTCCGGTTGCCGCCGCAGACTTTGCGGGTCACGACGGCGGGCCGAATCGCCGGCTCCGCCTGCCAGTTGGGGATCTGGTACAGTTCAGCCACAGGGCGGGGTCGGCGCCGACCTCAGCGCCGACCCCACCGCGCTCGGTAACTAGCCGAAAAGATTCAGTGCCGGGACCGGGATTCGAACCCGGACGCCCTTGCGGGCAGCGGATTTTAAGTGATGGACGGGTGATTGTAACCTCTCGGAATCACTAGCTTTACCCTGCTGAAAATGGGCGACTGTGTCACTCACTGTGTAAGGATCGCTGTAACCTCTGAGGAAATCGGAGGATTCTGAAGCCGTCGGAGATGGTCGCTCTCCCATCCCCTCCGAAACCCTTTGAAACTCAACAGCTTGCCCTTCGACCCCACCACCTCCCACTCCCCGGTGACGAGGTTGTCGATCGGGATGGCCGCGCTCCTCCTGCGAAGGTGAGCCCCAGCTGGACATGCCGTCCGTGCTTGCGGAGTGAATGGATGGACTGGTTGACCGTGAAGCCGCGGCCAAGCCCGTCGATCGAGACGTGGACGCCTCCCCGGTCGCATCCCTGACGGCCTGCGCGACTTGCTCGGGCGAGAGGCCGCGGGCATGGAACGTCACAACTCCTTACCCAGCAAGCGGGTCCTCACCTAGCCATTCAGGGTGCCGCTGCGTGCCGTCGAAGCGCGTGCTGGTTTTGTATAGCTCGTACTTGCCTTCCAAGGCGGCGGACCTGGTGCGCTTCAGGAGGCTTGCGACCTCGGCCTGCGTGAGCGGCTTGAAGGTGCGGACGGCTTCGAGGGCCTGGTCGAGGATCTGCTGACTGTCGATGCCGGTGATCTGCACAGCGATGGGCAGATTCAGGCAGTAGTGCAGCGCCTCAATGGGCTTGACGGTGTTGCTGTGGAGGATGAAAGGGTGCCCGAAGGCCTTCATGCCGAGTGGCGCGATGCCTTCGCGATTAAGCACGGGCAGCACTTCGCGCTCGAAGCTGCGGAAGTGCGTATCCATCACGTTGAGCGGCATCTGCACGGCGTCGAAGTGGAAGTTGTGCTTTCGGGCGAGTTCGAGCATGCGCAAGTGAACAGACGGATCCTTGTGGCCTGTGAAACCGATAAGGCGGACCTTGCCGGCTTTCTGAGCTTCCACCATCGCTTCGACTGCACCGCCTTCAGCGAAGATGCGATCCGGGTCTTCGAGGCGGATGACTTCGTGGAACTGCATCAGGTCGATGCGGTCAGTTTGCAGGCGCTGAAGACATGTGTCGATCTGCCGCGCGGCTTCCGCTTTGGTACGGCCATCGATTTTGTCCATCAGGAAGACCTTCTGACGGTAGCCGTCCTTGAGGGCTTTGGCCATGCGAACTTCGCTCGCGCCTTCGTTGTAATCCCAGCAGTTGTCCATGAAGGTAATGCCGCGGTCGATGGCCTGGCGGATGAGCGGAATCGACTCGTGCTCGGAAATAGAAGGCTGGCCGATGTGCCAGCCACCCAGGCCGATGATGGAGACGCGTTCGCCTGTGCGGCCGAGGGTGCGGTAGATCATTCCATCGTCACTGCTTTCCGCCAAAAGACTGTTTGAACCTGCTGCCAGCAAAGCCGCTGCGACTGCTCCCGCGCTGGCGGTCAAAAACTCTCGCCGACCCAGCTTGGACGGGCTATTCTCTTCTGTGGAATCCGGATGTTGATTGTTCATTTGAATCACCTCGTTCGTTGCTGTGAATGCAAGCTGCGCCCCTGGCGTGATCTCCACGCCGGTCGCGTTCACCGCAACAGCGTCACCGTTGGCGACGAACATCACTGCACTGTTTGGCCCCCGTCAACGACCATGGCGTGTCCGACGACGAAGGCAGCCGCGTCCGAACACAGCCAGACGACGGCATTGGCGATCTCTTCGGGCCCGCCCATCCTTCCGATGGGCTCCTCCGAGATCACCCTCGCCCGCCCCTCCGCGGTGCCGCCGGTGAAGCGAGCCATCATCGGGGTATCGATGTACCCGGGGCAGACGGCGTTGACGCGGATGTTCGACGGCGCGTAGTCGAGGGCCGCCGCCCTGGTGAGGCCGATCACGCCGTGTTTCGCGGCGGTGTACGCGGGGTTGCCTTTGATGCCGATGATCCCGGCACCCGAGGAGGTGTTGACGATCGCGCCGCCCCCGTGCTTGAGCATCAGGGGGATCTCGTACTTCATGCACAGGAAGACGCCGCGGAGATCGATGTTGATGATCCGGTCCCACTCCTCCTCTTCCACCTCCGCGGTCGGGACCACCTTCTTCGGCTCGACACCGGCATTGTTGAAGGCGACATCCAGCCGCCCAAAGGCTTCGACGGTCTTGTCCAGAGCGGCCCTCACGTCCTCGCCCCGCGTCACGTCGCACGTGACGGCGAGCGCCCGCCCGCCCTGTTCCTCGATCATGCGGGCCGTTTCCTGGTTGCCCTGTTCCGACACGTCGGCGACCACGACGCTGGCACCCTCGCGAGCGAACGCCAGCGCCGCTGCACGGCCGATGCCGCTCGCGGCCCCGGTCACGAACGCGACCTTTCCTGTGAAGTCTGCTCTTCCGTGCGTATCCATTCGTGTGCTCCTGCGGGTTTGTTCAGAAACCTTTGGGTCGTGAAGTGGGTTGCGTCATGGACGCAGCAGCGTCTTGATCGCGCGACGCTCATCCATCGCGCGGTAACCCTCCGCGACTTGCTCGAGAGGCAGCGTCAGGTCGAAGACCTTGCCGGGATTGATCTTGCGCTTCCACACGAGGTCGATCAGCTCGGGCAGGTAGCGGCGTACGGGGGCCGGGCCACCGTGGAGGTGGA
>Ga0209376_1003809_pt1 | contig 13449 bp, 10 predicted proteins | sample GraSoiAngelo_134_FD_185891 | JGI IMG/M metagenome (GOLD analysis project Ga0209376, IMG submission 185891) | Grasslands soil microbial communities from the Angelo Coastal Reserve, California, USA - 14_0929_05_30cm (SPAdes) (version 2) | ecosystem: Environmental > Terrestrial > Soil > Grasslands ... | reverse complement strand
TCGCAGCGGATAGCCTGATCGGCGGGCTCCTGTTCTTGTTGAAGAACAGTCCTAAACCGTCGGCGGCGGTCGCCCAGAGCAAAATCTAGGTCAATTCAACGGTTTCTCGGCAGTTTTAACGCCTGGCGAAAATTTGTTATCCTTCTGCCTGGGTTGGTGTAGGCCAAAAGGAGATCGATGCGGATGTTTCAGCTGAGAAATTCATGGGGGCCGGCGTTGGGCGCAGTGATCGGTCTATCGCCGCTTGCGACCCCACTGCATTCGATCCACGGGGCCCCGGCGGCAAGCGCCGCAAATATCACGGCGCTGGAGGGCCGACCTCCTTCATTCGCTACCATCGCCAAGAGAACGATGCCGGCGGTCGTCAACATTTCGACAACGTCGCAACGTTCCGGGCGCGGCGGCTCGAACGATCCCATTGAGGAGTTCTTTAATCGCTTCTTTGGCGAATCGACGCCCAAAGAGAACAGCCAGCGCAGCCTGGGTTCGGGTATTCTCATCAGCAAAGACGGCGAAATCCTCACGAACTATCACGTCATTCGACACGCCGATACCATCAAAGCCAAACTGGCGGATCAGACGGAATATGAAGGGCGGCTGGTGGGTAAAGACGATAGAACGGATCTTGCTTTGATCAAGATCAGGAGATCCGGCGGCAACATGCCTTTTGCCCGACTGGGCAGCTCAAGTCAATTGGAAGTGGGCGATTGGGTGATGGCGATCGGTAACCCGTTCGGCCTGGAGCATACCGTGACGGCGGGAATTGTTAGTGCCAAAGGGCGCGTGATCGGAGCCGGCCCCTATGACAATTTTATCCAGACGGATGCTTCGATCAATCCTGGAAACAGCGGCGGACCTCTCATCAATGCCTTGGGTGAGGTTGTCGGAGTGAATAGCGCCATCTTCAGCCAGAGCGGTGGTAATATCGGGATCGGTTTTGCGATTCCCATCGATTTAGCAAAAAAAGTCGTCGAACAGCTGAGGAAAAACGGTCGAGTGATTCGCGGTTGGCTGGGCATCCGCGCCCAAGACGTATCGCCGCAGCTTGCTTCATCGCTCGGTCTCACGCGAAGCGGCGAGATGTCGCTGGTGACCGAGGTAGCCGAGAATAGCCCCGCAGCAGAAGCAGGGGTTAAAATCGGAGACATCATTGTGGAATACAACGGCAAAGCGGTGCCCAGGAGTCAGGACTTTCCATTGCTAGTCGCTGACACGCTGCCCGGTCAGAAGGCAACGTTAAAGATTATTCGCGACAAGAGAGAGCAGACGGTCCCGGTGAAAATCGGTGAACTCCCCGATGACAGCGACACTGGCCAGCCAACCGAGGCGAGAGATCCGGAGGTCGGCGTACGGGTTCAAAGGATTACCCCGGAAGCCGCGCGCCGCCTAGGCTTGAGTTCCACCAAAGGGGTGTTGGTGATGGAGGTGCAGCCGGGGAGCCCGGCCGACCAGGTCGGCTTGGAACCCGCCGACGTGATACGTGAAGTCAATCAGCGGCCGGTTAACAATGTTAGAGATTTCGAACTCGCCGTGCGTCAGGGTCGGCGGGGAGACCGCATCTTGCTCCTTGTCCAACGAGGTGATAACGCTGTATTCTTCGCAGTCAAGCGTAAGAGCTAGGAGGAATTATGTTTGGACTCGGACTTCAGGAACTTTTGGTGATTCTGGTCATCGCTCTAGTTATTTTCGGTCCGAGCAAGCTTCCGCAGATCGGTAGTGGCCTCGGCAAGGCGATCCGTGATTTCAAAAAGGGAGTCACCGGCGACGATAATGAGGAGGCCGGTAAGGAAGCGAAAAAGGACAACCCAAAAGACCTTCCCCGTTAATGTGAGCCTCAGTCGACCACGCGGATTTTACTCCCCCTAGCGGCGGTGGTGGTTGCGCGGGAGGTGATCCAAGCGCTTCCGTTAAACATTGAATAACGCGTTCATTGTCGGGATAGATTTCATCTCGGCGCGCCTCGCTCTCGACGCGTGCCTTCACGCCTAGGCCAAGATTCGACAATCATTCGATCCGGGAAACGAATGAAAGTGATAATCCCCACGACTCAGTTGAGCTTTGATTTGATCGGTAGGCGAATAAGTTCCACTTATGCAGAATCGACGGCAGGAGATAGCGGATGAGATTCTTACCTAGAGATGACAAATTCTACGATTTTTTTGAAAAATCCGCCCAGCAGGCAGTGCAGGGTGCCTTGCAGTTGGAACAACTGTTGCGCAACTTCAATGACGTGCAAGTCAAAGCCAAGCAAATCAAGGACATTGAACATGAGGGCGACCTGATTACTCACGACACCATTGAAAACTTGAACCGCACGTTTATCACCCCGTTCGACCGAGAGGACATTCACGATCTCATCACTACACTCGACGATGTGCTCGATTACATCGAAGCCTGCGCCGAACGGCTCTTCCTTTTTAAGATCGAAAAGACGACGGAGGAATCGATTCTCATCTGCGGCGTTTTGGTCAAATCGGTGAAGCAGCTCGAGCAAGCCGTTTCCCAATTGCGCCGGCTGAAAGATGCGGATTCCATTCTCAGGCACTGCGCCGAAATTAACCGTCTGGAGAATGAAGGGGATTACCTTAATCGCGCGGCCGTGGCCAAGTTATTCGAGCCCAACAGCGATCCCCTGGAAGTGATCAAGTGGAAGGAAATCTACGAGACGATGGAGAACGCTATCGACCGGTGCGAAGATGTCGCGAACGTGCTCGAAGGCATCGCTCTCAAAAATACTTAGGCGTGACCGGCATCACCCGCCGCTCGGATGTCCCTATAGCTCGCGGGCGAGATGAAATCCGTTGTGGTCTTTCCTGCCGAGCACGACCGTATAGAGCGAACCCTTGGAAAGTTTATAGACCTTCTCTACGGCGAGGCTGGTAGTTTCAATGAAAGGCTTGAGTCGCACATTCGTGCGCCAGCCCAACCACCGGGTCAGGGGATCCAAGGCTTCTGTTAGAGATCCCAATAGTGGAAAGTCGCTGGTAAAATGATTGACGATGACGATGTTGCCCCCGGGTTTACAGACGCGTTGAGCCTCGGCGATCATGCGAACAGGATCGGGGACGACGGTAACGACATGGAAAGCCATGACGTAGTCGAATGTGTCGTCGGGGAATTCCAGATCGAGCGCGTTCATCTCGAGAACCTTGAGATGCGCCCAGCCGTTGTCCCGAATCTTGCGCTGGGCGCGCGCCAACATGTCCGGGGCTAAATCGATTCCCGTGACCTCGCAATGGCTTGGGTAGGCGGGAAATGAGGTGCCGGTGCCGGCGCCCACCTCCAAAACTTCGGCGCCGGGCGGAATATCGAGCTCTTCAATGACGCGTTCTAGGCGCGAGTAAAAAATCTTGCCGAAAATCTTGTCGTAAAGCGGTGCAAATTCCGAATAGAGCTTGCTTTCGTGCGCCTCAATCTCAGCCATGACACCTCAACCCCCACCCAGAATATTCAGGCATCCCGGATGTCTCTGCTTTGCTTTTTATAGAAGATGGAGATGTCGCGTTTGCGAAATCGCCACTGTTTGCCTTTTTTGAAGGCGGGCAAAATATTCTTGCGAGCGAACTCATCCACTGTGTCTGGGCTAAGATCTAGAATAACGGCAACTTGCCTGCTGTTCAACAGCTCCTCTTCTCTTTCCAACATAAACACCTCTCGGAGAATGATCTTCAGTTGCCCTTCGGCGAAAAGTTTTTCCCTTCTAACAAGTTCATCAGGTTGTGTCAAGGCGAATTGCCGCAAAATCCGCATCTGACTGGATTCCGAGCGAACGGAATCGGCAGACTCGCTAGCGCTGCGACCCGCTGCGGGCCGTCTCAAAGACCCGGACCGGCAAAATCATCATGTCCAGGCCGGCGAATTGAAGCTTCTGCTGCAGGGTTGCGGGTGTGTGGTTATGAAGAAACCGGCTAAATGCATTCTCTTTCTCAAAAACAAGTTTACCCGAGAAAAAGATCGGCTTGGGAAATTCTTTAGCGACGGCGGTGCACAGCTCTTCGAGCTCGTCCATCAAATCGACCCCAAGAGAGTAGCGATATTCGGCATACCATCCGAGACAGTTGGCAAACTCGACGAAGCTTTTGAGGTCTTCTTCTTTGGCCTTGCGTAGATTCTCAATTTCCTCGTGGCCCTTGAATTGTCCGGAATCGATGACACCGACGGAAATAAAGACCACGTTCTTGAAATGATTGGGAAACAACCGCGATATGTTTAGTAGTGCGTGAACGGCGATGCCATCGAAATCGCGCACGATGATTGCGGCCGTAGGTCCGTTCGGGTTCTTGGGCGGCACCGGTTCTCTTAGATTCGGTTGAAATGGAATGTTGATAAGAGCGTCGTCGAGGCTTTTGATTGCCCGCCGAACTCCATCGTAATGAGAGCGCACCGTGTAACATAAAGAAATGAAACCGAGGGTGACCAACAGGGTGACCCAACCGCCCTCGGCGAATTTGAATGTGACCGTGACGATCAGAATCGTGCCCGTTAACAGAAGGCCCACCCCATTAACGCTGAGCCTCCGCAGCCATTCAGATTGCGTCTTCCTTGCGTCCCACCAATGCTTACACATGCCCAACTGAGAGAGAGTGAAGGTGAGAAAGACGTTGATGCTGTACATGACGACCAGGAGTTTTACCTCTCCCCGGCTATAGAGCAGAAAGCTCATTGAAGTCAGTCCCATGAACCAAATTCCATCCCGTGTGACCAAGCGATCGCTCAGGAGAGAGAAACGGTGAGGTGCCCAGGAGTCCAGGGCCATATTGGAGAGTACTCGTGGGCCATCGATAAAACCGGCCTGTGCCGCTACCAGCAGTAGTGCCGCTTCGGTTACTAGCGTTAGGATGACCAGGGGAGCCGTGACCCCGGCATCCGCTCCAAAAAAAAGGCCATAGACCTTCGAGACAAGGCTCGCATTCAGTGTCTTGCCAGCTTCCGCTGAAACCTGATGCAGCAAGAAGCAAAGTAAAATTCCACTTGCAGTAAATGCCAGGGAAACGGCCATGTAAAGCATCGTGCGTTTTCCTGTCTCCACACGCGGCTCGCGCAAGACCGGCAGACCGTTGCTAACGGCTTCGATTCCAGTATAGGTGCCGCCGCCGAGGCTGTAAGCGTGCAGAAGAATGCCCAGCGTCGCCCAGGTCCCGATGCCGCGGATGTCGCCGACAGTTTTGTGAACCGATTGGGAGACGATGGAGGGTAGCTCGCCAATTTTAGTGCCTACGCCCAGCGTAATCGCGATCGCGTGCATGATGACGAATAGAAGGAAAATCGGCACAAGGAATTGCACGGACTCTTTGGTGCCACGAAGGTTCAGAAAGATTAAACCGAAGATAAGAAAGATTTCGGTGAGCAGTTTTAATCCGTGCACCGACAGCGGGAGAAAACTGAAGAGCGCGTCGGCGCCGCTGGCTACGGATATGGTGATGGTTAACATGTAGTCAACAACGAGGGCCGAGCCAGAAACCAGGCCTGTCTTTTGGCCCAAGAGCTTCGTGGCGACTAAGTAGCCACCGCCCCCGCTAGGAAAAAGTTCTATAATTTGCGAATAGCTGGCCGAGATGATGAAGACGGTTAGGGCCATCAAAATGGCCAGCGGCAACGCTAGCAAATAATGCTGCCCCAATGCCAAATACGCTTCTTCTGGGCCATAGGCCGACGAGCTGAGCCCGTCCGCTCCCAGTCCGACCCAAGCGAGAAAGGCGATAAGCGAGATGTGATGAAATACTTTCGGATCGAGAGGATCCTTCGGTTTGCCGAGGAGTAGCTCTCTGACGGACGATAAATGAAGCTTACTCACGTTATTTCCCTGGTTCAGACGGATAGCAAATTTCTTGACCAATAGAAACGAAACGAGCGAAGCTCGATTGGCTTTCGTCAACCACAAAAGAAACAAATGGAGTTAAGCGTGGCAGCACGATGGAATCGCTGACTTGCGCTGTCGGCGCGCTTCCTTTAGCATGAGGGCGAGCTGCAAATCGAGCAACCTTCCCCCTGGGGAACGAGAGGCGTCTGAATCTTTTTCTATGTTCGACCGCCTATGAGAAAAGCCCTCAAGTTCGTCGGTTTTTTAGTATTTGTCTTGATCCTGTTTGTCGCCGTCGCTTCTTTAGCCTTTTACCATTTAATTGAAGAGGGCGAATTCCGCCGTTTCTTGATCAGCGAAATCGAAAAGCAGACCGAGTTGAAGGTGCAACTCGGCGAGGCCGACTTGGAGTTGGGACAGATCTTAGCCGTCGGGTTTCGCGATGTCGCTCTATCGGAGCCGGGCGGAACTGAACGAGCGATCACGGCCGAGCGCATTACCGCTCGGGTTGCGCTCTTACCTCTTTTGGAACGCAAACTTATTTTCTATGAGATCGGTCTCCAAAAGCCCACCGCCCAAATGGTACGGGATAAGGACGGTAAGATTGTTCTACTCGACCGACTTCTCAACCTGCCCTTTCTAAAAAAGAACGATTCTCAATTCGCTCTCGATTTGCGCGCGATCAACATCACGGGTGGCGAGGTCGATTTTTACGACCATTTCACCGGAGAAAGGCCGGCGACGACACGACTCCGGAACGTTGATCTGGAAGTGCAACGCATCAGTGGGGTCGCGCTGCGAGAGTTTTTCCAAAAACTGGTCCGACCCAAAACCAACCAGCCGCACGGGCCAGCGCTTCAATTCGACCTGCGGACGGGTGTGCAAAGGGACGGTCAACAAACGCAGGTGCGGGCTAAAGGGACCTTGGTTTTTCCCGGGGAGCAGCTAGAACTTACCAACGCTTGGTGGAATGCGGAAACCTGGATTACCGATGTTCCAGCGCCGATGATTCAGGCCTATGCCGGCCGCCGTTTGCCGGTAAAATCCATCAGCGGGACATTGAATTCACAATTGCACGTAGAAGGAAGCATGAAAGAACGGCTCCACCTCAAGGGTGAACTCGCGTTCCGAAGTCTCGCGGCTGATGCCCCGGAAATTTTTTCCACGCCGCTAACGCCCGGGGATGGGCGCTTGGAACTGGAAGTGAACTGGCAACCCCAGCGGTGGGATCTCTCGCGGCTGTATTTTCGCTCGAAGGAGCTGAAGCTGGAGCTAAAGGGCGCATTATCGGGGGCGGACCACAGGGACCCTCATGTACAGTTGAATTGGGTTACGCCTTCTCTTCCCGTTGCGGTCGTTAAGAAATATCTGCCCAGAAAATGGATCGATTCGCCGCAGCTCGAACATGTCCTGGCGGCCTTGCAGCAGGGTGATTTGCGACTGAATAAAGCCGGAGTTAACGGCAGACTTTCGCAGCTCGGCCAAATGACCAAGAAGGGTCTTGACGAGCACGTTTGGTTTGACGCCGAGCTGCATGATGTCGGAGCGAATTTTTCCGGCGGCTACCTGCCGCTGCGCGGGATTCAAGGACGCGTTGCCTTGGATCGGGGCTTGATCTCCTTCACGGGCGTCAGCGGTGACTACGGGCAAAGCCGGTTGACGAATATCGACGGCAGTTATCGGTTCTTCGCAGCAGGCCAGGGAGCGCTCCAATTTTCCGCGCGAGGAGAGGTGGATCTGGCAGAGCTGCGCGAGCAATTGATGCAAGGATTTTTGCCGGCGCAAACCCCAAGGGTTGTCTCTTCCATCCAAGAGATAGCGGGTAGGGGAAAATTTGACGTGGCGGTGAACCGAACGGCCGGATCGTTGCCACTGGTCGAAGGGAAAATCATGCTCGATGGCCCGCGCCTTCGGATAGATAATTTTTCGCTCTCGGAGATCAGAGGCGATCTCGCTCTCACGCCCACTGAACTCAAGGCCGAGAAAGTTCGCGCGCTGCTTTCCGGCTCGCCCATCCAGATTCAGCTGGATCTCAAGGACTACGCCCGGGATAACGGCAGTTTCGACCTGGTTGTCGACTCTACGGCGGTCAAAGCAGGAGTGATCACTCGGCTGCTTTTATCCACCGGGTCGTTACAGGATCCGGGGTTGGTACGCGGCTTTATTCGTTACCAGGGTTCTTTCGGTACAAGAGAGGGCAGGAAGCTCACAGGCACCTTGGATCTTGCCGACGTTCAACTCGCGACTTTACCATTATTGCAACCTCTCAAAGAGCTCAATGGCAGGGTCAAAATCGACGAGACGGGAATCGATTTTCAGAATATCAGAGGCTTGCTGGTCGGCTTTCCCGCCAATTTCAGCGGCCGCTGGCGCTATTCGCAGAAGCCGCAATTGCTCTTTGATTTCGCCTCACCGAATTTAGACGTGAGTTATTTGTTGTCGCAGATCGAACCAGAATCCAGCGACTTCTACGCCAATCTGCAAGCCGAAGGCAGGATGGGGCTCGCCAAGGGCCGCGTGAAAGAACTTGAGTTGTCCGATTTGAAGTCTGACGTGGTGATCGACCATCGGGTGTGGCGGCTCAGGAACTTGTTCCTGCGATCCGCGGGAGGCTCAATCCAGGGAAGCGGAACGATTGCGGATAAACCGGACGCGGTAAGATTTGACGTGACGCCAAGGATTCAAGGCGTTCCGGTGCCGACATTTTTTAAATGGTTTGATATCACAAACGCGGAAATGACCGGAAGAGTGAACCTCACGGGCAACCTAGAGTCCATCGGTAAAGACGGTGCCGAGCGCAAGAAAAATCTGAACGGGTCGTTTAACCTTAGAATCGAAGATGGGACCATCCGCCGACTGCGGGTCTTGATTCAAATCCTGAATCTGCTCGATCTATCGCGCTGGTTTACGTTTAAACTTCCGGACCTCACCAAACAGGGTATTCGCTTCCGCAACATCACCGGGGATTTCAAAGTCACCAACGGTGTTTACTACACCGAAAATCTGCTGGTTGACAGCGACGATCTCCGTGTGAGCGGTGCTGGTAAAATCGACGTGCCTAAAAGCGAGATCGATTTCCTCGTCGCCGTGCGTCCGTTCGCAGGTATCGACACTGCCATCAACTACATCCCCTTGATCGGGCGAGGCATCGCGGCCATTAAGAATTCTCTGCTGGTGGCGAGTTTTAACATTACCGGCTCCATTGACGATCCGACGATTACCCCGGCGCCTCTGAGCACGTTATCGGAGGTATTTTTGAGTGTCTTGGGGATTCCAAAGAACATGATTGGCCTCGGCGACACGGAAAAAAAAGATCAGGCGACCGAGGAAGCGCCCAAACAGTCGGCAAAAGAAAAACCGCCCGCCTCGAGCAAATGACGATCCAGTTGCTTCTCTATACGAGAAAAGAGTGCTGTCTCTGTGAAGCAATGAAAGAGGTGATCCGTCAGGTCGCCACGGATCGTCCTTTACCGATCCAAGAGATCGACGTCGACACGTCGGATGAAATACAAAAAGAATTCGGCAACGAAGTCCCGGTTTTGTTTATCAACGGTCGCAAGGCATTTAAGTACCGAGTGACGGCCAGGGAATTGGCGAAAAGATTGGAGAGAGAAGACTCGGTTTCTTGAGCCATCTGCAGATTCGCTGTCCCCCTCCTCTTCTCTGTTGAAGAATCCAAACTTGACAATTTTTCTAATCGCAAGAGAATCCCCGAAACTTTTTAACGGCAAGGAGGTCGCGATGGACACCGACCACGGACTTGGCTCGTCCGCCGGCCAATGAGCGTGAAGACAAGAAAGCCGTCGAAGCCTGTACGGAGATTGCGAGAGGCTGGTGCGCGGTGTTAAAAAAAGTAATTACACGGCTCGCTGCTAACGTAGTGCCACAAATTCAGAATCTCTCCGCGAAAGGGGACAAGAATGGCCAATCAAATCGTATGGTGTGATATCCCGGTTTTGGATTTAGACCGGGCGATCAAGTTTTATTCGGCAGTCTTAGGGGTCGAGGTCAAGAAGCAGGAATTCCCCGGGATGACGATCGGCATCTTGCCGCATAACGACGGAGAAGTCGGCGGCTGTTTATTCACCGGCAGTGAGGACAAACCGTCTGACAAGGGTTTGCTGGTTTATCTAAACGCCAATGGGCGGTTGGATGACGCGATCGCGGCTGTGATGCCAAACGGCGGCAGCGTGCTCAAACCCAAACACCCCATTGGCCCTTATGGTTCCCGTGCCATCATTCTGGATAGCGAGGGGAACAGGCTGGCGCTGCATTCGGATTAAAAAACTTGGACGGAGTCGGCCTATGTTCTCAAAATCGCTTGTGCTCAGACACGTTGGGCAGTCGAGGTCAGAATCCCCTCGGGAACCTTTATGCCGTGTTCGTCAAGAGCGAAACTTGCGGCGCTAGCAAATCTGCAAAGAAGTAAACACGGGATTCGAGACCACGACCGTCGGCTCGGTATCAGTCGCCGTCCTCCTGCCGGCGGCGGGGCCGGTCCGACTGTTTGAGAACTTTCTTGCGTAGACGAACTGATTCCGGCGTCACTTCCACCAGTTCGTCGTCGCCGACCCACTCGATGCCGTCTTCCAGCCCCATCTCGCGGTGCGGCGTGATGATGATATTCTCGTCGCGGCCGGCGGCGCGAATGTTCGTGAGCTTCTTCTCGCGGGAGATATTAACGTTTAAGTCGACGTCGCGCGAGTACTCACCGACGACCATACCTTCATAGACGCGGTCGCCTGGGGAGATGAAAATAATGCCGCGCTCCTGGAGATGAAAAATGGCGTAGGGCGTCGCCGTTCCTTCCCGGTCCGCGACCATAGCGCCGTTGCTGCGGCCTTGGATCATGCCGTGCCACGGCGCCCAACCGTCGAACAAGGCGTTCATGATCCCGGTTCCGCGAGTGTCCGTGAGAAAACGCGAGCGAAAACCGATCAAGCCGCGCGAGGGAACGGAAAATTCCAGCCGGACGCGACTCGAGCCGGCATGGACCATCTTCGTCATTTTGCCCTTGCGCATCGCTAAGAGCTGCGAGACGACGCCGATAAAGTCTTCGGGAACATCGATGACCAGCAGCTCAACTGGTTCGTGGAGGGTGCCATTGATCTCGCGGGTGACGACGGTTGGTTTGGAAACCTGCAGCTCGTAGCCTTCGCGGCGCATGGTCTCGATCACAATCGCCAACTGGAATTCACCCCGGCCGGTAACCTGAAAAGCATCGGGCTGATCCGTATCGGCTACTCTGAGGCTCACGTTCTTCCGCTGCTCGTATTGCAGCCGCTCGCGCAACTTGCGCGAGGTAACGAATTCACCTTCACGCCCGGACCAGGGGGAGTTGTTGGCGCTGAAGACCATGGCAATGGTGGGCTCGTCGATGCGCAACGCCGGTAGAGGCCTAGGATTTTCCCGATCGGCGATCGTATCTCCGATGCCAATGTCTTCAATCCCAGCGAGGGCGACGATGTCGCCGGCTTCGGCGATCGGCAGTTCGATTCGCTTTAAGCCTTCCCACCCATAGACCTGGGTCACTTTGACCGGCTGCTGGGTTCCGTCCATGCGACACAGCGTGTAGTTGCCGACGGCTAATGTTCCGTTCTTTATCCGGCCCACTGCAAGACGACCGACATAATCATTGTAATCGAGGTTGTTGGCTTGAAACTGGGTCGGCCCTTGTATATCGCCCGCCGGTCCTGGTAGCGCCTGCACAATGAGATCGAATAACGGTTTAAGATTCTCTGAAGGTTGCTTCAGATCGCGGGTAGCGATGCCGGCGCGAGCATTGGTGTAGACAACCGGAAAATCCAGCTGATCTTCGCTGGCGTCGAGATCGATGAATAGATCGTAGATCTCATCCAAGACGGCGCCAACACGGGCATCGGGCCGATCGATCTTGTTGATGCAGACAATCGGCGGCAGGTTGGCTTCTAAAGCCTTCTTCAGGACAAAGCGCGTCTGCGGCAGCGGCCCTTCCGAAGCGTCCACCAGAAGCATGACGCCGTCGACCATGGCGAGCGTGCGCTCCACCTCTCCGCCGAAATCGGCGTGACCGGGCGTATCGACGATGTTGATCTTGACGTTGCCAAAGTGAACGGTGGTGTTCTTGGCGAGGATCGTGATGCCTCGCTCTCGTTCGAGATCGAGCGAATCCATCACGCGCTCGGCCACCCTCTCGTTGGCGCGGAAAATGCCGCTCTGGTGCAGCAAGCCGTCGACCAAGGTGGTCTTGCCGTGGTCTACGTGGGCGATGATCGCGATGTTACGAATGTCGTCGCGACGCGTTGTCGTAGACTGAACCATGATACTCTTTTATTAGGGACCGTCGTCGGGTTGTCAAGCGCGAGCGTTCGATCCGATGCTCTGGCCCACCGAGCTTTCCTTGCGAATGGGCAGCCCCTAGAGTATTTTTGATAGGATTATGGGTCGTTTAAAGCGTTATGCTTTGCGCTACTGGCGACGCTATCTGGTCGGCGGGCTCTTTTTACTCGGCACGGCGACGTTGGTCATGTGGATCCCGTGGTGGATACGGGAAGCCGTGCGGATCATCGAGCACGGTGGGTCCCTGGGCGACATTACCCATTACTGTGTTTTCATCGGCGTGGCGGCGGTGGTTCAGGGCATCGTGCGCACCTATTCTCGCGCTCTGATCTTCAACGCTGGCCGTAACGTTGAGTACGATTTGCGCAACGACGTCTTTGCCCATCTGCAGAAGCTCCCCCGGTCATTTTATCATTCCCAACGAACCGGCGACCTGATGTCACGCGTGATCAACGATATCTCCGCCGTGCGCGTCATGCTCGGTCCCGGCATCCTCAATGTATTCAACGCGCCGGTCTATTACGTTTATGCCCTTGCGTTGATGCTTTCGATGGACGTGCGGATGACACTGGCGGCCGTGGTCCCTCTCTCCGTGCTAATATTCGCCGCTTGGAAGTTCCGCGGTGGCATTATGCGGAGCTCACTCGAAGTTCAGCGGCAGATGTCCGTTCTCAGCAGCCATGTGCAGGAAAACTTGAGCGGGATGCATGTGGTCAAGGCCTTTACGCAGGAAGAGCCCCAAGTCCGAGAATTTACAAAGCTGAACAAGGAATTCCAAGCAAAAAGCATAGAGCTGGCGAAAATGCGTGGCATCGTCTCGCCGGTCATGCAAGGGATGAATGGCCTGACTGTTCTGATCGTTATCTGGTACGGCGGCATCCGGGTGGTTCATGGCGACCTGCTGGTCGCCGATATCGTGGCGTTCATTGCCTATCTCAATATCCTAGCTTGGCCGACCGCCGCCTTCGGCTGGATGCTTTCACTGCTCGAGCGAGGCCGTGCCGCCGTCAAGCGTCTCGACGAGATCCTGGAAAGTAAACCGGAAATAGCCGATCCTCCGAGCCCCGTCGCAGTTCCGGTTCTGAGAGAGGGTATCGAATTCCGCGATGTGTCCTTCGCCTACAGTGGGCAGACAAACGGCCATGCCAACCTGGAAGACATCAGTTTCTTGCTCCCCGTCGGACGGACGGTCGGACTGGTGGGCCGCATTGGTTCGGGAAAGAGCACGGTGGCGCAATTGGTGCCGCGCTTGTTCGACGTCTCAGCGGGCGAGATTCTCATGGACGGACGGGACATTCGCAAGCTCTCCTTGACCGATCTGCGCAAGCATT
>Ga0209376_1003806_pt1 | contig 13452 bp, 12 predicted proteins | sample GraSoiAngelo_134_FD_185891 | JGI IMG/M metagenome (GOLD analysis project Ga0209376, IMG submission 185891) | Grasslands soil microbial communities from the Angelo Coastal Reserve, California, USA - 14_0929_05_30cm (SPAdes) (version 2) | ecosystem: Environmental > Terrestrial > Soil > Grasslands ... | reverse complement strand
GGTGGGGCGCAGGTTGCAACGTCTCGGCGCGGTCGCGATCAAGAACTCGGTCTACGTGCTCCCCCGGTCGGACGAGACGGTCGAAGACTTCCAATGGCAGAGCCGGGAGATCGTGGCCGGCGGCGGGCAGGCCTCCGTCTGCGAGGCCAACTTCGTAGATGGCCTCACCGACACCGAGATCGAGGCGCTGTTTCGCACCGCTCGGGACGCGGATTACGGCGAGATCGTGGCGGACGCGCAACGCCTGCTGAAGGCGGTGCCGAGTGGCGGCCGGCGCGGGCAAACGGACGGCCGGGGGCAGATGACGGCCGACCTCAACCGGCTCAAACGGCGACTCGCAGACATCATCGCCATCGACTTCTTCGGAGCCCCGCGCCGCCGGGCGGCCCAAGAAGAGTTTGCGCGGCTCGAGGCGCGGCTTCGCCCGCCGGACGCCCAGGTCCCCGTACCAGCTCATGCCCCCCAGGCGCCCCGCGGCGCCACATGGGTAACCCGGGAGGGGGTCTACATCGATCGCATTGCGAGCGCGTGGCTCATCGGCAGGTTCATCGACTCGAAGGGGCAGTTCAAGTTCGTCGCCGCCGAGGGGTACCGGCCGCGGCCGGGCGAGCTCCGGTTCGACATGTTCGAGGCCGAGTACACGCACGAGGGGGACGCCTGTACCTTCGAGACGCTCGTCACGCGCTTCGGGCTCGGCGATCGCGCGCTCCGCGTCATCGCGGAGATCGTGCACGACATCGATTGCAAGGAAGCGAAGTTCGGGCGGCCCGAGGCCTCAGGGATCGAGCGACTGATCGCCGGCATCGCGAAGCAGCACGCGGAGGACACCGCGCGGCTCGCGCACGGCGCCACGCTCTTCGATGCGCTGTACGCGGCGCTGGCGGCCACCGTGGACGAGACGGGTCGAACCCGGCCCGCAAAACGCGGCGCAGCGCGCGCGACCACGAGGTCGTTGCGACGGTGACCCCGGGCCCCGGCAACGGGATCGACGCGGGGAACGCCCCGCCGACTGCGGTCGAGCGATCGAGCCTGCGCGCGTTCCTCCTCTACTTCCTGCGGCTTGGCACGCTGGGGTTCGGCGGGCCGATTGCCCTTGCGGGACACATGCAGCAGGACCTGGTGGAGCAGCGCGGCTGGATCAGCGCTCAGGAGTACAAGGAGGGCCTCGCCTTTGCGCAGCTCGCCCCAGGCCCGCTCGCGGCACAGCTCGCGATCTACCTCGGGTGGGTGCGTGGCCAGGTGCTCGGCGCGACGTTGGTCGGGATCGCGTTCGTGGCGCCCTCGTTTCTCACGGTGCTCGTTTTGTCCGAGCTGTACGTCCGCTTCGGCGGACTGCCGTGGATGCAAGGGTTGTTCTACGGGATCGGCGCCGCGGTCATTGCCATCATCGCCCGCAGCGTGCTGAAACTCGTGCGGATGACGCTGGGCCGAGATCAACTGCTCTGGATTCTCTTCGCGGTGAGCGCGGTGGTGACGGCCTGGACCGAGTCCGAGATCATCTGGGTCTTCCTGGCGTGCGGGTTCGTGCCGATGCTGCTCCGCGGACGGCAGCGAGCTCCGGCCACACGCGCGCTCGCGGTCTTGCCAGTTGTTCCGGGGCTCGCCACCGGTCTCGGCGGCCCGGCGTCGGTGGGCGTGCTGTGGAAGATCCTGGCGTATTTCGCCGGCGCCAGCCTGTTTGTATTCGGTAGCGGGCTCGCGATCGTGCCGTTCCTGTACGGCGGCGTGGTGCAACAGTTCCACTGGCTGACCGAACGGCAATTCATCGACGCCGTGGCCGTGTCGATGATCACGCCGGGGCCCGTGGTGATCACGGTCGCGTTCATCGGCTACCTCGTCGCCGGACTCGCCGGCGCGACCCTCGCCGCGATCGGGGTTTTCTTGCCCGTCTATCTCATCACGGTTCTCCTAGCTCGGCGCTTCCATCGGGTGGCGAAGAATCTGCAGGTGAAGGCGTTTGTGGACGGGGTCACGGCCGCGGCGACCGGGGCGATCGCCGGGGCCGCCGTGATCCTCGGGCGACGAGCGCTCATGGACGTGCCGACGATCCTCATCGCGCTCGTGACCTTGGCACTCCTCTTGGCCCCCAGGAAGATCCCGGAGCCGGTGCTCATCATCGCTGCAGGGGCCATCGGGTTGGTGCTGAGGGGCGCCGTGCCGGCCGCTCAGTGACTGGGGGGGTGGCACCGTGCAGTGGGTGACGCGACGGCAGATCCGCGTGAATCGCGCGGCGACCGCCTGGCTGATCCGGCGTTTCATCGATCCGGGCGCCACCTTCACCTTCGTCGAACCGGGTGAAGTGGCCGCCGTCGAGCGCCGCACCGGCGCCATCGGCTTCGACGCTCCAGGCGCCCGATACCCGCACAAGGACGACCGAGACCGCTGCTCGTTCGAAGCGCTAGTGCAGGAACACCGTCCCGACGACCCCGCGCTGCGCGAACTCGCGCGCATTGTGCACAGCGCTGACTTCAAAGAAGGACTCACCGCCATCCCGGAGGCGGCAGGCCTCTTGGCCATCTCCCAAGGCTTCCCGATGGTGGCGCGCGACGACCTCGACACCGTCGAGCGGGCGTCGTTTCTCTACGACGCGCTGTATGCGTTCCTGCAACAGCCACGGGCGTGACCCCCTCCACGCGCGTGACCATCGCGATGGCGGGCATCAGTCTCGTGACCGGGGCGGCAGCCGCCCAACAGACCAGGGACACGAGCGGCGGAAGAGGCAGGTCGCCGAGCGGGGCAACCATTCGCGCCGCCACGATCCTCACGGCGGTGACCCTCGACGGCCGGCCCGACGAGCCGTTCTGGGCGTCGGCAGACTCGATCGACGATTTCCGCCAGCGCGAACCGCTCGCGGGATCCCCCGCCACCGAGCGGACGGTCGTCAAGGTGGCGCATGACGCCAACGCTCTCTACATCGTCGTGCGCTGCTACGACTCCAACATGCACGGCGTGCGGGCCAGCCAGCTCCGCCGCGATGCCGACCTCTCGAGTGATGACAACGTCCGGCTCCTGATCGACAGCTTCGACGATCGGCGGAGCGCCTTCGTGTTCGCCACGAATCCGAACGGCGCCCTGTGGGACGCGCAGTTCTCAGGCGTCGACGACTTGAACGAGAACTGGAACGGTATCTGGGAGGTCGCCGTCTCGCGCGACAGCGCCGGATGGACGGCCGAGTTCCGCATCCCGCTGCTCGCGCTGCGGTTTCACGCCGGGACCAACCCGGACTTCGGGTTCAATATCCGACGCTTCATTCGACGCAAGAACGAGGAAGACCTGTGGCGCTCGTACGGCCGGGCGCAGGGGTTCTACCGCCTGAACAATGACGGAACGATCACCGATCTCGGGGATCTGCACCATCCCCGCGATCTCGAGCTGTACCCTTATGCGCTCGGTCGGGCCGTGGAGACGGAGCACGACAGCGTCGGCGGCGAGACAACGGGCGGTTATTTCGGTGGCAAGGGCGGGGTCGACGCCAAACTCGGCATCACGCCGACCTTGACCACGGACGTCACCGTCAACACCGACTTCGCACAGGTGGAAACCGACCAGCAGGTCATCAACCTCACCCGATTTCCGTTTTTCTTCCCCGAGAAGCGCCAGTTCTTCCTCGAATCGAGCGGCTTGCTCGACCTCGGCACGCCGGGCCGCGTGCAGCTGTTCTACTCGCGCCGCATCGGCCTCGACACCAGCGGCGCGCCCGTGCCGATCCTCGCGGGCGGGCGCGTATACGGGCGGCTCGGGCCATGGAGGATCGGTGTCCTCGACGCCCAAACCGGCGGGGCAGACAAGGCCAACGACGCGGTCGTTCGGGTCCAACACGACCTGTTCGATCGGTCGTACATCGGGGCGATCGGCACGCTCCACGCAGTATCCGGTGGCCAAGGTGTGCAGCGGGCGGGCGGCGTGGACCTGGACCTCCCGCTCGTCGTCCACGGCGCGAACCTCGAGCCCAAGGTCTGGGTCGCTACGAGCAAGACGCCGGGGGTGCCTGGGACCCCCCTCGCGTGGCGGCTCTCCACCGACAACCCGAACGATCTCTTCGACAATTTCGTCTCACTCTACCGCATCGACTCGGGGTTCGCCCCGCCACTTGGCTTCGTCCGCCGCACCGGGATCTGGGAAACGACCGGGCACGTGGACTTCATGCCGCGGCCCGGCGTGCTCGGGATCCGGCAGCTCGACTTCACGTTTCCCATCCCGAGCTGGGACATCATTGCGAACGAAACGGGCTCTCTCTTGCGCAGCGCGGACTGGCAGACGGCGTGGTTCGAATGGCGGGTGTTCGGAGGCGATCGGCAGAATGGCGATCACTTCGAAATCAACTTCCAGCGCCTCATGGACGCGCCCAGCGGCACCTTCGAGATCTTCCGCGGCGTCGTGATCCAGCCCGGCCGCTACTGGTGGTCGCGTTATGAGCTCCAGTATTTCATGAACACGGGCCGCCCGTTGAGCTTCGGAGCGTTCGTGAACTGGGGCGCGTTTTACGGTGGTCACAGCACCGATCTCGAGCTTACGGCGGCGTGGCGCGGAGGTGGCCACCTCATCCTGAGCACCGATCTGACCCGGACGAAAGCTGAGCTGCCGGTCGGCGCGTTCACGGCGGTATTGTCGGCGAGCCGTTTGGAGTACGACTTCAATACCCGCACGAGCCTTCTCGCGTTCGTGCAGTACGACAATGAGAGCGAGCGCGTCGACTTCAATCTGCGGTTCCACTGGATCCCGGTAATCGGAGATGATGTGTTCGTGGTGTGGAACTCCGGGTACAGCACTGAGCCGCTCGCCCGGTTTCGCTTCCCGGACACCCGGGCCCTGGCCCGCCCGCTCAACGGCGCATTCGTCGTCAAGCTGGTGCATCGTCTCACGCCGTAGGGAGAATGGATAATGTTGACCCACACGCTCACTGCATTCGTGTTTGCCGCGACACCGCAGGTACCGATCCAAACCTGCAAGCTTGCCGGTCCAGCGGTCGAAGCCCACTGGTCGGGTGCCATTCCGCCGGCGTCGACGGCGGAGGCGCCCCTCCGCGTGGTCGCCGATGTGCCGCTACCAGGGAGCGCGTCTCGCTTCGACTACCAGAGCCTTGCTCCCGCATCCGGGCGGCTGTTCATCTCGCACATGGGCGCAGGGCAGCTTGTCGTTTTCGACCTACGCGCTGGACGCGTCATCGCCAATCTCGACGGGTTTGCCACGGTGACTGGCGTCCTGGCCGTGCCCGTGGAACATCGGGCGTATGCCTCCGCGACCGGCGACCACGCGGTCGTAGTCGTGAACGATTCCACCTTCCAGATAGTGGCGCGCGTCCCTGGGCCCCGGTTCCCGGACGGGATCGCATATGCTCCAGCCGAGCGGCGGGTGTTTGTCTCGGACGAATCAGGGCGGCGGGATTTTGTGATCGATGCGGCGACCAACACCGTCGTAGCGCAGATCGAGCTCGGCGGCGAAGCGGGAAACACCCAATACGACGCCGGCTCGCACTGCGTGGTCGTGGCCGTCCAGACTGCTAACCAGTTGGCAGTGATCGACCCGGCGACCGCGACTATCGTCCGGCGCATCACTTTCGACAAGGCGGTCCGGTACCCGCACGGTTTCTACATCGACGCACCGCACCGTTTGGCGTTCATCTCCGGTCAGGAGAGCGGGACACTGGGCGTGCTGGATCTACGGACCCTTCAGCTACGTCAGGTGCTGCCAATCGGGAGCGACCCTGATGTCCTCGCATTCGACCCAACGCTGGGGCGGCTGTATGTGGCCGCCGAGTCCGGGGTCGTCGCGGTGTTTGAGGAACGCGACGGATCGCTCGCGCAGCTGGGCTGGTACCGGGCGCCGAAGGCGCACTCGGTCGCGGTCGATCCCGTCACGCACCGCGTCTACCTGCCGCTCGCGGACGTGAGCGGTCGTCCAGCCCTCCGGGTGCTGGTGCCGAGCGATTCTCACTGAGCAACTGCGGGAGGAGTCCATGGACCGAACTTGTCGATTCGCTGTGATCGCGTTGAGCGCGGTCACTCTGAGCAACGTCGTTAGCGTTGCTCGAATGAATGGGCAGAATGCACCGGCGGTGATTTGGAATTTCGATTCCCTGTCACCGGGACAGCCGCCGGCCGGTTTCTCCTTGGGCCGGACGGGCGGTGGCCGGGTGGGGCGTTGGGTTGTGCAGTCAGCCTCAGACGCACCGAGTCCACCGAACGTCCTGGCCCAGGTCGACAGCGACCGTACCGACTACCGGTTCCCAGTCGCGGCCGCACTGTCGCCGAGCTTCACGGATGGCAGCGTCTCGGTGAAGTGCACGCCTGTGTCGGGGCATGTTGACCGGGCGTGCGGCCTGGTGTTCCGGTACCAGGATGAGAACAACTACTACTTGACCCGCGCCAACGCGCTTGAGGACAACGTCCGCTTCTACTACGTGAAGAACGGACGCCGGATCCAGCTCGCCAACTGGAGCGGGAAGGTCACATCGAGCGTGTGGCACGAGCTGCGCGCCGAGTTCCAAGGGGACCATGTGGAGGTGTATTGGGACGGCACGAAGCGAATCGACGCACACGACCACACGTTTACGGGCCCCGGCCGCGTTGGCGTATGGACCAAGGCCGACTCGTACACCTTGTTCGACGATCTCACTGCGAGGCCGCGGGGGTCGTGACCACGCAGCGGGCCGGTTCTCCCCCTGATGCAAACGAATTCAGAGGGACCTCTCGCGTACATCGCGGACTTTTCGCTGTGCTCGTCTTGGCCCTGTCTCCCCGGCCAATCGTGGGACAGCAACCCGCGGTCCCGTACCGCGTTACGTGGTTCGACGCGGCATCCGTCGGAGCCGCCGGTGTGCTGTATCTCCTCCCCGGAGCCCTCGGATTGCCCAACGGCGGGCCGTCGTGCGCGCCATGCGATCCTGCCTCGCTGCCGGGTGTGGACCGCTGGGCGCTCAGGCCCGTCTCGGCGACAGCAGCGACCGCCAGCAACCTGGTCCTGGTTGGGGTCGCGGCGTCGGCGGCCTTCCTCTCAGTGCACGATCGGGCGGGCGCGCAAGCGCGCGGCAACGCGGCGGTGCTAGCGAACTCGGTGGCCTGGACCGCGGCCACGACCGAGTGGCTCAAGGTGATCGTGCGCCGCAAGCGGCCGGTCCTCTACACGGGCGACGCGACGGCCGCGGCGGCGGACAAGGAAAACCAGGAGTCGCTGCCCTCGGGTCACGCGTCGGTCGCCTTTGCGGCAGCGACGACCTACTGGGTGCTGGCCCGGCGGGAGCGCCTACCGCACCGGACGCGGAACACGATCTTCCTCTACGCGGGCGCCGCGGGTGTGGCCGCACTCCGCGTCGCGGCCGGCAAGCATTTCCCAACGGACGTGCTGGCGGGCGCGGCCCTCGGGAGCGCCGTCGGCTGGCTCGTTCCGACCATTCATCCGACCCAGCCCTGATCCGCGGGGCGTCCCCGGGCGGCGGCAGTCAATCTCCCGGTGCGCCCGGAGGCCGCGATCGGTGGCACATGGCATAAGGGCGGTGCCCTGATGCACGTACAGAGTGTAGCCAGTACGCGATGTTCTAGGCATCCGTGTTGTGACTTAGGTACCAAAGAGCTACTCAGAATGCCAGGAAACGCACACTATTGCTCATAGCACGACAACCCCTGAGCCGCACCCAGGGTTTGCTGCTACCTGCTCTCCCAATTGACAGCATCAGCCGTCGCCGGCACCTGATGCTAGTGGAGCAGTCCCGCAGGTGTTTCTACGGCCCCGCCCATGGCGGCGTTGTTCTTCGCCACGATCACATACGCCCCGGCGAGCACGGCCGCAATCAGCAGCGCCAGGATTGTCGGAGTGTGGGTTCGCTTGTTCATACTTGAGTCCCCGAAGTTCTACCGCAGTGAGAGCAACGCCGGTTTGCCGTTCTGGATCACCCACACCGCCGGCCTGGATTGGAAGTTCCCGCTCCCCGGCGCTTTGGTCAGCGGGCCGGCCGTCCCATCGTACGTGGCAATGTTACGGATATACACGGCGGGATTTTCCCCGCGCTCGAACGCCTGCACGATCATGTTGAAATCGTCGTAGGCGTAGGGCATCATGTGCGTGGCGAATCTGGTGCCGGGATACTGTTTCTCAAATCGCTGCTTGAATCCGAAATCCCGAAGATCGCTATCGGTGTACCACGCGCCTTCGAACAGCTCCGGCCGCTGCGTGACCGATGGGGCCACGACCGAAGCAATGTTGCGGATCTTGGCCTCAAACAACTGTTGGCCGAGCAGCTCCAGCTGCGGGCTCAACGCTTCAACAAAGTAGACGTCGGGGTTCGAGGCCCGGGCCTGTGCGATCATCGATCGGAAGTCGGTGACAGAATCCGCGAATTCCTGGGCGTAGGTGATCGGGAGGCCGACGCGTGCGACTTCGGCCTTGAGCGCCCGGACGTGACCATGGATGCTCGGATAGTCCTGCGTCAGGAGCGCGATCTTCCGGATGCCCCGCCGCTGCGCTTCCCGCACCCACCGAATTGCTTCGGCATCCGGCGACGGAATATTCGTGAACGTGTAGGCGCCATCGCCGATCGAGGTGACGCTGCAAACGCATGTATGAGGAATCCGCGCCGCGGTCGCCAACGGCTTTGTCACCTCGCCGAAGCGGGAGATGCCGCCGACAATCGCGTTTACCTTCTCATCGCTGATCGCGTGCTGTATCGCCGTTCTGGCCTCGCCGGGGTCTAGCCCGATATCGACGAGGACCAGTTCATACTGGTACTTCGTACCTCTCAGATCGGACTTCGCCATCTCCACTGCTTTGAGAAACGAGTTCCCGAGGATGGCATAGGGTCCACTCGCCGGCACGATCACGCCGATCTTGACCACGCCGTTCGCCGGAGCGATCCAGCGGTCCTCGTCCGTGAATGCGTAGGCGCCGGCGATGACCGCGAAGGCCACCAGTGCGCTCGCGGCCAACAAGACCGGGCGGCGGGCGGTCGGCTCCGCGGGCGCCGCGCCGGCTGCGGCGTCGTGGTTCGCGCGCGCCAACCTGTAGCCGTAGTACAGAACGAACAGACTGCCGATGAACGTCAGAATGCCGCTGAGCTCAAACGGGACCGGACCAAGGGTCGGCCGTGGGAACGACGTTGAGACCGACGCGAGGAGAGAGCCGAGGAATACCGGGAGCGTGCTCTTCCACAGGCCCTTGATCAGGCCGAAGCCGACGACGATCCAAAGATTCATCAGCATGTAGCCGGCGAATGCCACGCGACTTCTCGTGTTGCGGAACCACCACAACAGGGCAGTGGGCAGGACCACTAGCACGGCTCCCAAGCCCAAGGCTCTTGTCCCGAGCGGGTACAGGTGATTCACCGTGATCAGGACTGCCGTCACGATAACGCTGAGGAGTGAACGGCGCGCGTACGTGTGCATCTTGTCCTCCCTCGGCACGTTTGCGAACTGATTGTTCCCTACTTGACATTGTGTTCGCTATCGAACACTATGTCCATAATCGACAAATGTGTCAGTGTTACCGGTCGCGGTTCGGTTATTTCGGAACAGCGCGGCGCGATTCGTTCGGTTCGGGACAGGGAGGACGCGATTGTGCGGCAAAGAAGCGCGAGGCCGGCGAAACCGCCGGACCGCCGGGTGCAACGAACCCGCAAGCTGCTGCAGGACGCCCTGGTCTCGCTGATGATCGAGAAGGGGTACGAGGCCACGACCGTCCAGGACATCATCGACCGAGCGAACGTCGGCCGAGCCACGTTCTATGCCCATTTCGCCGACAAGGAGACGCTCCTGGTCAGCCGGCTCGAGGACCTGCGGGCCATGCTGGCCCAGCAACAACAACAAGCGCTGACGACGCGAGGTGGACTACGCGCGCGAGGTCTTGGCTTCAGTCTCGCGATGCTGGAGCATGCCCGCGCTCATCTGCCGCTTTACGGCGCGATCGTGGGCCGGGCGAGCGGCGCCTGCGTGCTGCAACGCATTCACCGGATCATCGCCGATCTCGCGGCGCTGGACCTCAAGAGCCTTGGATTCAAGGGCACGCCCGAGCAGCGCGGTCTCGCGACAGAGTACATCGCCGGCGCCTTCATGGCCGTTCTGACCTGGTGGCTGAACCAGGCGGCCAAGCTGCCACCGCAGGAGGTCGAGGACATCTTTCGCGGGCTGGTGATGCCCGGGCTGGCAACGGAGTTGGAGTTGCGGCCGAAAGCCAGTTGAGCGACGCGCCTGGGCAGTGACGGTGGGTTTAGGGAGAATGCAAGGCAACACGTGGCACCTTTCCTGCCGCTCTCGTAAGGACAAAGTTTCTCAGAGTCAACAAGCAGTGCGGCTCCACACGGTACTCCACGGCCTCGGCCCGGTGGCGCACGTGCCACGCTTCGAAGCCCTTCCGCACGACGAGTTGCGTCACTCGGCCGAACGGCCTAAGCGCGGGACGTGAGAAGTAGGTCGCGGAACGCCGCGGCTGCGGGCCCAAGCGGCGTCCCCACGCGTCGCACAATCAGGAGATCGCGCGTCCAGCGGGGGCCGGCGAGCCGGGCGGCGACGATCCGTCGATCCCGCGCCAAGACCGCGTGACGCGACACCAGCGCCACCCCGAGGCCAGCGGCGACGGCCTCGCGAATCGCCTCAGTGCTTCCGAGCTCCATCGCCGGCGTGAGCGTCACCCCCAGCCGCGCGAGATAGCGCTCCGCCACGCCGCGAGTGCTCGAGCCTTCCTCGCGAGCGATGTAGGACTCGCCAGCGATCGCGTGCGCGGTCACGGCCCGGCGTCGCGCGAACGGGTGGCCGCGCGGGACGATGAGGACCAACTCGTCCTTCACCCAGGGTTCCGCAGTTAGCCCGGGCACGAGCGGCGCTTCGCCGATCACTCCCAGCTCCAGTTGACCCACGGCCACCGAGCGCTCGATCTCCCGGGTATCGCTGATCTCGAGCCTCAGGGTGATCCCGGGATACGTCGCATGGAACCGCCCGAGCGCGGCCGGCAGGAGGTAAGTGCCGGGCGTCGTGCTGGCGCCGATCGTGAGGGAGCCCGCCCGAAGCCCGCGCACCTCGCCCGCCGCTTGCTGGGCGGTGCGCAGCAACGCGAGGGCCTGGCGCGCGTATGGCTCTACCACGCGCGCCGCCGCAGTCGGCCGTACGCGCTGCCCGTGACGCTCGACGAGTCGGACGCCAAAGTGCGCTTCGAGCCCACGCAGGTGCTCGGAAACGGCGGGCTGGCTGATGTGGCAGGCCCGGGCGGCGCGGCCCACGCCGCCATGGTCCAAGACGGCGAGGAACAGCTCGAGGCGGTGCACCGTGAGGCCGGGCTTGATCATAGGCTAAACCATATCGATAGGATCAATAACTCGTATTTGTCCTTATGGTGCAACCTGCGCCAGTTTGGGGCAACCCCTCGTGTAGGGCGCCGAGCGCCCAAGGAGGTCCCCATGAAGCACCACGTGACGCTCACCGTCGTCGCCGCCGTATGCGCTGCCGCTGTCGCCTCGCGGGCGAGCGCGCAGGCGGCCGCGACTCCATCGGCCGGTCCCATCGTCGTCCATGCGTCGGGCATCAGCTGGGCCGACGGCCCGCCATCCCTGCCCCGCGGCGCCCAGTTCGCCCTGCTCGAAGGCAACCCGGCCGAGGCCGTCCCGCTCACCTTGCGCCTCAAGTTCCCGCCCAACTACCGGATACCGCCGCACTGGCACGCCGTTCTCGAGCACGTGACCGTGCTCTCCGGGACGCTGAACGTCGGAATGGGCGAGCAGCCTACCTATTCGGGCGGCACGGCCCTTTCCGCCGGCAGCTACGCCGTGATGCCGCAGAAGATGGTCCACTACGCGTGGGCCGGGAGCGACGGCGTCGTCTTCCAGCTCCACAGCGTCGGGCCCTGGAGCATCACCTACGTGAATCCAAAAGACGACCCGCGGCAGGCGCGACCATGACCGACGTCGCACGGCTTCACGCCGATGAGCAGGCCCCGCTCGAGGGAGGGATCGAGGGTGTCCGATGACTGCACCGAGTATCTCCACCGACGACCTGCGGGAGCTGCTCGAGCGGGGGGCACCGGTCACCGTCCTCGATGTGCGCCCCGCCGCCGAACGCGCCGAGTGGAGCATCCCCGGCAGCGTGCACGCCGATGCGTACGACGCGCTGCGGCGCGGCGACCCGACCGCCCTCGCGGACTTCCACCCCACGAATGGCGACCGCGTCGTGACCGTGTGCGCCGCCGGGAAGACGAGCATGCTGGCTGCCGAGCGCTTGCGCGCGCGGGGCCTGGACGCCGTGTCGCTCGAGGGCGGGATGCACGCCTGGACCCTGGCCTGGAACACCGCAGAGGTTCCGTGCCCCGGGAGCACCGCGCGGATCGTGCAGCTGCGTCGCACCGGGAAGGGCTGCCTCTCCTATCTCATAGGCTCAAGCGGCGATGCCGCCGTGGTCGATGCCTCGCTCGAGCCCCAGATCTACCATCGGGTGGCCGACGAGCATGGCTGGCGCATCCGCACGGTCGTCGAGACGCACGTGCACGCCGACCACGTGTCCCGCGCTCGGGCTCTCGCAGCCGACACTGGGGCGAGGCTCTGTCTTCCGACGACGGACCGCTTCTCATTCGAGTACGCGCCGGTGAAAGAGGGCGACATCGTGCACGTGGGAGCCGCGGGGCTCCGGGCGTTGCACACGCCTGGCCATACCCCGGAGAGCGTCTGCTATCTGTTGGACGAGCGGGCCGTGTTCACTGGCGACACGCTGTTCCTGGCGGCCGTCGGTCGTCCGGACCTCGAGGCGTCAGCAGAGCAGGCTCGCCGCCGGGCTCACGTACTGCACGCGTCCTTGCGGCGCCTGGTCGCGTTGTCTCCCGACACTGTCGTCCTGCCTGCTCATACGAGCGAGCCCGTGGCGTTCGACGGCCGGCCCATCAGCGCGACGGTGCGGGAAGTCCAGGAGCGGACGTCGCTCTTGCGTGAGAGCGAGGAAACGTTCGTGAGCCAGATCCTCACCCGGCTCCCGCCAACCCCGCCGAACCATCACCGCATCGTCGCCCTGAACGAAGCCGGCAGGTTGCCTGATGACCCCACCGAGCTGGAGGCAGGCGCCAATCGCTGCGCCGTTGCCTGAGGCGCCGTCTCCCATCCGGCTTGGCCTCGGCGCCAACTGGCGTCAGTTCACGCTGCTCGTCGTCGTCAATGCCTTCGTCGGAGCGATGGTGGGGCTCGAGCGCACCGTCGTCCCACTCATCGCCCAGGCAGACTTCGGGCTCGTCTCGAAAACCGTCGTCCTTTCTTTTCTGGTCAGCTTTGGAATCGTCAAGGCGCTCGCCAACCTGTTCGCCGGGCAGGTCGCCGACCGGATCGGCCGGAAGCCGCTCCTCGTCGCAGGCTGGCTCGCGGGGCTCCCCGTGCCGCTGCTCATCATCTGGGCGCCGAGCTGGGGCTGGATCGTGTTCGCCAACGTGCTGCTCGGTGTCAACCAGGGCTTGTGCTGGTCTACCACCGTGATCATGAAGATCGATCTCGTGGGGCCG
>Ga0209376_1003805_pt1 | contig 13454 bp, 9 predicted proteins | sample GraSoiAngelo_134_FD_185891 | JGI IMG/M metagenome (GOLD analysis project Ga0209376, IMG submission 185891) | Grasslands soil microbial communities from the Angelo Coastal Reserve, California, USA - 14_0929_05_30cm (SPAdes) (version 2) | ecosystem: Environmental > Terrestrial > Soil > Grasslands ... | reverse complement strand
GATCGAGCTCGGCGGCGTGGCCGCCGTCGCGGGCGCGCTGCTGCTCTTCCTCCTGCCCGAAACGAAACAGCAACCCCTGCCCGAGTAAGCCGGACTTGCCGCGAGTGCCGGCGAGCGCGTGCATCGTGCCGTCGGGAGCGCCGGCGTTCGCGGTTCACGGGCGCGAGTAAGGTTCGGCAGAGCGATGGAGCATGCCCGGGCGGTCGTGATCGGCGGCGGGATCACGGGGGCAAGCGTCGCGTACCACCTCGCCAGGGCCGGATGGACCGACGTCGTGCTGCTGGAGAAGGACGAGCTCACCAGCGGCTCGACCTGTCACGCCGCGGGCCTGGTGACCCAGTTCAACCCCGCGCCGACGATGATGCGATTTCGCGCCTACAGCATCAAGCTCTACCAGGAGCTCGGCGTCTTCGAGACCGTGGGCAGCTTGCGCTTTGCCTCCAGCAAGAACCAGCTCCTGGAGCTGCAGCGCGGCGTGAGCCGGGCGCGCGGGATCGGCCTCGACGTCGAGCTCGTGTCCGCGGACGAGGCCGCGCGCCTCATGCCGGTGATCAGCCGCGATTCGCTGTACGGCGCGGTCTGGGTGCCGGGCGACGGTCATCTCGACCCGCACACCGCCACGCACGCCCTGGCCGCGGCGGCCCGCAAGCTCGGCGCCCGCGTGCTGACCTTTCGGCGCGCGACCGGGATCACCGTGACCGCGAATAGCGCGGTCAAAGCAGTCGAGACCGACGCCGGCCCGATCGAGACGGAGGTCGTCGTGGTCGCCGGCGGGATCTGGGGGCCGCAGATCGCCTCCATGGCGGGCGCGTTCGTCGTCTCCACGCCGGTCGACCACCAGCACGCGGCGCTGCTCGCCGTGGCCGGCCACGAGATGCCGCACGACATGCCGTGCTTTCGCGACCCGGAGAACCTGATCTACGGCAAGGCCGAGGCCGGCGGCATGGTCCTTGGCGGCTACGAGCTGAACCCCGCGGCGAGGTGGATCGATGGCGTGCCCTGGGACCACGCCGGCGCGTCGCTGCCACCGGACCAGGCGCGCTTCGAGCCGCTGCTCGCCGGGGCGGCCCGACGCTTTCCCTTCGTCCACGACGCGGGCATCGTCAAGCTCGTCTGCCACCCCGACGCGATGACGCCCGACGCGGCCCCGCTGGTCGGCCCGATGCCGGGGGTGCGCGGGCTCTACATGGCCGCCGGCCTTTCGCTCAACGGCTTCGGCGGCGCCGGCGGCATCGGGCGCGCGATCGCCGAGATGGTCACCGGCGGGGAGAGCGAGCTGGACCTTTACGGCTACCGGCCCTGGCGGTTCGGGCCGGTGCACCGCGACCACGTCTACGTCGCCGAGCTCGCGCGCGAGACCTACAAGTACTACTACTTTCAGCGCTACCCCTTCGACACCGACGAGTGGGGCCGGCCGCGCCGCACCAGCGCGCTGCACACGCGCACACAGGACCTGGGGGCGGTCTTCGGCGTCAAGCACGGGTGGGAGCGTCCGGACTACTTCGAAACCGGCAAGTCGTGGCGGCGTGCGGGTGCGGACCAGCGCGCGTTCGGGTTCACGCGCCCTCCATTTTTCGACCGGCTGGCGGAGGAGCACCGGGCCTTCCGCGAGCGCGTCGGGATCATCGACATGAGCTCCTTCGGCAAGGTCGAGATCACCGGCCGGGGCGCCCTTGCGTTCCTGGAGCGCGTGGCCGGCAACCTCATCGACCGGCCGGTCGGCTCGGTCGTGTACACACAGCTGCTGGAGAAAGACGGCGGCATCGCCGCCGATGTCACCATCACGCGGCTGTCACCTGATCACTTCCGGCTCGTGACCGGCGCGGGCTACGTCAACAGCGACCTGGGCTGGCTGCGGATGCAGGTCCAAGATGAGGACGTCCAGATGCGCGAGTCGTCGGACGAGCTTGCGGTCATCGGCATCTGGGGACCGCTGGCGCCGAACGTCTTAGCCGACGCTGAGATCCCTTTCATGCATGCGCAGGACATCCGCATCGACGGCATTGGCGTCCTCGCGCAGAGCGTCACCTACGTCGGCGAGGTGGGCTGGGAGCTGTACGTAGAGCGCGAGTGGGCCGGCCAGGTGTGGGACCGGCTCATGGCTGCTGGCCACCAGTTCGGCATCACGCCGGGCGGATACCGCGTCCTCGACTCGCTGCGCATGGAGAAGGGCTACCGCTACTACGGCACCGACATGGGGCTGCTCGATACGCCGTTCGAGGCCGGACTTGGATTTGCCGTTCATCACGACAAGTGGCCGCACGTGCCGCGCGAGGTCAAGCGCCGGCTGCGCACGCTCGCCGTGGGCGGCGAAGAGTACGCCCCGATCTACGGCGGAGAGGCGGTCGTTACCCAAGGCCGGGTTGTGGGACGTCTCCGAAGCTGCGCTTACGGGTTCACGGTGCGGCGCAACCTCGCCTACTCGTACCTGCCGTCGGAGCTGAAGCCCGGCGCGGAGGTCGACGTGGAGGTGTTCGGAGAGCGCTTGCCTGCGACCGTGATGCGAGACCGCGTGCTTGAGCCGCAACACGCGAGTTGAGGAAGCGGCGGCCCAGGTCACGCTCTGGGAGGGGCGCGACGTCCGGATCTCGCCGCTGTCCGGCGGCCTGACCAACGAGAACTATCTCGTCGAGGTCGACGGCGCGAGGTATGTCATGCGCCTGCCCGGTCAGTCGACAGAGCTCCTCTCCATCGACCGCGAGAACGAGGTCTACAACACCAAGGCCGCGGCGACAACGGGGATCGGACCGAACGTGCTGGAGCACGTTCCCGGGATCGAGGTCATGGTCCTGGAGTTCATCGCCGGCCCGACGATGTCGGCGAAGACGCTCCAGTCGCCGGAGATGGCCGCGCGCATGGCCGCCTCCTTCCACCGCCTGCACGCCGCGCCGCGCTTCCTCCACGACTTCAACATGTTCCGGCTCATCGAGCACTACCTGCGCATCGTCGAAGAGCACGCGGTGAAGATCCCGGGCGACTACCGCGACTGGCTGCCGGCGGTGGCGGAGATCGAGCGCGCGGTGAACGCCGCGCCACTGCCGGCCGTGCCGTGCCACAACGACCTGCTGTGCGAGAACTTCATCGACGACGGCGCGGCGCTGCGCATCGTCGACTATGAGCTCAGCGGCAACAACGACCCGTGCTTCGACCTCGGCAACACCGCCCAGGAGGCGGAGTTCGGTCCCGAGCTGCGCGCAGCGCTTTGCGAGTCCTACTTCGGCCGCCGCGACGCAAGGCAGCTCGCGCGCATGAACCTCTTCGCCCTGATGTCGGACGTCGGCTGGACGCTGTGGGGAGCGATCCAGGCCAAGATCTCGGCCGTCGACTTCGACTTCGTGGGCTACTACACCGGGCGGTGGGAGCGAGCCGTGGGGGTGCTGCGCTCCCCGGACCTTCGGCGCTGGACGGCCGAAGCCTCGGATTGACGCAGCACCTGGCTGGTGCTACGTTCCGCGCCGGTATATCGGTCGCATATCGCCTCCTTTGAGGATTGGGGAGTAAGGGGTTGGCGGTTGCCGAGGCGGTCGCGCAGCACTCGCAGAGCGAGCTTGCCTACCAGCGCATCCTCGACCGCGTGGTCAGCCTGGAGATGCCCCCGGGGTCGGTGGTCAACGAGGCCAGGCTTCGGGAGGAGCTGGGCATCGGCCGGACCCCCATCCGGGAGGCGCTCCAGCGCCTGGCCCGCGAGAACCTCGTCCGCTCGATCCCCCACCGAGGCACGTTCGTCACCGAGGTCAACATCACCGACCTCGCCCGGATCACCGAGGTCCGTGTCGTCCTCGAGGCGCACGCCGCCAGGCTGGCGGCGGAGAAGCTGTCGAGCGCCGACCGGGAGGCCATCGACAGCCTCCTCGCGCTGCTCCGCGGAGAGGTGACCGGCCAGCGCGAGCTGATGCGGCTCGACCGGCTCATCCACCGCACCATCTATCGCGCCGCACGAAACCCGTTCCTCGAGGCGACGCTCGAGCGCTACTTCAACCTCAGCCTTCGGCTCTGGTACCTCGTCCTCGACCGCGAGGTGCGGCTGCGCGAGGCCGTGGACGAGCATGTCGAGCTGCTGCGCGCGATCCTCGCCGGCGACGGCGAGCTGGCGGAGACGATCATGCGCCGGCACGTGATCGGCTTCGAGCGCGAGATCCGCAAGGTGCTGGTGGAGAGATAGAGAGAATGCCGAAGATCTTTTTCGCGACCGACCTCCACGGCTCTGAGGTCTGCTGGAAGAAGTTCCTCAACGCGGCGCGCTTCTACGGCGCCGACGTGCTGATCTGCGGCGGCGACATGACGGGCAAGGCGATCGTCCCCATCGTCTCCGAGAACGGACACTTCACCGTCGCCCTCGGCGGGGAGCAGCAGACCGTGCCGGCGGAGCAGGTCGCCGAAGTCGAGGCCACGATCCGTCGCAAAGGCTATTACCCCCTCCAGATGAGCCTCGAGCGCCTGCACGAGTTAGACCAAAACCCAGACAAGCGAGCCGAGTGCTTCCAGGAGGTGATGCTCGAAGGCGTCGACCGGTGGATGAAGATGGCGGCCGAAAAGCTCCGCGGCTCCGGCATCCGTTGTTTCGTATGCCCCGGCAATGACGACGAGATGGAGGTCGATGACGTGGTGCGGCGGGCGGAGCTCGTCGAGCTCGGCGAAGGCCGACTGGTAGAGATCGACGGCTTTGCGATGATCTCCACCGGCTGGTCCAACCCGACGCCGTGGAAGACGCACCGCGAGGACTCGGAGGAGGAGCTCGGTCAGCGGATCGAGAAGATGGCGGCGCAAGTCTCCGACCGATCGCGCGCGATCTTCAACCTCCACTGTCCGCCCTACAACTCCGGGCTGGACGAGGCGCCGGCGATCGACGCCGACCTTCGCCTCCTCCACGGCGGCCGCGCACTGCGTCCCGTCGGCTCGACCGCCGTGCGCGCAGCGATCGAGAAGCACCAGCCGCTGCTCTCGCTGCACGGCCACATCCACGAGAGCAAGGGCGCGATCAAGATCGGGAAGACGCTGTCCATCAACCCGGGCAGCGCCTACGAGGAAGGGATGCTCATGGGGGCGATCATCCAGCTCGACCCCAAGAAGGGAATCAAGAGCTACCAGCTGGTCAACGGATGAAGAGGTAAGGAGGAAGCGCAATGGCGGACACGACGATGGGGACAGCGGCCGCGCGGCCGGGGCTGTTCCTCCGCAACGCGACCGGGCTCGTCAAAGCCTGGTCGACGTTCGACGCGTTTCTCTATTCGTTCTGGTCGGTCAACCTGATCACGCTCGGCCTGTACGGCATGTCGTTCGTCTACACCGTGCCGGACGGCCAGCTGCTCGCCGGCATTCTCATCTTCGGCGTTCTCGTGACGTTCCTCGTCATCACCTATGCAGGTCTTGTCAGCGTCATGCCGCGCACGGGCGGTGATTACGCATGGCAGAGCCGGATCCTGGGCGGCGGCGTGGGCTTCGTCCTGGCCATCACCGGGTGGTGGTTCACGCTGTTCCTCTGGGCGCCGATCTACGCGAACATCCTGATCGTCCAGTTCTTCTCACCGCTCGCCTACACGTTGGGCTTGACGAACGTGGCCACGTTCTTCGGACAGCCCTGGGGAGTGTTTGTCAGCTGTCTTGTCGTCCTGGCATTCGTGAGTGTTGTCGTGACCCTCGGCATGGAGTTCTACGCCAAGGTTCAGAAGGTCTGTTTCTGGATCGGCATCGTCGGGCTGCTCGTCGTGTGCGGCCTGCTCTTGTTTGCGAGCAACAGCGACTTCCAGGCAGCGTTCAACCGCGAGGCGAGCTCACTCTATGGCGTCACGGGGAACGCCTATCAGGCGACGGTGGATGCCGGAACCAAGGCCGGCTACACCCCTCACGACTTCGGCTACTTTGCCATTGGCCCGGTGTTTCTGCTGATGCCGTGGCTCGCCTTCTACATGCTCTGGCCCAACTGGGGCGCAACGTTGTACGGCGAAGTGCGCGGCGCCAAAGATATCCGCAAGCCGTTCTGGAGCATGTTCTGGGGACTGTGGGTCACGGTGGGCCTGGTCGCATTGGTGGTGGTGCTCACGGTCAAGACCATCGGCTGGCAGTTCTACAACGAGGCCAACGCCGCGTACTGGTCTGGCACCGCGCCCGTACCTGGCTGGCCCTATCCGGTCATGTACGCCGGCTGGCTGGTGAACAACCACCTGTTCCAGGCGCTGCTCATCCTCGTCATGGGACTCTGGTTCTTTGGCTGGGCGGGAACGCTCTTCCTCTCGTCGACCCGTGTCATCTTCGCCGCGGCCTTCGACCGCGTCCTGCCCTCCTGGGCGGCCAACATCTCAGCCAAGAGGCGCGTGCCTTACGGATCGCTCGCGTTGATGATCGTCCCGTCTCTCGTCGTCAGCGCGCTCTGGTCATTCGGCGGCACGAAATTGCAGGCGGTGTTCCTGGACGCCACAGCGGTCATCGCGGTGACCTTCCTCGGCACCGTGATCGCCGCGATCATCCTGCCTTGGCGGCGCAAGGACATCTATGACGCGTCGCCGATCGCGCGCTACAAAGTCGGCGGCATCCCGCTGATCACCATCACGGGCGTCATCACGGCCGCCTTCCTGGTCTTTCTGATCGGGGAGTGGTCGTTCAACGGCGCGAACCTCTATTACACGGCACTCAATCAGAGCCTCCCGTCGGTGATCTATTTCGCGGCCACGTATGTGGTCGCGCTCGTCATCTACCTGGTCGCGCGTTACGTGCGAGGTCGACAAGGCATCGACCTGAGCCGGATCCACCACGAGATACCGGTTGAGTAGAGTTGTGTCGGCCGCCGGGGTAGCACCCGGCGGCCTTTCCTTGTGACGATGCTCGAATACACGCTCCGCACCTACCAGTCTCCGACCCGGCTCGTCCAGCGGCTCGGCGCCATCCAGGAGCTCGGCCGCGAGGCCAGCCTGCTGGGCATCCGCCGGCCACTGCTCGTGACGGACGCGGGCGTCAAGGCCGCGGGCCTGCTGGACACCGCACTCGAAGCGCTGCGCAGCTCCGACGTCGAACCCGTCGTCTTCGACAAAGTCCGCGCCAACCCCGGAGTCGAGCTCGTCGACGCCGGCGCCAAGGAATACCGATCGCAGGGGTGCGACGGCCTGGTCGCCATCGGCGGCGGCAGCTCCATGGACACGGCCAAGGGCATCGGCGTCGTCGCCGTCCACGACGGCAGCATCGTCGACTACGAGTGGGGTCACAGCCCGATCCGCTCGCGCATCCCGCCGATGATCGCCGTCCCCACCACGGCCGGCACCGGCAGCGAGGTCACCCTGTGGGCGGTCATCACCGACCCCAAGCGCAAGATCAAGTTCAACGTCGGCGGCACGCCCGACATCGCGGCCTGGGTGGCCGTCATCGACCCCGAGCTGACCGTCAAGCTGCCGCCCGCGGTGACCGCGGGCACGGGCATGGACGCGCTGGCCCACGCGGTCGAGTGTTTCACCATGTCCTACCACCAGCCGTTCACGGACGCGGTGGCGCTGCTGGCGATGGAGTACGTGGCGCGCTACCTGCGGGTCGCGTTCTCGCAGGCCGGCAACCTCGAAGCGCGCTACCACATGAGCGCCGCCGCGACGCTAGCCGGCCTCGCCTACGGCACCGACTCCGCCGGCGCCGCCCACGCAATGAGCCAGACCGCCGGCGGCGTCCACGACGCACCCCACGGGGCGCTCACGGCACGCCTGCTCGGCCCGGTCATGGAGTACAACCACTCGGGCGAGCCGGACCGGTTCGCGCGCATGGCCGCGGCATTTGGGCTTGACGTCCGCGGCGTGTCCACCTGGCGCGCAGCCGAGATGGCGGTCGAGTACGTCCACCAGCTGACGCGCGACGTCGACATCCCGAGCATGCAGGAGCTCGGCTTCAGCGAGGAAGAGATCCCGATGCTGGCGGACAAGGCGTTCGCCGACCCGCAGACGATCGGCAATCCCCGCGACGTCGACGCCGCGAACTACCGAAGGATCTACAAGCAGGCTTTCGAGCTCGGCAGGCACCGCCTGAATGGAGCCGACGGGAAATGACGATCGACGTCGCGAAAACCGTCAAGCACATGTTCATCGCCGGCCGCTGGGTCGAGTCGGAATCAGGCGAGCACTTCGACGCCGACAGCCCGGTCACGGGTGAGGTCATCGCCGAGGTCCCGAAGGGCACGCGCGCCGACGCCCAGCGCGCCATCGAAGCAGCGCACAAGGCGCGGGCCGAGATGGCGAAGCAGAAGGGCTTCGAACGCTCCAAGCGCCTCCACCACGTGGCCGAGGCGATCGAGAGGCGGACCGAGGAGATCGCGCGCCTGCTGACCCTCGACCAGGGCAAGCCCCTCAAGGCCGAGGCGCTGGGCGAGGTGGCGGAGTGCGTGGAGTATTTCCGGATCGCGGCCGAGGACCTGAAGCGCCTCGAGGGCCGGGTCCTGCCCTCCGCCAGCCCGACCAAGCTCGTCCTGGCCCGCCACTACCCACGCGGCGTCTACGGGATCATCACGCCCTGGAACTGGCCGCTGACCATGGCCGCCGAGCTCATCGCCCCCGCGCTGGCTGCGGGCAACACCTTCGTCTGGACCCCGGCTTCCTCCACGAGCGTCATCTCCGTGGCGCTGATGGAGTGCATCGCCGAAGCGGACTGGCCCGCCGGCGCGGTCAACCTCATCACCGGACCCGGCGCCGAGGTCGGCGACGAGGTGGCCGGGCACCCGCTGGTCGACGGCGTGGGCTTCGTCGGCTCGACCGAGACCGGCGCCTCGGTCGCCAGGCGCGCCGCGGGCAAGCACGTGATGCTCGAACTGGGCGGCAACGGTCCCCAGGTCGTGTTCGCCGACGCGGACCTCGGTAAGGCGGTCGAGGGCGCGATCGTCGGCTGCTACCTGTGCGCGGGCCAGAGCTGCACCGCCGGCGAGCGCATCCTCGTCGAGGAGCCGGTGCGGGACGAGTTCGTCGCCCGCCTCGCCGACGCGGCGAAGGCGCTGCGTCTCGGCGACCCCTTCGCCGACGACACGACGCTGGGCCCGCTGAACAACGAAGGCGTGGCCACCAAGATGGACCAGCATGTCGCGGACGCGCTCAAGCACGGCGCCAGGCTGGTGCTCGGCGGGGAGCGGGCCAATGGTTTTCCGACCCGGCTGTACTACCACGCGACGATCCTCGACGGCGTCGAGCCCGACATGCGCGTCAGCCGCGAGGAGACGTTCGGGCCGATCGCGCCCATCATCAAGTTCAAGGACGAGAAGCAGGCCCTGGCTATCGCCAACGACTCGCCGTACGGCTTGCTCGGCGCCGTCTACACGAAGGACCTCTCCCGCGCGCTCCGCTTCGCCGACGCGCTGGAGACCGGCTGGGTGAACGTCAACGAGTCGACCAACTACTGGGAGGCGCACCTGCCTTTCGGTGGCCGGGCCGGCAAGAAGAGCGGCATCGGTCGCGTCGGCGGACGCTTCGCCCTGGAGCAGATGACCGACCTGAAGACGATCGTCATCGAGATCTCGCCCGAGTAACTCGGTGACCAGCCCCCTCGAGGACCTGATCGAGGAGTCGGAGCGCATCGCGGCGGCGGCGAGGGAGAAGAAGATCGGGCTGAAGCTGCTGGGCGGGGCGGGCATCCACGCGCACTCCCCCAGCGCGCGCAAGGCTCCCCTCAAGCGGAAGTACGGCGACCTCGACTACGCCATCTCCAAGCGCGATCGCAAGGCGGTCATCGAGCTGTTCAAGCAGCTCGGCTACGAGGCGAACGAGCGCTTCAACCTGATGAACGGCGACCGCCGGCTGTACTTCTACGACGCGGCACATGGGCGGCAGGTCGACGTGTTCATCGACGTCTTCCGGATGTCGCACGCCATCGACCTGCGAGGCCGGCTGGAGCACGACCACCCCGCGGTGAGCCCGTCTGACCTGCTCCTGAGCAAGCTCCAGATCTACGAGGTCAACCGCAAGGACCTGATCGATGTCGCCGCCCTGATGCTCGATCACGCGATCGAGACGGGCGACGCCGCGGACGCCATCGAGGCGGCTTACATCGCGCGCCTGGCCGCGGACGACTGGGGCTTCTACCGCACGCTGCAGGTCAACATCGACCGCGTGCGCACCCTGCTGGAGGAGCTCGAGGAGATCGACCGCGAGCTGGTGAACGCGCGGCTGGACGAGCTGTGGGGCCACATCGAGGACGCGCCCAAGCCGCTCAGGTGGCGCATCCGGGCGCAGGTCGGAGACCGGGTCCGCTGGTACGAGCTGCCGGAGGAAACCCGCTCGCCCTACCAGCCCGAATGAGCACCAACGGCCTTCCGCGCCACGCGCGCGCGGTCGTCATCGGCTGCGGGATCGTCGGCAACAGCCTCGCCTACCACCTGACGCGCCTGGGCTGGAGGGACGTCGTCCTCCTGGACAAGGGACCTCTGCCCAACCCCGGCGGCTCCACCGGCCACGCCTCGAACTTCATCTACCTGGTCGACCACTCCAAGGAGATGACCGCGCTGACCATGGACAGCGTGCGCCAGTACACGGAGATGGGCGTCTTCATCCGCTCGGGCGGGATCGAGGTCGCGCGCACACGGGAGCGCATGCAGGAGCTCACGCGGCGCATCGCCTCCGGCACCTCGTGGGGAATCGAGGGCATGTCCCTCCTCTCGCCGGCCGACGTGAAGGAGTTCGTGCCCTACATCGACGAGAAGGTCATCCTCGGAGGCTTCCACACCGAGGGAGTGGGCGTCGTCGACTCCCTGCGCGCGGGCACGCTGATGCGCGAGAAGGCGATCCCCGCCGGCGCGCTGCACGTGGCGCCAAAGACGGAGGTGGTCGGCATCGACGTCGAGCGCGGACGGGTCCGCCGCGTGCGCACCACGCAGGGCGACATCGAGGCGGAGGTCGTGGCCATCACCTGCGGTGTCTGGAGCCCGCGCCTGGCGCGGATGGCCGGCACGCGCATCCCGCTCACGCCCGCCGTGCACCAGATGATCGACATCGGCCCGGTGCCGCGCTTCCGCGGCGCGCGCTCTGACATCGAGCACCCGATCGTTCGCGACATGGACACCAACATGTACGAGCGGCAGGCGGGCGGCGACCTGGAGATCGGCTCCTACGCCCACCGGCCCATCCTCTACGACCCCGAGGACCTACCTCCGGTCGAGCAAGCCGCCCTCTCGCCGACCGAGTTCCCCTTCACGCAGGCCGACTTCGACCAGCAGATGCAGCACGCGCTGGAGCTGATGCCCGAGATCGTTGGCGACGAGTCGGTCGGCGTGAAGTACGCCATCAACGGGATCCTGTCGCTCACGCCCGACGGCATGCCGGTGCTGGGCGAGTCACCGGACGTGAAGGGTCTGTGGTCGGCCGCCGCAGTGTGGGTGAAGGAAGGGCCGGGCACGGGCAAGGCCGTCGCCGAGTGGATGGTGCACGGCGAGTCCGAGATCGACCTTCACTCGTCCGACATCGCGCGATTCCACGAGCACCAGAAGACGCGCGCTCACGTGCGCGCGAGGGCGGCCGAGGGCTTCAACAAGACATACGGCATCGTCCACCCGAGCGAGCAGTGGGCGTCGAACCGCGACATCCGCCTTGCGCCTTTCCACGCGCGCGAGAAGGAGCTCGGCGCGTTCTTCTTCGAGGCCGCCGGCTGGGAGAGGCCCTTCTGGTACGAGTCCAACGCGCCGCTGGTGGAGGAGTTCGGCGCTCGCATCACGCGGCGCACGGCGGAGTGGGATGCGCGCTGGTGGTCGCCCATCATCAACGCCGAGCACCTGGCGATGCGCGAGCGCGCGGGCCTCTTCGACCTTTCCGCCTTCACGATCTTCGACATCACAGGTCCGGGCGCCCTCGCCTCCGTGCAGCGCGCAGCCCTGCGCCAGATGGACGTGCCGGTGGGCCGCAACGTCTACACGCCGGTGCTCAGCCCTGAGGGCGGGTTCAAGTCCGACCTCACGATCATGCGGTTGGGCGAAGAGCACTTCCGGGTGGTGACCGGAGGCGCGGCGGGGATGTCGGACAAGAAGTGGTTCCGCGACCACCTCGCCGAAGGCGCCCAGCTCGCCGACCTGACGTCTGCGATGACGACGATCGGGCTGTGGGGCCCGCTAGCCCGCGACATCCTCGCCTCCACCACAGCGGACGACGTTTCCAACGAGGGCTTCAAGTTCGGCGCGTGCCGGGTGATCGAGATCGGCACCCAGCGCGTGCTCGCGTCGCGCATCTCCTACGTGGGCGACCTCGGCTGGGAGCTGTACGTGCCGATGGAGCAAGGGCTCGAGCTGTGGGACACGCTGTGGGAGGCCGGCCGGCCGCACGGCATGGCCCCGTGCGGGATCGGCGTCTACGGAACGACGGGGCGCCTGGAGAAGTGCTACCGGGCACACGGCAACGAGCTCGAGACGGAGTACAACGTCGTCGAGGCCGGGATGGCCGCGCCTCGGGTCAAGGAGCAAGAGTTCGTGGGCAAGGAGGCGCACCTCCGCCACCGCGAGGAGGACCCGGCCGCCGTCCTCTGCACGCTCACCGTCGACGACCACACCTCGAAGTCGGGCGAGAAGCGCTACATGCTCGGGCGTGAGCCGATCCTCACGCGCGACGGCCAGCGGATCGTCGACCGCCGCGGGCGCGGCTCGTACGTGACCAGCGCCGGCGCCGGGCCGTCGGTGGGCAAGCACATCCTGATGGCGTACCTGACGCCCGAGGAGGCGGTTGCGGGCAACCAGCTCCTGGTCGAGTACATGGGCGAGCGCTACCCGGTGACGGTCGCGGTCGCCGGCGCCACGCCGCTGTTTGACCCCGAGAACACGCGCATTCGGGCTTAGCACGGTGCGGGTCGCTGTCTGCGTCAAACGCGTGCCGATCACCGGTGGGCGGATCGTCCTCACCGCGGACGCCCAGGCGATCGACACGCAGCACCTGGGCTTCACGATCAGCCCGCACGAGGAATGCGGCGTCGAGGAGGCCGTGCGCCTGATCGAGGCCAACAAAGGCGAGTCCGTCGTGCTCACGCTCGGTCCGGCGGAGGCGGTCGAGCAGCTGCGGGACGCGATGGCGCTGGGCATCGACCGCGCCATCCATCTCCGCACCTACGGCCGCGAGTGGGACGGCGAGGCCACCGCCTCTGCGCTGGTCGAGGCGATCCGCGCCGACGAGGCCGCCGAGGGCCGTTTCGACCTGATCTTCTTCGGCAACGAGTCGGCCGACTCGGGCGGATTCCAGGTCGGGATCCGCGTCGCGTACGCCCTCGGGCGTCCATGCGTCACCGGGCTGAAGAAGGTCACGGTCGAGGGCACGTCCGTGCGCTGCGAGCAGGAGGTCGAGGGCGGGCGCGACGTCTACGTGGTGCCACTGCCGGCGGTGCTGACGGTGAAAGAGGGGCTCAACCTGCCGCGCTACCCGTCGGTGCCGGGCCGGATGCGCGCGCGCAGCAAGCAGGTGACGGAGCTGGACCCACAGCGGCCGGAGCCGCGCCTCGAGCTAGTGAAGCTTGCCGTCCCAGCGGGCCAGGGG
>Ga0209376_1003804_pt1 | contig 13457 bp, 16 predicted proteins | sample GraSoiAngelo_134_FD_185891 | JGI IMG/M metagenome (GOLD analysis project Ga0209376, IMG submission 185891) | Grasslands soil microbial communities from the Angelo Coastal Reserve, California, USA - 14_0929_05_30cm (SPAdes) (version 2) | ecosystem: Environmental > Terrestrial > Soil > Grasslands ... | reverse complement strand
CTTTCCCAAGCTCGCTGCCTGCGAAGGCGTCTGTGACGATTGCGACGCTGTTCACGAAGAGGAAGGCGGCACCAACCCCCTGAATTAGCCGGAAGGCGAGAAGCATCTCAGCCGTGATGGAGAGGCCTGAGAGTAGCGAGCCGAGGCTGAAAATGGCGAAGCCCAAATTGTATAGCCGGACCCGTCCGTAGAGGTCAGCCATCCGGCCTATACCGACCAGCAGGACTGTTATCATCAGCCTGTAGATGGTGATGAACCAGACCCCTTCGACCAGATTGGTCTGGAGGCTACTGACTACCTGGGGAAGACCCACGACTATTATGCTGGAGTCGAGCGTTGCCATGAAGATACCGACGGTAGTGACCGTGAGAACGACCCACTTGTACTCCAAGACCGACCCGCCAGCCAACCAAGGCATCTCCGCGCTCCGCCCGGGAGAACTATAAAACGCGCACTACAGTCAAGAAAGGATCATCTAGAAAACAGCCGACAACTCCCGAGACAAGCCGAGAATCAGCCCTGATCGCGATTCCAAGCATCCGTTTTGACCTCGCGCAGTTTCCACGCTGACCTGCACGCTGACCTCCACGATCACAAAACGACTGACCCGCCCGTTCTCCGCGACAAACCGGAAACAGAGCCCAGACCGGGTTCAACTGGTGGAGACCGTCTCCAAAAATCTCAAAAGCGTTGCTCCCCGCGACACAAACCTGCTCTTTGGGAATGGGAGTCGCCCCAAGAAATAGTTCAGAACAAGCCCGGATCGGTAATCAGGGAGGGGGGTCCCAGTGAGCACCTTATTCACGCTTGAAGGGCCCTCACCAGCACTTACTGGAAAACGACGATCAGCCCGTTCTGCGCGGAAAACCGGAGATATCGCCCAGAACCATTTCAGACGGCGGGAAGACCCCTTCCAGGATTTGGAAAATAAAAAATTCCCGCGACAGAGGAGTGCTCTTTAAGGGACCATACGCGCAGGCATTCCTTTAGATACCCAGAAAAACCGTGAAGGCAAAGGCTTGAGCAGACCCTTCGCCCGGCTCATCGACGACCTCTTCGCGCTAGACCAGAGAGTCCGATATGTAGCTGTGCTCGACCGGAACCACCGGCTCGTCGAGTCGAGAATGCGGACCCACGTGACAAGCTTCACACCGGAGGAATACGACAGGAAGTTCATGGGAAGCGTACCCCCGCTCGTACTCGACACGCTCTCACAGCTAGAAGGACAGTGCGGACCCCTCAGCCACATATCCGTCCAGTACGAAAAGGTCGACCTGATCTTCATACCACACAACAACCAGATCATAGCCCTAAGCCTAGAGACCGGCCCACTAGAGCCGATATTGAGAAAACTCCGAGACTCGCTAGGAGTCCACATACACCTCTAAAACGATCAGTGAAAGAACCCTAACCCGCAACGCTGGAGCCAGCTTCAGAAACAGAAACCGTGCTAAACCCCATCTCATGAAGGCGAGAAAAAACGGATCTCCTCCCGTTGACTGTTCAGGCGTCGAATTCTCCGTTTGACCAAAGCCGACTCGGACAATCGGCCTGTCTAGTGGCCAAGTAATATACGAGCGACAGTCCCACAGCCTCCGAGATATCATTGGAGCCGAGACAGTCCTACAACCAAGTATTCCAGCTGCTAGAACAACACCACCAATGGTTCACCAATTCCCTCCCACTCATCGCCAGCGAGAACATTCCCAGCCCGGCAGTCCGAGAAGCAGTACTCTCTGATTTTGGGAACCGTTACGCGGAAGGCTGGACCGGCGAACGCGTCTACGCAGGCTGCAAATACATCGACCAAGTCGAACAAGTCTGCATCGACCTCGCAAAACAGCTCTTCAGAATCGACTTCGCCGATGTTAGGCCAATCTCCGGAGTCTGCGCCAACCTCGTCGCATACACCACATTCACGAGCCCAGGCGATACGATGCTCGCACTAGCAATCCCGGCCGGAGGACACATCAGCATGGGAAAGAAAGAATTCGGAGGCACAGCTGGCGCCGTCAGAGGCCTAAACGTCGAATACTTCCCATTCGACACCGAAGAGATGAATATCGACGTGGACGCGACCGAGAAGAAAATCCAGAAACTCGCTCAAGAGGGAAAGAAGCCAACACTCGCAATGTTCGGAGGCTCGGTCCTCCCATTCCCCCACCCAGTCCGAGAACTCACCACCATATTCCAGCAGCATGACAGCAAGATCTGCTTCGACGCCGCACACGTCGCGGGACTAGTAGCAGGAGGACAATTCCAAGACCCGCTGCATGAGGGAGCCGATGCTATGACGGCCAGCACCCACAAGACCCTCCCAGGACCCCAAGGCGGAGTAATCCTTTCGAAATCAGAGAACGGGGAGAAGATTAAGAAATCAACCTTCCCAGGCAACGTGAGCAACCATCACCTACACCACCTAGCAGGTAAGGCGATCATGTTCGCCGAGATGCTCGCGTTTGGAAAAGAGTACGCGTCCCAGATAGTCAAGAACAGCCAGGCACTAGCACAGGCGCTCCACGAGAGAGGCTTCCAAGTCCTAGGAGAAAAGAAAGGGTTCACGAAGTCGCACTTGCTCGTGGCAGACATTACAAAGTATGGAGATGGCAAGACGATCGAGAAGAAGCTCGAGGATGCGAATATCATCCTTAACCGAAACCTGCTGCCGTACGACATCAAAGCGGGAAGACACTTCGAGGCTCCAGGTGGAATAAGAGCAGGCGTCTCCGAGGTCACAAGGCTCGGGATGAAAGAATCGGACATGGTGGAGATCGCAGATCTCATGACCAGAGTAGTCGTGAAGGGAGAAGATTCCCGCAGGGTAGCTGACGACGTGGCGGAGTTCCGGAAGGGATTCCAGCGAGTCCAGTACGCTTTCGAATCGAGCAAGGACGCCTACGCCTACATCCACATCCGATAAAACACTCCCACATCGTCACTTAGACGACCGGACTCAGTTTCTGAATTTACCCTGAACTTCGCCACCCTTATTACCGTCGACATGGGGCGGCCGGAATGAAGGGCCCGGCTTGAGCACCAAGCGAGAGAAGAGGCGGCGCGAAGAGGCGCCCATGCCCGCCGCGAGCGCGGGACTCTTACGATTCTTCGAAGAAGATACGCCGGGTGTGAAGCTCAGCCCCCAGCTGGTAGTGATCTCGGGAATAGGACTCGTAGCCTTCGCACTGATCTTCTACTTCATACTCCCGGTCAGATAGGCGAACATCCAGCTCAGTAATCCTCGACAAGAGTTCGCTGAACAAAGGATGAAACGGAACTAGCTTCACGCCCGAGCCTCCTCCGAATCGCACGCCTAAAATCCTCAGCAAATCCGGTGAAGATGTAGAGCCGGTCCGGATCACAAGCCTCAACAAAGGACACCAGCTGGTCAAAGTCTGCGTGGCTACTCAACGGGAAAGCAGTCACTTCCCCACGGAGAGAAAGCGCCCAGCCAGTAGCATAGGCCCGCGACATCCTCCGGCCGATGTGAGACCGGTCACCGGGCGTCGTGATGTAGACGCACGGGTCCTTGTCGAGAATATTCTTCCCGTCACGAGAAGACGCGGAGAACCAGTCCAGGGCTATGCCACTCCTGCGATGCGCCTCGTTCACCCCGTCAAGTCTTGGATTGACTATAACCGGGAGATGCGTGTACATGTTGAAGAGACGCACAACCTCTTGAGCCTTGCCCGCCGCGTAGACATGCAAGCATGGAATCCTACCCTGCTTGATCGTGTCAACCGCCCACTCGACCATCTGCGCATAGACGGTCTCGCGAGGCGGAAAGCGGAAGTGGGGAGACCCATACGTCGCCTCCATGACTAGAAGATCGCAGCGCGCTGGCTCCGCAGCCTTCGTCGTGAGAGTGTCGATACAGTTAATGTCGCCCGTGTAGAGGATTGACAACTCTGGAGTGTCGACGAAGAACTGTGCTGATCCCAGCATGTGCCCGGCGTCGAGAGCCTTGACCTCCGAGTCGTCGATCACGAACTTCTCGTTAATCTTGAGAGGATGGAAATTTGCAACTTGATGGTAGCGCAGAGCGTGGTGGATGTCTCTGGTCTCTTGAGTGGACTGTTTGAGCCCTTTGTACCGGAACCCGCCCGTGTGATCGCCATGGGCATGAGAGACCAGCACCCGGGCTCTCTTTGGGATTCTCCGAGTGGTTGAAGGATCGAGAGCGAGGCAGAGGTCTGGTGTGTTGATGAAGAGTCCGTCATGCCACTCCACTCTATCTTCTCGCATTGGCCTTTTCCTCGGGTATGGTCTCTAGGCGCTGAACCGCGTCCAGATGGAGGAACGTCTCTCCCCTCGACTCTCTATTTACCACCTGTGGAATCGGACTGACCACTGTCGAACGGAGAATGACTGCCTCTGATTCTGTGAGCCAGATTCCCGGGGGCTCGTGTGACACGACGGCGAGGTGGCCCTCGTAGCCGAAGTCGCGATTGATGACTGCCAAGACCCGCTTGCCGACGAGCCGCTCGAGCATGTGAAAGACTGTGGGTGATGATGAGGCCATGTGAGTGTGACCTGGCTCGGAGGATCGTTGGACTCATGCTGACCGGGTCGCTCCTTTAAAGACCCGTATTGAAGTCGGAGAGTTGCTAGAACATGACGTATGGATTGTGGTGTGCCGTTCGAGCGGGATAAGCCGGGCGATACTCTTCTCGCCAAGGTTTGGCAAGGTTAATCTTGTAGATAGGCCCATTCACGTACCTTTACGGGCTCGCCATGTCTGACATTGCTGTAGAGGTAGGAGACGGTTTCGAGGATGGGGTGGAAGAGGAGCCTAATATTGTCCGGATCGGGAAGAAGCCTATAATGAACTATGTCGTGGCTTGCATGACTCTTCTCAATAACGGGGTTGGGGAGGTCATGGTGCGGGGGAGGGGCCAGTCCATTACGAAGGCTGTGGAGACAGTTGACATGCTGAAGAGGGCTTTCATGAAGAATATCAAGGTCCATTCCGTCGACATCGGGACGGAGGAGATCAAGAGGGATGATGGTTCGATCGCGAGTCTCTCCATGATCGAGATTATGCTCGGAAACTGACCGCCAAGTCGTCGGGGCGGTTCGAGCGATATTATTAGTAGTAGACTGCTAGGACTGGCCGCGATCCAGATTTGCAGACTGAGAAGCATCAGTATCCCAAGATTGTTGTGACTCCGCCGGGTCCCAAGGCTCGCGCCCTAGTCAAAGAGGATGAGTCGATCATCTCCCAATCGCTGGTCAGATTCTATCCGCTGGTGGCTGAGAGCGGGCATGGGAGTATCGTCCGGGATGTTGATGGGAACGAGTTTATCGATTTCAACTCTGGACTCGTCTGTCTCGCTGTCGGTCACTCGCATCCGCGGGTTGTCTCCGCGATCAAGGAGCAGGCGGAGAAATTGATCCATTATTCTTGGACGGATTTCTACTACGAGAAGGTTGTCCAGTTGTCTGAGGAACTGGCCAAGATTACGCCGGGAAGTTTCGGGAAGAAGGTCTTCCTCAGCAACAGTGGGACGGAGGCGATAGAGGCGGCGATGAAGCTGGCGAAGTGGCATACTAGGAAGCACGCGTTCCTCTCGTTCATCGGCGCGTTTCATGGCCGGACGCTGGGCGCGTTGAGTCTGACGGCTAGTAAGCCGTACCAGAGGAGGCACTTCTTCCCGATGGTCCCGGGCGATACTCACGTGCCGTTTGCTGACTGTTACCGTTGTCCGTTCAAGCTTAGCTATCCCGAGTGTGGCATGTACTGTGTCGACTTCATCCAGGAACAGGTCTTGGACAAGTATCTGCCTCCCGAGGATGTGGCGGCAATGTTTGTCGAGCCGGTCCAGGGCGAGGGAGGCTACGTTGTCCCGCCGGACGATTATTTTGTGCGGCTGAAGAAGTTGCTGGACAAGAATGGGATTATGATGGTGGATGATGAGGTCCAGTCGGGTATGGGCCGGACAGGGCGCTGGTTTGGGATTGAGCACTGGGGTGTGGAGCCGGATGTTGTCTGTACGTCGAAGGCGTTGGCGTCTGGTCTGCCGATCGGCGCGACCGTTGCGAGGAAGGAGTTGATGGACTGGGAGGGTGGGTCTCACGCTAACACGTTCGGCGGGAATCCGGTCTCGTGCGCGGCCGCGTTACAGGTCATCAACGTGATCCGGGATGAGCACTTGCTGGAGAATGCGACGAAGCAGGGCTCGTATATGATGAAGCGTTTGAGGGAGATGCAGGAGAAGTATCCGATCATCGGCGATGTCCGCGGGAAGGGCTTGATGATCGGGGCGGAGATCGTGAAGGATCCTAAGACGAAGGAGTTTGCTGACAGGGAGGCGCATGATATCATGATGAAATCGTTCCGCCGGGGACTGGCGATCATCACCGCTGGTCACTCGACGCTGCGTATCGCGCCGCCTTTGATCATAACCCGGGACCTCGTTGACGCTGGCCTGGATATTCTGGAAGGCGCGATCAAAGAGGTCAACCAGACACTCAAGTGATCGGACGGTCGCCAGAGATTTCACGAGGCCCCCCGGGGGGAGGGGGGGTCCTAGAGTCTATTGTTCCGATCTGGGCTTTGTTTCATGTTTCGGGGCTGTTCTGAATCTGGAACGGCTGTTTTTCGAGGCTGGGAACGAGCAGGAGCCGCAAGGCGAACGAGCATCTGGTGATGGTCTTGTGGTGGCGGGTCGGGTTTAGGGTTCTTGGTGATCTTTCTACGCCGGTTTAGAACGGCTTTCTCAGCCTACTGCGGCTGGGCTGGATGAGGGTGGGTCGAAGAATTCGGTCAATGGGACGACGGCAGAATCGTGCGGGGTGAGGGGTGGAAGATTCCATTCCTGCTCTATGGTTCTGACTCCCGCGTAGTGGCTGTAGGGAACGAGTGACTTGTAGCCGAGCCTTACGGTGGGTCCTGCCCAGATGGCTGTTACGATGTTGTTCACCTTGGTCGCGGTCTCGTCCCAGGTGATGAAGAGGGCTGCCTTCTGGGTCTTGAAGAGGGTGCTGTTGAGAATCCTGGGGACTATGAGCGACAGGTACTGGTTCTGCTGGGAGACTGTCTGGTTTAGCGGCAGACAACCATCGTGCCCATCATTGCAGAGGTTGGGGGTCAGCCACATGTAGTTGGAAGCGGTAGAGGTCGAGTTGAGATCGGAGAGGAGCTGAGTTGGGAGAGCGAGGTATCCGCTTGCTCCAGGGTTCGCGTTGACTATTCTGCTGCACCTAGTCGCGTTATTGTAAATGTCAGCATAGTAGACGAACGGGTTATGCGCGTTCACATAGTAGATTGATGTACGAGTTAGCGAGCAGCCTCCAGTCGGATAGTCCTCAATGTAGGCCTTCCAAGTCCTGCCAGAAGCCTCGATAGTGTCTACAATATTACGGGCTGAAACGTAGCATCCAGCCTCCTTCTGGGGAAAACAGTCCCGATCAAAAGGGGGTGTGTCATAGTTGCCCCCGCTGGTCAAGGCGAGATAGTTGGGTAGGCTTGTGTGACCAATGTCCGAATAGTTTTCGGCGAGCCCGTACGTGTTGGCGAGCTGCGTGATGTACGTGCAGTTTCCGTTACAGTGCGCGCCGTAGGTGTCGTTCAGTCCCTGGTTCTCAAGAATAATGGTGAGGACATAGTCGAAGTGGGGGTTGCCCTGGAGGCTGAATATGGTCATGTTGTTCGAGACAGCCAGCTGCGTAACTCCCAAGGCGCTGAGGATGAGTAGAGAAATTCCTAGGGCAGGTAGAACTGCAAAGGCTGGCATGGTCAGGTAATCGTTATGGTGAATGCTATGGGCGAGGATTGTGCGGTTGTGTAGAAGTTCGAGATTGTGAGGGTGATGGGAGAGCTAAACCCGTGAGAAGGAATGGTCGGTAGAGTTGCTGGAGACACGGAGAAGCACGGGCTCGTTCCATCCAAGCCGCAGCTGGCTGAGTTTACCCCGGTTATTGAGATGGTAGGGGTATCGCTGCCTGTCCCTATGTTGTTGATGCATAGGTATGCAAAGGTTGAGCCACCTGCGGGCTCGCTGAGCGAGATTCCTACTGGACTAGTTGTGTAACCGGTCGTGGGACAAGAAGTGTCCGCGAAGGGCATGGGCTGATAGATGATCTGAATGTCAGCTCCCGTAGTGATCGTTATGCTGTCCGAGACTGGAATAGAGATCGCGACCGCGTACACGACAAGCGAAAGGGAGACTAGCATCAAGAAAGATGGTAGGAACCACCTGCCCTTAGCGAGCTTCGCCAGTCCCTGTCTCATCCGCTTACTTTCCGTGTCAATTCCTGATATCCTGGGGTATTCTCAGAAACACTCACGCCACCTTACACAAGAAGGGCCGATAAATACGTGCGGGCGCTGTAAATGGATATCATCGGATAACCGGCGGCCGGTTCTCTTCCGGAGGGGTGGGGAGTGGACTTACCCCCGGGTAGAGGCTGGTCACAGGCACCTTCGCGGCGGTGGGGACACTTCAGACCCACTTGGTCCGAACTTTCATGTCCTGATAGTGTGGGTCGTCGGTGATGACGTACTCTGCTTCCCCTATCTTCACGAGAGATGCAATGAGTGCGTCTGCGATAGGGACGTCTGGGTGTGATAACAATAGCCTACCGGCGACGAGCGCCAACTCTTCGCCGAGCGGAATCACTCTCATACCTCTCTCCTTGAGGAGGTTCAGTCTCAAGAGGGCTGCAGATTCTCCAATCCTTGCGCCCGCGATCTTCACGAATTCCGTCAACACTATCGATGGTGCAAGAAGGCGACCGACCACCTCACGGCTAATAGCCTCCTCAACTCGTTCAGCTATCTCCTTGCTGGGCGGAAACTGGAGAGTCAGCAGGAGGGGGGCGTCCGCTACGGCTGTCAACGCCACTTCTTTCTAAAACTCTCTAAATCCCGCAGAATCCTCTTGTAAGCCTCTTCTCCCACGACCGATCCAGCCTCCAGAGGCGCGGCGGGCTTCAGTAGGATTCCCTGCTCCCGCGCCTTCACTTCGAGCACCGACCCTTCCTTGATCTTGAATCTCTCCCAGCCCAAGCGGGATCGTTATTTGCCCATTCCGCTTGACCTTGACCTTGGACAACTCTCGTCCAGTTGTACCGTGGTCCGGTCGCACATATGCATCGTGCGACTATGGACTAGTATCACAAACAATTCACTGTGCAAGCACGAACCGTCTCGCTGTGTAGAGTTTCGAGGCGGACAAAACCCCGATTAGTACAATATGGTCCACGCGCTAACTATCAACTGAAGGGAGTTGATGCGAGAGAGGCCTATGTCAAACGGTCTCCGTTTGGATAGAGATATTTGTTCGAGCAGCACAAGACCTACTCTATGCGGATGGCTCCGATCTTGCTGGTTGGAGGTATCCTCCTTACAATCGTCGGACTCTATTGGGCAATAACGGCAGGCTCCTACAAATGCTTAGGAGGGCTCGCATGTCAGAGTAGCTACGATGCATGGTTGCTCGAAAGTAGGTTAGGGTTGAGCGGTCTTTTCGTCGGGATAGGCCTACTCGCTGTTGGAAGCTTCTTGTGGTTCAAGGATCGACCAAGCACCGTGGGCAACAGGTGAATAGCTTGCTTCTTCTACCGACTCGATGCAACTCATTCTCTTGAATCGACGACTGCGTCCATTTTCGAACGGAGCGAGCCAAAATGCCTATAATTTTGGACTTCCTTCTGATTCTGGATGAGACGCCTTCCCAGAGGGCTTGTTCTTTCCCTATTGCTAGGGTTTTTTCTGCTCCTCATCAGTGCTTCCGCAACCAGGGAGCCTTGGGGAGCATCAGATGGATATCCCCTTCACTACAGCTATCCTAACCTACCCTGTGAGCGACCCAACCCGTTCAACGGGTGCGGCTACTCCTACGACCCCGTGTTGGTTGGCCTCGATTTCCTGTTCTGGCTGGCGATTGCCGGAGTTGTTGTCTCTGCGATCGACCTAGCTTGGACGAGGGTCTTTTCACGCTATGTTGGGAAACAAACCAGATCTTCAGCGGCCCAGAGTTCATAGAGTTTCAAGGGCTGGGTCGAAGGGTCCTAGTGGCACCTAGAAAACTCTGTTCCTCCGGCACCATGGAGATAGTCTGTCTGTTGGATTCCTTAGAAAGTCGATCATTTCCACGCTGAAACTTCTCAACTGAACAGTTCGGTGCTCTCTCTTCCTCAATAGGAAGAGGTGACGTTCAGGGTCCCAGATAGTGTATTTTGACCAAGAATCCTGACTTTCGGCGCCTTCACCGACTCCTTGCCAATGCCCGGCGAGAACTGTTTACTCCAGCATCGATACAGGCTTCCCTATTCAGACGTCGAAGGGTGACCCAAAGAAGCGTCGCGCCAGAAGTTAGGTCTCGGGTCGTGACAAAACTCGTCGAGGCCATCGAGGAAGTTGACCGTCTCGCAAAGGCCTCAGGGAAGAGGACCAGAACTGGAGGAGGCGGAATCTCGCCGAAGGAACGGTGGTACCAGCTGATGGGGTATCTCGCTCAGGTTCTTGATGGCGTTCTCAAGAACTTGGACTTGCAGGGTGTGAAGGAGAAGATGGACCAGATGGAGATAGCTTTGGATGAGCTTCAAAGGACGACTCCGACGGCTGGATGACAAACTTGAACGGGTCAAAGCTGCTCGAGGCCGAAGTAGGGAGTGGCCTGAGGACCCGGTCGAGTTCTGCATCCAGTATCTCGGGTTCAAGCCAACTGTGTACCAGGAGAAACTTTTGCGAGACCCTGCACAGTTCATCGTTGCGCGCTGGTCCCGCCAGTCAGGAAAGACCCACTGCGTAGCCGTTCTCCTCCTCTGGTCATGTCTACGAAACCGATGGTTCAACGTGTTGGTCTTGGCGCCTTCTGTGCGCCAATCCAAGATCATCATCCGTAAGATTACCGGATTTCTTCCCAGACTTCCAAAAATACGTGGCCTTGAAACCTTTCAAGACGAAGATAGAGTTCTACAACGGAAGTAGAATCCAAGCATTCCCGAACAGTCCAGAAACAATCCGGGGAGAACCTGGCGTCAATCTGCTCTATGTCGACGAATTCTCGTACATCAAGGATGACAAGGAACTCTACGAGGCAGCGATCTTCTCCATGATGACCACAAACGGCAGATTTCTCGCAACGAGCACCCCCGGATCGCGCGAGAGCATGTTCTATGCAATGTGCACCGACGACGTCATTTTCGGCGATTTCTCAAGACACCACGTGAGCTACTTGGATGCGCTTGAACCAAATGGGCCGCTCAAGCTGGAGATTCTTGAGAAGCTCAAACGACAGTTCGCCGCTGATCCGTGGAGGTGGAGGAGAGAGATGGAAGCAGAGTTCGCCGATGATGCAGACAGCTGGCTCAGCATGGCCCTAATCACTCGATGTGTGGATCAGAACCTTGAGTACATCCCAGAAGGAACCATCCTCACAGGCTCCTAAATTCTTCGTTGCAGGAGTGGACCTGGGACAGAAACAGGACCACTCAGCAGTAGCGGTCGTGAAAAAACGCGATAAGGAATTCGACCTAGTCCTTTTGAAGCAGTTCGAGCTGGGAACAGAGTACGGGTCCGTCGTCGGATATCTCAAGCTTCTCAACGAGAATCTTCGGGACCTACGTCGAATAATGATCGACCAGACAGGTGTAGGAGAAACGTTCATGTCGATGGTCAACAACTCGGGACTGAAGAACGCACGAGGCATCAACCTTTCCCAGCCGACGAAACAGGATATCATGACGTTTCTGAAGCACTGTATGGAAGACGGACTCGTCCACATCCCCTATGATAGAGAGTTCATGAACGAGCTGAACGTAGAACGTTTCGAGCTACAAGAGACTGGTAAGCTGAAGTATTCACATCCGGCAGGGACCCATGATGATCGTCTATGGGCCTTTGCACTTGCAATATACTACGGCAGATACGATCCTCCTGGTTATCATCCCGTCGCCGCCGTCAACAAGTACCCGAGCCCAGGCAACCTGATGCCCCAGCTCCCACGGAGCCTCTGGAAAAAGTAGACAATCTTGACAATCCAAGCCCCACACTCTTCCACCGCTCATGGGTCTTGAGGAACTTACGGTGACAAGCCCTCAATCTCTTACAAGGTTGCACTGCGGGAAATTTTCGGTCTAGACTCATCGTAAACCCGCAAACCCCGGAGACGATCCATTCCTAACCGGGAGGAATATAGCCTGGATTCAGCCAGCATAGATCCACAAGCTTCGGAGTCTCAAACTGTGAACATTTCACAGGACACCTTGCCTGGTCTCGAATGGCGGGAGCCGATTGAAGGGCTCGAGTTCGGAGAACTCTTTCTCGGAGCCATAACAAGCACCTTCTTCGCGCGTGGCCGGTTTTCCGGCTATGGCATCTGCTTCACCGACCGGCGAATTATAGGCTTCCGAATGCGACGGGTCGCCCTTATTTTGAAAACTCCCTTCGTTGCAGCCATCGGCGCTCTCTATCTCGTCGTTATCCTCGAAACGCTATCCGGAACGGCACTCCTGGCCCTTCTTCTACCATTAGTACTTCATCTCGCCAACTGGCCCATAACAATCCTAACAAACAGAATTTCCGAGAATATCTTGTCCCGTAAAGCGCTGGGTCCGTCGAAGCTGCTGGAAAGGAGAAGAGATCTCGAACTTCGAAGAAACCAGATCGAAGAATTGTTGATGAAGAGTCCGGGGAAGGGCCGCAACCTGTTGAGATCGGGCGGCATGGGCGGCTATCTCAAGATCACACTAAAGGATTATCGCTTGAGGAAGATCGAAATAAAAATCCGTGGATGGAATCAGCATCAGAGACTTCGGGACCTCGTCATCAATTTCTCTAGCCGAGAACCGAAGGTGAGAGCTTTGGAATACCCGTAAAGCTGATGAGCACTTCGGACAATTTCTTGGACTTCTGTCTACCGCCAAAGGCTCTAGGATCGCTTCAAACCTGATGATGGTTCCCAGTTGGATTAGGACTTCTCTGCTGTCATGAAGATGTGGACTGCGGAATCCATCCTGAAGATTCCGGCCATTTCCTTCTGCAACCTCGACAGCGAGTCTCTGTTCTCCTGGAGAAATGCAACGAGGGACGGGTTTTGTAGACCTCTCGTAAAGCATCCCAGAGGGTATAGCTTGATGCCTTTGAAACCGGCTTCTCGGGCAAACCGCTTCGCTTCGGTGGGAGTGTAGAATACTGCCCACCATTCCTCTTTCGGGAGCGACTCCAGGTTCAGCGAGTCAGGCTTTGATTCGAATCCTCCGTAGAATGGACCCTTCAGTGAATCGTCAGGAGGCTTTAGATTGTCTGGGAGTCTGTAGCCTATCCGTTTCTGTTTACCGTTTTCGTTGAACATCTCAACATAGTAGAGGGCTCCATTGATCTGATCGAATCGATGGATCTTCCGCTTGGTCCTTCGAGCTACAAGTGCGTTCATGAAGTCGATGCCCAATCGGCCGTTCCTCTTGAGGACCCGGTTAGCTTCTTTCGAGAACCTCTGCGGGTCCTTTGCATA